>ENA-OWOE01000046-OWOE01000046.1-gut-metagenome-genome-assembly--contig:-NODE-46-length-145384-cov-5.629158_pt1 | contig 145384 bp, 136 predicted proteins | sample MGYA00248254_ERZ651788 | MGnify/ENA primary metagenome ERZ651788 (study PRJEB26908, sample SAMEA4031709) | gut metagenome | biome: gut; feature: normal infant; material: stool | place: China | collected... | reverse complement strand
GCAAGAGCATCTACAAGGGCCGCAGCTTCCTCTACCAGCTCGACAGCTCCATCCTGCCGGCCAACCGCGCCTACCCGCAGGTCGACAAGTGGGACATCGTCGACTCCCTCGACCCGGCCTTCGACGAATACACCGGCCAGTGGGCCGTGTACGCGACCCGCGACCTGCTTTCAGGCGGCGAGGTCCTCGCGTCCAAGGGCGACAGGATCGCCGGCTCCGGTTTCGACAGCTCGAAGCTCGGCGGCGACCTCTTCACCCTCTCCGCGGCCACCGTCGACGGCCGCAACGTCGTCACCATCGAAGCGACCGACCGCTACAGGGCCCTCGTGTCCGACGACTCCCATGAGGCCGGCTGGCGCGCCTACATCCAGTGCAAGCGCCTCGCCGTGACCGACCGCCACGAGAATCAGTTCACGGAGCACTACAACGACAAGACTCTCGAATCCAACGTCGTGTGGACCCGCACCCCGGACATGACCCCGAGCATCGACGTCCAGAAGTGGGACCGCAAGTCCGGCTGGCCGAACGGCGACCGCGACAATTCGAAGGACGCTTTGACCGTCTCCGGCGACACGGAGATCGTGTTCACCATCACGAACACGAGCAAGACCGACCCCGACACGAAGCAGGGCGCGGTGTTCCGCACCAAGGACATCAAGCTCGAGGACTCCACCATCGTCGGCGACGGCGAGGTCGTGGACCTCAAGTACCCGGCCGACTGGGACACCAAGGTGCTCAAGCCCGGCGAAAGCGTCGAGGTCACCGGCACGCTCAAGGGCGTCACCAAGACCCACACCGACCGAGCCAAGGTCACCGGCACCCCGTTGACCGAATGTCCGGTCGACACGTCGGCCCCGTTCGGTGACGGCACCTCGGACGACGAGTACGGCTCCAAGCCCGAGGCCGAGACCGAGAGCAAGTCCGATGACGTCGTGACCATCGACGGCAAGGACTACTGCGCGGACACCAAGGTGGAGTCCGCCACCGACGACTGGAACGGCTACCGCAAGAGCCTCGCCACGACCGGCGCGGCCATCGCCGGCATCCTGCTCGCCGTCGTCGCGTTCGGCTCCATCGGCGTGACCCTCATGGGCGCACGCCGCAGGACCGCGGCCGCACGCCGCGCCGCGCACTCAGGCAAGTGACCGGGCCGGCCCCGTCCATCATGACCCATGGTGGACGGGGCCCGCATAATCCTGCGGGACACGGGTCCTATCCTCCGTGTCCCGCTCCTTTTCCGAAGGGCCATCGCCACCATGGCGATGGCCCTTCCTCTCATATGGACGCTCCCCCGTCCCAATATCCGGCGTCATCGGATGGCGTGCATGTGAACCATTCGGAAGAGCCGACATGACGGCTTCCGCCGTCGGCATGTCGGATCCGCGCGCGTCCGGCCAACGGGCGCATGGAAAACAGACAATCAACGAAGGAGACCAATCCAGTATGGATATGAAGAAGATCTCAGCCGCGTGCGCGACCGCCGCCGCGCTGGCCGCATTATGCGTTCCGGGAGCCGCGTTCGCCGCGGACGGCACGCTCACGCTGAACGCGGGCGATGGCAGCACCCTCGCGGGCCACAGCTTCACCGTGTATCTGATCGCCAACTACAACGACGTCGTCAAGGACGGCGCGAACGTGAAGAGCGTGAGCGCTTCCTCCCCGGACGCCGCGGCCGACGCGTGGGTCAAGGCCGCGTTGAACAAGAACGGCGTGACCTACAACACATCCGAGGGCCGTAACGCCGCGGAGCAGCTGCTGCGGCTGCAGACCGATTCGAACACGCTGCGCAAGGTCGCCGGCACCCTGCAGTCCACCGCCGCGGCCAGCAAGGTCACCGCGGTCAAGACCAACCAGACCTCCACCACCGGCAGTCTGAACCTGACCCTGCCGGAAGGCTACTACCTGGTCGTCGACGCTCAGGGCATCCCGATCCTCGTGTCCACCACCATCGGAGGCGCGACCAGGATGACCAACGGGCAGACCCTCGGTTCCACCCAGATCAAAACCAACGTCACCAAGATCGACAAGAAGATCAAGAGCGTGGACGGCACGTGGAAGGATTCCGCGGCCGCGACCAACGGCGAGACCCGCGACTTCAAGGCCACGTTCACCGTGCCGAACAAACTGGCTGTGGACACCATCACCCTCGAGGACCACATGACCGGCATCACCTACATCGACGGCTCGTTCCACGCGAGCGTCGACGGCACGGACATCACCAACCAGTTCGGCGCCATCGGCAAGGACAAGATCACCGCCGCGGCCGGCAAGACCCAGACCGACGGCACCGGCTTCAAGGTCACGAGCCTGCAAAGCCTCGTGGACACCTACCAGGGCAAGCAGGTGACCGTGACCTATCAGGGCAAGGTCGTCAACGCGTCCAAGGCCAACAAGGCCATCAACCAGATCATCCTCACGTCGAACTGGCTGCCGTCCGTCATCCCGCCGGACGTGCCGACCCCGAACCCGGGCACCGACGAGACCCCGGTCCCGACCTACGACGTGGACCTGAAGAAGATCAGCGCCGCGGACGGCAGCAGGACCATCCAGGGCGCGAAGTTCAAAATCCACAATGACAGCCTGAACCAGTGGTACACGTGGGATTCGGCCTCCAACCAGTGGACGTTCGGCACGGACGAGTCCAAGGCGACCGAGTTCTCCACGGACGCGCAGGGCGTCATCAACTTCACCCGCCTGGGTGCCGGCACGTACACCGTGAAGGAAACCCAGGTGCCGACCGGCTACTTCACGTTCGTCAAGCCGAGCTTCACGATCAAGGTCACCGACGACGGCCACGTGACCATCGCCGGCAAGGACCAGCCGGGACTCACCGGCAAGGTCACCAACGCCGACGCCAACGCGAGCACACCGACCGCTGTGGTGAAGAACATCGACAACATCACCCAGCTGCCGCAGACCGGCGCGACCACCATGGCCATCATGATCGTCGGCGCGTTCGCGATCATCCTGGTCGCCACCGCTACCGGTTGGGGCGCGTACCGTATCCGCCACGAGAACATGGGCGACGGTCCGATCGCGGCCTGACCTCTTTTCCCGGACGATTCCACGGCAGCAGGGGCGGGGAGGCTTCGCCTCTCCGCCCCTGCTGCTCCTTTTATCAGAGGACTTTTCTAAAAACAATATGAAGGAATGAAAAAGAATGGGATTCTTCACAAGACTCATCGCCGGTTTGGTCGCCGCGTCCACGTTGGGCGCGGGGTTGGCCGGCACCGCCGGTGCGGTGGACACGACCGGCGCGACCGGGGACGCTAAAGGCGTCGTGAAGCTCGCATCCGACGACACGAGCGGCCTGTCGGACCATCTGGTCAATGGTGATTTCGAATATCCGGGAGCCAACGTCCTGAGCAAGAATCGCTATGACGAGAAGGATTATAACTGGTGGGGCGTCAGCCGCAAGGACAAGATGGTCTACGACCCATCCCATGAAACTCAATGGGTCTCCCTCCCGTCGACTTTCGATTCGGACAAATTCGCCTGGGATTCCACCGAGGTCGCCCGAGTCCAGAATGAGTCCTCGCAATGGCATACGAACGAGGTCGAGCTCCAGCGGGACTCGCGTACCGGCAACATGTACGCCGAACTGTGCGCATATCAGGCGAATACCAGCATTCGCCAGTACATCCGCACCACGCCCGGCACCCTATACAAAGTGCGGTTGAAACACGCCAGTCTAAGCCGCGATTATTTGGATAAGATGCAGGTTTTGATTGGACCGGACGGAAACGAGCAGCCGGTGAGCATGACCCGCGTCGAATCCCAGAACGGACTCGACGCCACTGGAGAGTCTACGGCATCCACGACTGTTTCAACTCATGCGTCGAACGAGATGGAGATTAAGGATGGTCAGGGCACACCTTATTCGTCACGGAACCATAACGGACAGTGGGCCACTTATGAAGGTGTTTATGTCGCCACTTCCGATGTGACGTCGTTCACATTCAAGAGCGTTGACGCGAAGGCATACAATTTAGGCAACCTATTGGATGACATCGTGTTCGACAAGGCGTACAAGCTCTCTTACGACAAGAACGCGACCGACGCCAACGGCAGTGTGCCCTCCGACGAGACCGCCGGGGCCACCAAGCAGGCCAAAGCCAGTACCACGGGAACCCTGCGCCTCGCATCCGACGACGACGTGGCCACCTACGCCGCGTCCAACCTGCCGGAGCAGATTGTCAACGGCGGCTTCGACTATCCATCCGTGCCGTCATGGACGGCGTTGGGGGAGTCGGGTTCGAACAAATACAACAAGGGCAAGCTGTTCGCCACCATCAATCCCGGTACCGGCAAATACGGTTCGGGATGCGCCATGTCCACCACAGGCAGGGCTATTCCCAATTGGAACAGGTTGAATTTCGCTTGGAACTCCACCCAGGGAGACACGCATTATTCCGGCGGCATGAGCTGCGAGGCTGGCAATGTGGAACTCAATTACGATTCCGTCCACCACAACCAGTTCGCCGAACTGACCGCCGACCAGCAGGGCACCGCGATCTATCAGGATGTGAAGGTCACGCCGGGCACCATGATGAAATGGAGTCTGAAGCATTCCAGCGCGACCAGCGCCTACGTGGACAAGATGCAGGTCCTGATCGGCGAACCATACAAGGAGACCGCGCAGGAAGCCACCCGAATCACGTCCGAAAACGGCAACAAGGTCGGCGAGAAGATGACCACCATCTCGACCCCGACCACGTCCGACCGCGCGGACAACAAGAAGTGGGATACATACTCCGGCACGTATCTCGTGCCCGACGAGGTCACCACAGTGCGTTTCACCTTCAAATCCATCGCGTCCGCGGAATGGTATTCCGGCAATGACCTGGACGACATCAAGTTCTCACGCTCATACCAGCTTTCCTATGACAAGAACGCGCAGGACGCCTCCGGCCAGGTGCCGTCCAACGAGACCGCGAACACCGTCAAGCAGGCCAAGTCGAAAGCCACCGGCGGCGTGAGGCTCGTAGACGATGAAACGACGCATTCCTCCAACCTGCCGAAGCAGCTCGTCAACAGCGACTTCGACCACGACTGGCAGAACATCGTCAGCCAGTCCAAGATGACCGACAAGTACAACTTCGCCAACGTCGACCCGGCGCACGGCGACGTGGAGATCAGCGGCGCCCTCAACGGCAAGGGCGAGGCGTCCAAGCACTGGGTCCACCTCAACGGGTTCGACGCCGCCAAGTTCGGCTGGAAGTCCAACCAGACCGACACCAGGGTCGACGGGCGCGGCGGCATCGTCGAGATCCAACGCTCCAAGGCGAACGACAACATGTACGCCGAGATCACCGCATCGCAGGCCAACACGTACCTGTACCAGGACATCGACACCGCGCACGACTCTCCGACCGTGTACACCGTGAAACTCCGTTACGCACATCGTAACGGCACCGTCGACTCCAACGAGAAGATCCAGATCCTCGTCGGAGCGCCCGGTCATGAGCAGCCGGTCGATATGACCCGCATCGCTTCCGACCGGGGCAACAAGGTGGGCGAGAAGTCCACCACGGTGAACGCTCCCAACACGGACGGCTGGCTGGGCTCGTGGGACACGTTCCAGGGTTCGGTGGAAATCCCCGCCGGCCAGCCTGTCAGCAGGTTCACGTTCAAGGCGTTGGGTTCCGTCGATGGTGTTACCGGCAACCTGATTGACGATGTGCAGTTCAAGCTCGCCTACCCGCTCTCCTACGACAAGAACGCGCAGGACGCGACCGGCAGCGTGCCATCCAGTCAATACGGCAAGGAGAACACCGTCCAACCCGCCGAAGCCAAGACCACGGGAACCGTGAAGACAGTCGCGGATGACGATTCGTCCAAGTCGTTGACCGTGAATCCAGGCTTCGACGTGCCGGACTACTCGAAGCTCAATGACGGCGGACTGCACTGGATGTACGTGAGTCCTGCCGAAGGCGAAGCGTGGTCTTTTTACGACTACATCAACCCCGCTCAGCCGAGACATCAGGTCGCCGGACTGAGCCAGGCGACGTTCGGCTGGCAGGAGTTGACCGGCGGCGACTATAAGACCACCTTGTTCGAGCTTCACCGGGAGAAGGACGGCAATGTGTGCGCGGACGTGCATGGCAGCCGTACCATCGGCCAGACCATCGACACGCAGGCGGGTGTGGCGTACACCGTGAGCATCCGCCATTCGGGTCGCTCCAAGGGCAACGCGGGCAGCGTGCAGGTGCTCGTCGGACCGGACAAGGACCATTTGCGGCCGTTGGAGATGAGCCGTATGAACGTGTCCCGCACCGGCGCGAAATACGGTGACAGGATCGGCAAGGTCGGCACGGTCGTCACCACGCACTCCGATTCGGTGGACTCCACCGAGGGCGACCATCCCGCGTGGGATCATTCCGATGATTGGGAGACGTATTCCGGCACGTATGTCGCGACCGGCGGCAAGACCGTATTCGCCTACCGTGGCGTCGACAAGAACGGCAACGCCGTCTCCGGTACCGACTCGGGAGCCGATTCCGTGATCGACGATCTGAGCTTCAAGCTCGCCTACCCGCTCGCCTACGACAAGAACGCGGCGGATGCTTCCGGCCAAGTCCCGTCGAACACGACGCAGACGGCGTCCTCCAAGCCAACCGGCAAGGTGTCCGACCTCGTGCAGCGCACCACCACGCGTGAGGACGGCAGCGTGACCGTCAAGACCATCGACACGAGTACGGACGTGGTGTCCGGATGCCAGGTCTACTATCCGGCAGGCCAGCGGATCACGCTTGCCACGTTGGCGAAGGACAACGACTGCTGGGATTCCAGCATGCTGACCCGCCCGGGCCACACCCAACTGGGTTGGAGCCAGGATTCGCAGGCAACCCAGGCCCAGGCCGAGGTCACGATGGTCGAGGGCGGCATGACCGTGTACGCGGTATGGGTCGGCAACCCGGTCCTCACCTACGACACGAACAAGCCGAACACGTGGAACGGTCAGATGCCATCCACCCCGGCGTCCGTCTCCGTGGCATACAACACGGCCGCCGCGGACGGCTCCGGCTGGCAATCTGGAGACACATCGAAGATCCGCGGCTACAGGTTCCTCGGCTGGTATGCGGGGCCGCAGGATGATGCGGGCCTGTACGACTGGAACACGCTGTTGACGGGTAATGTGACCGTGTACGCGCACTGGCAGCGGTTGCAGGCCAGCGTGGTCTACGACAGGAACGCCAAGGACGCGAAGGGCTCGCACATGAATACGACCGGCTGGCAGTATTCGGACGTGACCGTCCCGTCCGACACGTCCAAGTCGTTCACACGCGCCGGATACGTGTTCCTGGGATGGGATACTCAAGCCGACGGCAATGGAACCGCCTATAAGGATGGTTCGCAGGTTCCATTGCAGGACAAGGACATCACCCTGTACGCGCAATGGCAGCCGGTATTCGAACAGTTCACTCCGACTGGCGGCGTGAGTCTGCCGTTGCTCGTCGCGGGCGGCGTCACCCTGCTCGTGATGGGTATCGGATCCACGGTCATGCTCACGCGTCGCATGCGCGGCGAGCAGTGACGGACGGTTCGGCATATGGGAATGAAGGCATCCGGCAAGGTTCCCCAGAAGAATGGGACCGGCCGGGTACCTTCCTCTTTTTCATCGATATTCGTTGTTCCTCCGGTGGTGTTGACATGAGTGTTATTTCGAGTCGTATGGATTGGGATTGGGTCATCAAGGGCGACCACGTGTATGACACGCGCCGCGAACGCCGGTCCCGATTGCTGCGGAAACGGCATATGGCGCGCGTGTTCCGCATGCTCGCGGCCGTCACGACCGTATTCTGCCTGGTGGGCGTGGGCACGTTCGCGTGGATCGGCGTGGAACAGGCCGGCGCGTCCCGCAGGGCCGCGCAAAGCGCCGCATTGGCCGACGAAGGCGACCGGTCCGCCGGAAAGTACGCGCGCATGGTCGAGCAGGCCCATGCGTACAACAGGAAACTCGCCGCCACTCCGCAGGTCATCGGCGAGACCTCGACCGAGGATGGCGTCATCGACGGCGACTTCGGGTTCAAGGATGACAAGGAGTACCAGCATCTGCTGGACTTCGGAGACGGGATCATGGCGTCGGTCGAGATCCCGTCGATCGGCGTGGACCTGCCCGTGCGTCACGGGGCCGACTCGTACGCGTTGGACAACGGGCTCGGCCATTTGCACGGCACGAGCCTGCCCGTCGGCGGCGAGAGCACGCACAGCGTCATCACCGGACACACGGGAGTGGCGGACAAGGCCCTTTTCACCCGGCTCACCGAACTGAGGAAAGGCGACGTGTTCTACGTGAAGGTCGCCGCTCAGACCCTTGCCTACAAGGTCACGCGCATCCGCAAGGTCGACCCGGACGATCTGAGGAGCGTGCGCATCCAACCCGGCCGCGATCTGGTCACATTGGTGACGTGCACGCCGATCTTCCTGAACACGTACCGCCTGCTCGTCACCGGGGAACGCGTGAGCATGCCGGACGACGCGCCCTATCCCGAGGACGCGCCGAGAACCAGCGGACGGGACACGCGCCCCTATCTCGTGTCCGGCGTGACCCTGCTCGCGGGACTGCCGGCCGCGATCGTCGCAGCCAGGCCGAGAACCCGGCCGTTCGGACGACACGGGCGGAGGGGTTGACCCCGACCGGCAATGTCTGGGGGTAATCTGGAGTGCGTGCGGCCACACCACTGCCGACAGGACGACATGCCGGTGATGCCGATATCGGATTGAAGGCACGTGGAGTGGCTGACGGAAACGTCGCAGGGACGTTTCCACTGGAGCCGGATCCCATGATCGGGAGATGGCATTGGAGGGTAGATATGAACAAGAAGGCTTTCGCAACGGCGGTCGCATCCGTGGCGGTCGCGGGCACCATCGCCGCGCCGGCCATGGCCGACGAGACCGCGGTCACGCCGGTCGAGCAGGCCCAGCAGGCCGTCGCCCAAGCACAGGAAGCGGTCGACCAGGCAGCCGCCCAACAGAACGCGCAGCAGCAGGATCAGGTGTCCGCAGCCCAACAGCAGGTCGCCGACGCCAAGGACAGCCTCGACCAAGCCAACACCGGCGTGCAGGACGCACAGCAGGGCGTGGACCAGGCACAGCAGCAGGTCGACCAGGCCCAGCAGAACGTGCAGCAGGCCCAGCAGAACGTCGAGAACACCATCAACCAGAACCAGAACGTGCAGCAGGCCACCAATGGCGTCCAGCAGGCGCAGGACAGCCTCGACCAGGCGCACGACAACCTCCAGCAGGCGCAGGCGAAGGCCAACCAGGCCGCCCAGAACGCCGACAGGCTCGAGAAGGCCATGAACGACAGCCAGTCCATCCGCGACGACGCCGCCAAGGCCAAGGCCAAGGCCGACAAGGAGGCGCAGGAGGCTCAGGCCAAGGTCGACGCCACCGACAAGACCAAGCTCGACCAGGACACCGCCTACAAGAAGACCGCCGCCGACAAGGCGCAGGCCAAGGCCGACGAGGCCCGGCAGGCCGCCGACAAGGCCCAGTCGAAGGCCGACGAGGCGAAGGCGAAGCTCGACGAGGCCACCCGTCTGGCAGGCGACGCGAACGATCCCGCCAAGGTCAAGGAGGCGCAGGACGCCGCCCGTAAGGCCGGCGAGGCTGTCGACGCGGCCCGGAAGTCGCAGGCCGAGGCCACCGTGGCCGCTGCGACCGCGAAGACCGCCGCCGACAAGGCCCAGTCGAAGGCCGACCAGGCGCAGAAGAAACTCGGCCAGGCGAACGATGACGCCGCCTCCGCGAAGGCCAAGGCCGACAAGACCCAAGCCGCCTTCGACAAGGCATCCAACGACAAGGCCACGTCCGACAAGGCGCTCGACAAGGCGCAGGCCGCGAACGAGAAGGCCCAGGGCGAGCTCGCCAAAGCGAACCAGAACGCCGCGGACGCGCAGGCCGCCGCCGACAAGGCGTCGCAGGATGCCGATGCCGCGCAGTCCGCGTACGACGCCGCTGTCAAGGCCGCCGCGGACGCCAAGAAGGCCGCCGACGAGGCCGTCAAGAAGGAGGCGCAGGGCGCTGCCGGCTGGTTCCAGACGGACGACGCGGAGCAGGCGTACAAGTATCTGACCGACTCCAGCGTGTCCAAGTACCTCGAGTACACGCACATCGGAGCGAAGGACGACGCGACCAGCCTCGACAACCTGCTGAAGGCCCTCGACATGATCGACGAGTGCAACAGGCTGCGCGAGGAGAACGGCCTGGAACCGTTGAAGGTGTCCGAGACCGCGTTGGCCATGGCCATGGTCCAGGCCAACTACGCCGCCAACGGCCACTACGGCCACAACTACCAGTACGAGAACACCGGCGAGAACCTCGCATGGGGCACCTCGGACTGGGATCCGTACGAGGGTTGGTACACGGCCGAGAAGGCCAACTACGACGCGGCCGTCAAGTCCGGCGACTATCCGGACCTCGCCGGCCTGTCCGCGTACGATATCAGCCTGAAGTATCCGGACCTGTACCAGAAGATCGGCCATTACCTCAACATCATCAGCCCGGACTACACCGCCACCGGCATGGCCTACAGTGGCTACGGCGCGAACAAGTACAGCCACGGGTTCTCGCAGGAGTTCTTCAACGAATGGAACTCCTACAACAAGAACGACACCGTGTATGACGCGGCCGTGTACCGCACGATGGTCGAAAACTACGTCAACGGCGTCCGCAACGCCCAGTCCACGTACGATGCCGCGTTGAAGAAGGTCGATGAGGCCAAGGCCGCGCTCGACAAGGCCAACCAGACGAAGGCCAGCACCGCCGACGCGAAGACCGCCGCCGAACAGGCCCAGCAGGCCGCAAAGGCCGAAGCCGCCGAAACCGCGAAGATCCTCACCGACGCGACAGCCAAGAGCCAGCAGGCCCAAACCGCGTACGACCAGGCCAAGACGGCGAACGACCAGGCACAGGCCGACTACTCGACGGCCGACACCGCACGTCAGGCCGCCCAGACCGCGTACGACCAGGCCAAGACGGCGAACGACCAGGCACAGACGAACCTCAAGAACGCCCAGGCCGCGGTCGAACAGGCCCAGCAGGCGCTCGACAAGGCACAGGCCGACAAGACCACTGCAGACGAACGCGTGAACATCCTGACCGACGCGGAGAACGCCTTGGCCACCGCCAAAACCAACTACGAGCAGGCCAAGAGCGAAGCCGAACAGGCCAAGCAGGCATCGGAGAGCGCCAAGGCCGACCTCAAGGCCAAGCAGGACGCCTACGCGCAGGCCAAGGCGAAGAGCGACGAGGCCGAACGGCAGGTCAAGGATCTCGAGGCCGCGTTGGCCGACCTCAGGGCCAAGACCGACGCGTTGACCGCGGCCCAGAGCGATCTCGACACGAAGATCCAGGCATACCAGCAGGCCGCCACGGCCCGCGACGAGGCCACCAAGCAGGTCGAACAGGCCAAGACCGACGTGAAGAACGCCGAACAGGCGTTGACGGACGCGAAGGCCAAGCTCGAACAGGCCCGGAAGGACGCGAAGGACACCGACGCGGTCAAGGCCGCCCAGTCCGCCGTCGACAAGGCCCAGTCGGATCTCGACGCCGCCAAGCAGGCCCTCGTCGCCGCCCAGGCCAAACTCGCCGGCGCGAAGACCACGCAGGCCAAAGCGAAGAGCGACTACGACAAGGCCCAGGCCGCATTGGCCGCCGCGATCAAGAACGCGGCCGACAGGAACGGTTCCAAGACCGACGGCGCCTCCGGCCCGCAGATCGAGCAGGCCGGCCTGAAGGCCAGCGAGAAGGCCACGTCGACCGCCGCCGCCAAGGCCGATCAGGTCATGGCGTCCACCGGCGCGAACACGAACGGCATGCTCCTCGCAGCCGTGGCTCTCACCGGCATCGGCTGGACCATGCTCGACATGAAACGCCGCCGCATGGACGTGACCGCACGCCACGGCAGGCGCTGACCCAATTCCCCCTCCAAACAAACAGGCGGCCGGAACAGGACGACGGAAACCCTTACGACGGTTTCCGGAACTCCCGTTCCGGCCGTTCTCCTTTCCCACGGTCCTGCATTACCGATGCACCACGCAACGGTCGTCTTACCAAGAAACAAACTGGAAGAAGAAAGAACGGCCATGATTCCGCACACCCTCATCCCCCCCGTGACGGTATCGGACGGGGCGCGTGTGGAGATAACGCGGCACAGGAATCGACAATCCCCGCGCAAGGAGGATGAGATGGACAATATCGTCGTCATAACCATCATCGCCGTCTTCTGGCTCTCCGGCCTGCTGATGACATGGAGCATGTGCATCGTCGCGACACGAGCCGACCGGCGTATGGAAGAGCGCGGACGCGGATGCCGGCCGGACGACACCAGCCACGGGGAATAGCGGGGACGCATCACCGCCGGTTTCTCCATCATGATGTTGGACGAGTGAGTCAATCCCCCTGTCTGATATCGCAGGCGCGTCATGTGGATTGTCCGGGAACGGATTTCCCGCAAGGGATTCCCGTTCCCGGACATGTCCGATTCTAGGGAGGAATTATGGCTGCAACTCTTTGCATCCTCGTGCTGATGGTCCTCGCCGCCTCATGCCTGTACGAGGCTTTCGTGTACCTGGCCGTCAAACAGAAAAGCACCTTCGTGGGCCGTAAAACCAAGGACAAGGTGCTCGCCATGGGCCGTAAGGCCCGTCAAGGCAAGGCCACCCTGTTCATCGTTCTCGCCATCGTCTGCTTCGTTCTGATGATCGTCGCCGGTATTCTGATGGCCCACGCCGGATACAGCGTGTGAGCGGGAAACCGTCAGCCAACATGATGGGCGGCCGACGGGCGTACCGTTCCCATGCCGCCCATCCTTTCGTTTTTCTTTCCGGGGAGTGAGCATGTCTGTCAAGGACGATGACGAATACGACGATGATGGGACGGCCAGCACGGGTGACGATGACGTCGACCCGTTCGTGCCGTTGCTTGAGAATGATGGGCATCGGCTGGGCCGTCCCGCTCGTCGCGGCGTCGGCGTGGTGGGTTTCGTGCCCGCGCCGACCAGACTGTCCATTCCCGAACTGGATTGGCTCACACGCGTGCGTGACGGTGGCGACCGTACCGTACGCGTGCCGGATCACCGGTATTCCCGGTCCGACCGCAACGCGGTCGAGGCGGCGCGCGGCCGCCTGTATTCGATGGTGTCGAAGCAGATCGACCAGACGAAACGCGTGTACAAGGCGCGTCAACGCAACGAGGAAGGCATGCTGCCTTTGGGTTCCTCGTCCCCGTTGGACATGATCACCCGTGATTTCAACGAACGTCCCCTGATTCCCTGGCATCAGACCAGTACGGGCCGGGCGGGCGTGCTCACCACGTTCGTGGCCGGTTCGGGAGCCCAGTTGATTCCCGGACCGCCCATCGGCGTGGACGCGCTTTCACGTGAACTGTTCCAATTCGACTGTTGGGGCACGTACGACGTGCACATGACCACCAGTCCGGACTTGTTCTTCAGTGGCCTGCGCGGCCAGGGCAAAAGCTATTGCGCGAAAGTCCTCGCGGTCCGTGAGATCGGTTTCGGACGCAACGTCATCGTCCAGTCGGACCGGCAGGGCGAGTGGAAGGCCATAGCCCAGGCCATTCCCGGCGGGCAGGTCGTCTCCCCCGGCAAAGGCAGTTATCTTAACCCGTTCGCGATGCCGGACTCGTCCCATCTGAAAGGCGACGCGGACCGCCGCACGTTCCGGCAGGAGGTCCTGTCGGGCCGCAAGAGCGCCATGATGGCGTTGGCCGAGGCCGTGAAGGAGCCGGACAGACCCTTCCCGTTGGACAAGGACATGCTTTCCCTGATAGACCAGCTGATCGCCTCGTACGATGTGGGGCCGATGACGTTGGAGGACGCGGTGCGCCGCCTGTCCGACTGGGATTGGGTGGACGGCGTGTACGAGAACATCCACGGTTTCGAGCATTACCGCGATCTCGCGCGTGGGAAGGCCAGCGAGGCGGCACGCGTGTTCTCTCCCATGGTCGATGGCGGCACCATGAGCGGCATGTTCGACCGGGAAAGCACTATCACGTTGGATCCGGCCGCGCCGATCATCGTGTTCGACACGTCCGGCCCCGTGTTCCAGGATCCCATGTTGAAACGCGTGTACACGGCCGCGGTCAGCTCGTGGATCGACCGGCTGCTGCAGGCACGCGACGGATTGCGCCGCATCATCGTATGCGAGGAGGCGTGGGACCTGCTGTCCAATCCCCAGCTGGTCGACTCGTTACAGACCCGGCAGCGTTCCGCGGGCCATTGGGGTTGCGCGACATGGCTGATCGTGCACGGCGTCGCGGACATGACCCAGGTGTTCACGGCCGGCAGTGGCCTGCGCGGCAAGGTCGAACAGTTGATGAACCTGATGGAAACGAAGATCATCTACCGGCAGGGCGGCGAGAACATCCCCCTGCTGAACCAGCTCATCCCTGATCTGAGCGAGGACGAATTGGAACAGATACCACGTTTGGCGCAAGGCTATGGCATCTGGCGTATCGGACACGAGCATCCACGCATGATACTGCCCATCGCCGGCCCCATGTGGGCGCGCGTGTTCGACACGTCAAGCCTGCGCAGGGCGTCATAGGAGAATCGCCATGCAGTATCGGATCCTATTTCACTTCCATGTCTTTGTTCACGAGGCTCATGCAGTCTCTTTTCGCTTGTCTGAACCCCGAAAGGTCCTCATAATGGCGGATTACCCTTTGATCGGGATGCAGTTCTTTCGCGGGCCATGTTTTTCCAGAAGCGCTGTACACCGTCAGATTGCCGGTGATTTCGAAACTTTCACTCCGGTATTCCTCGTCCTTGTCCGTTTGGCCGGTCAGGGTCATACTGGTTCGCGGGGCGACCACGAACAGGAGTTTCGACTCACCTGGAGCAAGACTGAAGCTTCCCTTATCGTTGAGGACCGCAGAACCAGCCTTGTATCCTCCTTTCCTGTCGAATTCCGGCATACATATTCTCATGCTTTCAGCATGTTTCGTATCCCTGCTCAGGGAAATGACGGTGTCCTCCGTCCTACCGCTGTTGGCCAGAACCATCGCGAATGTGGACTGAGTGGACATGCCATCCGCCTCGATTCTCACATTGGGTTCCATCCTGTCGAGCATGAACCATGTATAGTCTGGGCCGGACCGGTCGAACTGCCAGTTGCCAACGACGATCTGATAGCCCGTCAGCACTATGGCGACGATTGTAGCCACGTTCGCAAACAGGCCTATCACCTCCATCGCACATTCCCACCGTTTCATCCACTCCGTCCTCGGGCTTCCGCCGATGCTCTTCGCCGTATCGGCGTGATTCGGCGCTTTGGATCCGTCGGAGGGTTCCCTTTCCTCGGTGGAGTTCCTTTTCTTCGGGGGTTTCCGTCTTTTTTGGACCATTCTCTTTCGTTCCCCTTCCCTATGTCTGGAGGTTTTCCATGGATCTTATAAGCAATTTTATGTGTACTGACGCCGGCCAGCGGCTGACGGTGGCCGTGCTGTTCATCGCCCTCGTGCTGAACCTGCTCTCCTTCGCGTTGAAGCTGTTCGATTTGTTCCTCCGTTCGTCTGGCCAAGATGAGGAAGACGACTTCTCCCAGCAAGGCTGGTCCAATGATTCAGAAGACAACCGGAAGGGATTGGCGTCATGACGGGACATCGGATCACGGCACGCCGCGGCTACGACCGTGAGGAATTGAACGCGGACAACCGCCGCAAGGTCATGGACGCGTGGAAACGGTTCGAATCATCGAAACCGGGCGTATGGCTGAGCCGGCACACGGACCTGCTGGAACGTCTCTCGGACGAGGAAAGCCATCTCGTGGCGCGTGTCGGCGCGATGGTGTGCGTGTTCGCGTTGATCCTCTCGATGGTCTTGTTCCTCGCCGCCCAAGGCAACATGCTCGCATGGACGCTGTTGACGCTGCCCGTGTTCGCGGTCGCGTTCATGATCGTCATGGCCTTGTGGATCTTCTGGGACGCGTACCGGGATTCCGGCGAACGCGCGGCGGACTGGCTGTCCACGCGTCCCGGCGTGGCCACGTGGCGTCAGCTCGCCGCCGACTATGGACCGCGCGCCATCAACCGTGACGTGGTCCCGTCCGTCCTGCCGCGCATGCTGGCCGACTTCCGCGACCGGAAACCACACGCCATCCACCCCCGCCCCTGGCATGCCGCATGGTATGTGGGCAAGTCGTGGAACATGGAGGTATGGCTGGGTTCCGAACGGCACATCTACGTGCTGGGTCCCACCCGTTCCGGCAAGACCGTCAGCGTCGTCATCCCCGCCGTGGTCGAGGCCCCCGGTTTCGTGCTCGCGACCTCCACGCGAGGGGACATCATCAAAACGACGCGTTACCTGCGCGAATGCGGCGTGAAGGATCGGGTGACCGGCGCGTCGTATGGTGGCCGTGGCGCGGGCACCACGCACATCTTCGACCCGGAGGGCGTCGCGTCGAACGATCCGGATACGCGGCACAACATGAACTGGACGCCATTGCAGGGTTGCGACGACCCGTCCGTCGCGATGCGCCGCGCGCAGACCATGGTCGCGATCGGCGGCATGGGGTCCGGCTCGAACAACCAGGAGTGGGGCGTGAGCGCGACCATGTACGTGCAGGCCATGCTGTACGCGGCCGCGATCGCGGACCGCACCATCAACGACTGCTACAAGTGGAGCCTGTCGCCGGAGAACGCGCAGGAGGCCGCGGACCTGATCCGCAAGTACACGACCGAACGCGAGATGGACCGTTGGGCCGCGACATTGAACGCGCTGCCGCACGTCGATCCCCGTCAGAAAGGCAGCGAGTGGTTCGGCGTGAAGAACGCGTTCAGCATCCTCGCCGACCCGAACGTGCGCGCCCGCATGAATCTGAGTCCGTCCGATCCGCGACTGATCGACCCGAAACGCATGGTGCTGCGGGGCGACACCGTGTACGTGCTGTCCAAGCCCCGCCGTGACGGCGGCGTGGCCGGCAACGCGGGCATTTTCGTGAGCCTGCTGCTCGACACGTTCCAGGAGGCGTGCCAGGATCTCGCGTTCGACCGCGGTTCCGGTTCGCGCGGCAAGATTGAACCTCCCGCACGGTTCGTGTTGGACGAACTGTCGAACATCGAGAAATGGCCCGGCCTGCGCAACGCCATCACGCAGGGCGGCGGCAACGGCTACCAGCTGATCATCGTGGAACAGTCCCGCCAGCAGATGGCCGACGAGAAGGACGGGTACGGCAACGTGGAGCAGACCGTGTGGGAGAACTGCCATCGGATCATGCTCAAGGGCGTGTCCGACGACGAGACGTTGAAATGGTGGATCGGCCAGATCGGCACGCATCACCGGACGCGCCGCGAATCCTCCTGGAATCCGGGACAGGGCCCGTTGGGCGGTCTGACCACGCGTCACGAACGTGAGGAATCCGTCACCCAACAGGAATTGAGCCTCCTGCCCGTAGGCTACGCGCTCGTGGAACCGTTGGGCCAGGCGCCCGCCTTGGTGCGCATGATCATGTTCATGCGCCGCGCATGGTGGCGTGAGGGCTTGGAGGACCTGCGTCCCACGGCCACGAACGCATGGCATGAGGATCACGGCGAAAGGACCATCGCATGAGCGACGTCGAAGAATACTTCACCCAGATGGCGGGCACCGACGACGCCAAGCATGACGAGACCATGGGAGCAGGCCAGAGCGCGGACGTGGCTGGCGGCTTGGAACGCCCGTCGTTCTGGACGGACGACATGGAACGGGAATTCCGGACAGAGGTCAAGTCCCTGTTCGACGACATGGTCGGCAGACAGCAGGGCGAACTGTCCGTGAGGGACCAGTGCGAGCACGCGTACGAGGAACTGACCGCCACGGTCAACGGCAAGTACAAGGAGCTGACCGGCAAGGACCTGCCGGCCTCCATGGCGCGCAACCTCGACCAGCTGCTCACGCAGATCACCATGGCCCCGCTCAACGAGCCGGAACACGGTCCGGGACTGTGGGCCAAACTCCCCCAGCATTCCATTGCCACCATGGTCGAGGCGCGCCCGTTGGACCTGACCGGCTCGCCCACGCGCATGGACATCGATTTGATGATGCTGCACACCATCCGCATGGGCCGGTTCCTCACCACGCATTACACGGATTGGGCGCAGACCCTTCCCCCATGCTGGATCCGCCACGACGACGTCGTGCAGGAAGTGTATGCGCTCAAATGCTACATGGACCTGGTCGTCGCCAGTCCCAACGGAGGATTGTACGCACCGACGTTGCAGTCGCTCATCCATTCCACGTTGGAACGTGTCAAAGCGTATCTCGCCTCGTCCGAAGCTTCGAACTCCGACCATCGGCATCACCTGTCCGGACAGGAGGAACGCCAACGGGAGCAGGCCAGGAAGGATGAGTACGAGCATTGGTTCAACCGTGACGGCGGATGGAGCGAGGAACCAGGTTTTGACCAGTCATGGCGGTTCTCCACCCCGTCGGAAGGCTTGGACACGGTCTGCGACCTGATGACGCCCACCCGCGTCGACGACGTGGACGCGGCCGACGACGTCACACTGCGCAATCAGGCCGCCCAGTGGCGTTCGGAAATCGACAGCCTGCGCGGCAGCTACGACACGGACCATGCCACGGAGCATCTCGCGCAGGCCGCGCAGGACGAGGAGACGATCCGCCGCGTCTGGCTGTCCTACACGGGACGCGAACGCGAAAGCCGCGATCGGCTCGACCGCGCGGCCACGTCCGCCGCAATGCTGATGCGGGACACGGAACGGTCCAAGCTCCTGTCCGACAAGGACCGTCGAAACCTGAACGACCTGATCGGCCGAGCCCGCATGATCCTCCACGCGTATGGCAAAACCTACTTGGACGAGAACTACAAGCCGTGCAGCATCGGTCTGCAGGACGATCTGACCGCACGCCTGGAACGCATCGTGCAAGGCGATCCCGCCGGAGTGTTCGACCGTTGCGAACGCATGATCGACCAGATGGACGCCACGTTCGCACGCGGAAAGGAGCCAACCGATGATCAGCGAACAGCCTAGCCTGTTCGACCAGTTGACGCCGTCCGACGCGTTGAGGGACGACCTCGACTGGCTCGACTCGCTTCAGGAGACGAAACCGTCCACACCACCACGCAAGCCGAAGAACCGCCGTTCCAACCGGAAGCATGATATCGAACCGGTCCAGCATGACGACAAGCATGAAACGACGACCACTCCCCCAACCGAAACGACAGTCCCCGCCACGGTTCAGGACACGGTCGCATTGCCTCCCGTATCCGAAGGCGCGACAGACACGACGCCGGTTCCACAATCCACAGGCGTCGAAAACGACCAGACGGCGGAACATCCGGAACCTTCCATGCCGTCCAGCGACACCCGTCCCATGCCGGCGTTCCCACTGCCTCCACGTCCAGCCATGGAGGATGCCAACGTTCCGGACGAGGCGGAGAACACCCTCATCTCCATGATCCCGGTCGGAAATGAAACCCCATCCGACATCCCACCCGTGGCAACGGAAACGGCTTCCGGCGGCATCAGGACGACCGTGAGCCTGCAGGACGTGGCCGACCCCGACGGACCGTCCGAGGACGCCAGGACGATGGTTTGGGTGCGTCGTGGTCTCATCGGCGCTCTGACGTTCATTCTCCTGCTCGTCCTGTTCGCCATCATGGGCTCCCATTCGGCCACCGTCCGACAGCAGGCGTCGGCCGAACGGTTGCAGACCTCCATGAGCCAACTGTCCACATGGACCGGCAAGGCGAAGACCACGATCAAGCAGGCGTATCGGATCGGATTGAAGGATACGGACGACATCGATTCCCTCCGCCGTCTGATCGACTCGAACGGCAGGCTCATGCACTCCGACCGGACGGGACTGTCGGAAAACGAATCGGAACGGCTCGCCGCCAAGGCCGACAAGGCCACGAAACGCACCCGCACGCTGACCAACAAGATTGGCCGGCTCGTCAAGGAAAAGCCGTTGACGGACGCGAAGAACAAATGCCATACGGCATTGGACAAGGCGTCGAAAGCCTCCAATGATGCGAAACCATCCGACGATGCGACCCGTACGGCGAAAGCCACGTTGGACAAGCTCATCGCGCAGGCCCGCAAGCTCGACAAGAAAACGACCATCGACACGTGGACCGACATGGCCGCCAAACTCGACAAGGCCCGCGAAAACCTCGCCCGCGCATTGGACGCGAAAACCAAGGCCGACGAGGAAGCCAAACGCCAGGCCGAAGCGCAGGAGCAGCAACAACAACAACAGGCCGCGCCGATACCAACCCCAGCACCGACGCCCACGCCGCAATACCATGGTTCGTCCGGCGGCTCCGGCTCCACGACCGTGCCCCGCGGCAACAACAGCGGCGGATCGTCCGGCGGGAACTCCGGCGGATGGTACGTGCCACCGGAAACCCCTGACAACAGTCTGCCGAACAACGATTCAAGCCTCTAAGCAAAGGAAGACCAATGGGAAAGAACAATCCACGCAAACAGTCCTCACCCGAAGCGAAGAAACAAGCCGCCATCTGGTGCGCCATCGCGGTCATCGCCGTGGCCGTCATGATACTGATGGCCAACCCATGGAAACATCAGCCGGCCACGACGGCGCCCCAGGCCAATTCGGCCACCCAGACCCAGTCCGACGCGAAACACAAAGTGAAGGCAAAGAAAAGGGAAAACGCAGCGTCCACGTCCGACAGTCTGGAACAGAAAGCCCAGACCATGTTCACCGGTGACGCGGAACAGATCTCGAACGACGTGCGCGACCTATTGAACGCGCCCGAAAACTCGAACGTCGACACACTCAGCACCCTGCTATACCGGCACGGACGGCAGGCCCTCGCCGAAGCGACCGACCTGTACGACGCGATCGGACAACAGAAGGACATCGACACGATCCGCAGCCTCGCACGCGAATGGTATCCGCAAGCCATGCGCGCCGCGATCGAAGCACGCCGTTCGGACCTCTCGGACGGATTGGACAACACCGCGAAATCCGTGACAACCATCCAACAGAACAACCTGGAGAACACGCAGGGATGCGGCGACATCAAAAACGCGTACGAAACCGCGAAACAGCTCGTGGACTCCAAATCGGATGATTACGACGCTTTGACCAAAGCCCAGCAGGATCTGACCACCGCTACAAGCGGATGCGCCACCAACCTAGATCCGAAAGACCTCGAAAAAGTGTTCGGACAGCCACAGGGAACCCTCAAGGAAGACAAGGAGTAGGAAAACATGACCACCACGAACAACCGCGCATGGAAGGCACTACTGCCACAAAACGGCATGATCGGCATGAGCCCACAGGTCGGCAGGGTGAAAATCCCTCCCATCAGCGTCCGCCAAACGTTGAACCTGACCGGAGGCAGGAAAATCAAAGCGGTGAAGGCATGCTGGCTCGAAAAAGATTCGGCCAGATTCGTAACCCTTGTCCCCTCGACGGGAAGACTCCGCCTGGAAATGGACTCGCTGAAAGGCGGCGAGACCATCGAATTCGTGGGACATTCACGCGAATGGCATGACATGTCGGGACAAAACTACTTCGTGGTCATCGTCACCGACATGGACATCATCGAAGCCAAAAAGATTGCCACTGTAGCCAAATCGTAGAAGTACCTAGGGCTTGTCACCATATAAGATATGGAGACAAGCCTACATTCATCAAGCGTTGCCGACTGAATAGGCTCTTTGCTTTGAAAGAAAACCGAGGCAAGGAGACCTAACCGATTGCAGGCATGGCGAATGGCAAGTACCCCGCTTTCGCACTTCGCCCCGTCCACGATTCCCCGGTCGATGCACGCGTGGGCCGCGGCGATCGCGGAATCGAAGCGGCTTCACACAGGCATAGACATAAGATTCCACACGTCGCGGCCATGATAGTCACTTACGTGTTCGCGACGTATGAATTGGCGATAAATGAAAGTTCGCTACGTCACATCATGATTTTTCATTGAGATAAAATACATTTTAATTCCGCAAGATTCTTCTCGCAATCATGCATAACTTCAGACATATATGCATCCATGTATGCCCAATCAGGTTCGCCTTTATCCGTGCAGGGCAATGTCACAGACAACAGTTTCGCCTTATCCCATATGCATTTATCGTCATAGCTGAACCTATCTTTGATTGCCCTTTCCAACACGGTAGCCAAGAACAACAACGTAGATGAGGAATTGATTTCAGCTTTCGGTTTCACCAGATACGCGTCCCACAAGACACCTGTCTTCTGTGGCTGCGCATATACATCACCCGTCGCAATAGCGCCGTTTTGTACGATGTCGATCGTCATCTCGGCCGTATCGAAATCAGCTTCGCGCCCGTAATACATGATGCCGTTATTGCCATGTTTAGCGTTGGCTAGCGGCAAACTAAATTCAGGCGTACGTTCCTCGGACACATCAAATGTTTTATTAAAACTTTCATTCTTGATATCAAGCTGAAGTTTCTCAAACAAATCCTCAATGACGAACTCTTTCCATCCACTTGTATCAATCTTCGTCATCATCGTTATCACCTTTCAGCATGGTCACGGTAACAGTCTCGCCGTCGGCATCCACGCGGCTCGAATACAACGTCATCTCAAGTAATTTTTCTCCAAGAGCTTTCGAGTCGATGTCCTGCTGGAACATCAAATAGTCCATGGCCGTCTTACGGAAATCCTCCTCGAAAATCTCAAAGGGCTTCTGCGGCATTTGATAGGACAGATGTTTAGCGGGATCCATCCACTGGCACGTATCCTCACCGGACTGTCTCTCGATGACTTCTACCCAATGCTTCTCTATGGCTGCCCATTTGCCATAAACATCGTGACGTCCCTTGTTCTTGACAGTCGCCAACCCATCGCTTTTCATATAGCAGGCGAAGAATTCCTTGTCATCCTGTGGCACACCGGCTTCAAATACGAAAATACTCGCGGTGATGCCTATTCCGAAGAACAAATCTTCAGGCAATTTGATGACTTTCTTCAACCTATGCTTCTTAAGGATGCGTTCCTTTTGCTTCTTGCCGGTCTTTTCCAGTTTCTTGTCCGGCATGATGAATGCGCACGGCGTATGCGGAGGCACGTTGTCAAGAACGTTCTCAACGATGTCCATGCATCCGTATTTCCTCTCGAATGGAGGGTTCATGAGGACTTTGGTGATGTTTTGACTGCTGATCCATTTTCCGGCCTCTTCAGATCTGGCGTCCAGCTGTTCCAGGTTGGTCTTGCCGTCCTTGTGGATGAGCATGTTCGCGCATGCGAGGGCGTAAATCTCTCTATCGAATTCAATACCGAATAGTTGGTTCTGTTTGATTTCCTTGGCTTTTTCGGTGTTCACTCCGCCGGCCTCGTCGATCATGTTCGCCATCGCCTTGACGAGGAATCCTCCACTGCCGCAGGTCGCGTCGAGCACCCTGTCGTTCTGGTTTACTTCGAGGATCTTGTACATGAAGTCGGTGATGTGCTCGGGCGTGAACACTTGTCCGGATTCAGACTTCTTCTTGTACCGGTTGAACTCGTTGAAGAAGATGCCCATGACGTCCTCGCCTCGCCATGCGTCGGAGTTCAGGCAGTCGGATATTTCCGTCACCCAGTCGATGAAAATCGAGATCAGATCCTTGACGTGCTCCTGTTCCTTCTCGTCCTCGCTGTTCACGTTGAGGTTCATACGAATCTCGGAGAACACGTCCGCGAGCAGACCGAGCTTCTGATTCTGGTGCTTGTCCCGCAACAGCTCCTTGTTGAGGCAGTTGAGGATTGCATTGTGGAATTCGGAGTAGTCCATGCCGCTGACCATCAGCGCGTCGTATCGTTTCGCGACCAATGCGCAGGCAGTGAATATCATTCGGCTGTAGAGATTCCTGATACCGAATTCGAAATGCAGGCAGTTGTTGATACGGGCCGTCAGTTCGTAGATGCGCTGCTTGTCGATGTGGTCGACGTTGAACAGGGCCGTGTAGTAGACGATGTTGTGGAGCTTTTCACTCCCCTTCTCCTTGTATTCCTCGCCGTTCTTGAACACCCTGGTGGATTCCCCGTTGTAGAGGATACCCACGACGTGCTCGTATTTCGCATTCATGATGCGGATGTTCTTCAGGAGCTCCTTCACCTGTGACGCACCTAGTGCGATCTTCGACGCTTTGGTTTCCAGGACCACGGCGGTATCGGTCTTGGAGGACGGGAGGTACCAGCCATCCGGCTTGTCGAGTTTCCCTTTAAATCCCAGCTGGTTGAATGTCGTCAGCTGGCCTACGCCAACGATTGCCCCCCCCCCGTGGTTGTTCAGACCCAATATTTCGCGCGCCTTGTCCCTGACTTCGTCCTCGGTCATGTTTTCCGCCATTTTCTTCCTCTCAATTGGTTCCTTTGTTTTTCTGCAAGCATCTGTATATGGTGGTTCGGCTGACGCGCATCATGGATGCTATCTGGCTCACTGTCACGGATCGGGATTTGTACAATCGCCGCACCTCCTTGATCTGCTTCTCGTCGAGGCTTACGGGGCGCCCGCCTGTTCTGCCTCTTGCCCTTGCGGCTTCGAGCCCGGCGCGTGTGCGTTCGCGGATTAGATCCCGTTCGAACTGGGCCAATGATCCAAAGATGTTGAATATGAGTGTGCCGCCTGGAGTGCTCGTATCAATCGATTCTGTCAGTGAGCGAAACTGAACTCCCCTAGCGTCAAAGTCGTTGATAAGTTCGACAAGATTCTGCATGCTCCGTCCGAGCCTGTCGAGTTTCCAGACGACGACGGTGTCGCCTTCGCGTAGCAGGTCGAGCATGTGGTCGAGTTCGGGACGGTGGGCCTTGGCGCCGGATGCCACGTCGGTGAAGATTCGATTACAACCGGCCTTTTCGAGTGCGTCCTGCTGCAGGTCGGTGGTCTGGTCGCCGGTGCTGACGCGCGCATACCCGTATGTCATGCTTGCCATGCGTGCCATGGTACCATTACTCGTCAGTCGGCTCACCTTGTGCGACATTGATTTTGAAACGGGTTTTGGAACGCTTTTAACCGTCAAATCGAAGAATCTGAAGCATTGCATAGCTTTGTTTCAAAAACGGACGTTTTCGGAATAAGCATAGAATCTGAATGCAGATGAGGAATCATTTATTAGGGGCATGCTATGTCTGTATAACCGGAATTAGACAGAAGAAAGGTCTCATATTCATGCCCATCAAAACAAACCGACTCGTGCGAGTACTTTCCATTGCTTTAGGTGCTTTATCTTGCATTTGCGCATTCATGATTCTTCCCATGTATATTCTGGGTTCCGCTCATGCGCAGGGAAACCTGCTTCCTTCTGTTATCGCAATCTCACTTTGTTGCATATGCATCCGAGGTTTATGCGCGTATCGAGAATCTCTCACCTGGCAGTTCTCGTATTGCTGTCTCTTGATTTCTTCTTTCGAGATTATCGTATTCTACTACAATCCGGATAAAACGCTGGAATCAGTAAACGCCATCTTCTGGATGCTCGAGATCACATTTCTTGCCGTACTCCTGATGATAGAGTTCAATTTAAATGTTCGAAAAATACTCTCCTACCCCGTCTTCATTTTTCTTCTAGGCAGTTTGATGGACGTTATTCCAGGAATGGGGAATCTCGTTAAAAACGCGGATGTCGGCAAAGAGATGATATCCTTGCTCATCATCGCATACCCATTGGAGATTCTGAATGCCTTCTGGGACACCATCAAAAAAGATGACAAGGCTGAAACTGAGAAAAAACTAGATGATTTGCTCTCAAAGGTTCAGAATGCCACCGCTTTGGCGTCTTCCCTAAAAGACTCGCAAAACAGAATCGAGGAAAGAGTCCAGGACATCAATGAGAAAATCTCCAGGGCAGAAGACGATAAGCCCGGTGTATCGTTTCTAAAATCCAGTTCGGTGTATGAATTCAAGATAACCATGCGCCGTCATCGTCGCTAGGGGATGCTTTGCTGTCTTGGCGCCATACAGTCGTTCTTTGAGTTTCCGGGAATCTATATGCCAAGCGTGGGGTCTTTATGCCCATCGTCTGGATTATCTATGGCAGGATCTGGCATCGATAAGTAAAAACCATCTACCGTCTCGCTCTTATCGTTAGTTGAGCTATTCTGGCTCTTCCTGGGTTCTTCTTGCAACAGTCCTACTTTGTCAAGAGTGGATAAGAACCTATCCTCAAGTTGGACTGGATCGATCAATGGATCGCTTTGCGTACGTATAAGATAGTCAAACTGTCCAAGATCCTTATATTCCAACGCCATTGCGAGCATGTCTTTAGCGTCAGGAGAAAGCTGATCGTAATATTTATCCGCGATGAAGGACACATCGAACAAATCACGAATTTTATCCCGGGACATATAAGCTGCGCATTTGAGCTTGCATAATTCGCTAATAGTGTAGGTGAGTATCCCGTTGACTACTGCGGTCTTCTCTTTTGGAATGGTCCGATGTCTCAATGACAATTCAATTTTTAGAGGACGGTTCGATGCCCCATAATCAACAAATGCTCGACGAACGGTGGATGTGTCTTTGGCTTTCCTCCACGTGTATCCCTCATTCGAGCAAATCGAGTCGATCATGCCGAAAAAACGGGAGGAGGGGACATTCGACCGCAAAGAATCTAAATCAATATCTTCAGAGAAGCGATCAAGACCATAGCATTCCATCAAAGCGGTGCCGCCTTTGAGCACGAATGGATTACCCTGCGATGAATTGATTCCATGAAGCATTCGTTGTATAGCAAAACCATGGGACTGGTTTTCTTGGTTTATCTTCGTCATGCGGTTTCCTTTTTCAAATGCTTGGCTTTATAGTCTAGCCACGGGCATAAATACTCCTGCCCCATGAAACGATCAATATCCTTCCAATCGGACCTGTTATGAAGCATCAGAACGTGCTCCATAACAGGCACGTCCGTCAAAGGATTGTCGAGGAAATTATCTTTCATGCCCTGGGCGCTGCCGTACAACCCCTGTTCAATCAAGTCCAAACATGCGCGCACATGACCGGCCACAGGCATCACTCCCTTGGTGGGGACTTCGCAATAGCTAATATCATACATGCCGAATGGTGAGGAATCAGTGTCGAGCAGCATGGGCTTAGTCCAGTCCATCGCGCTGAAATGCCAGTCTCCCGGGGTGGATGACCTGTTCCCGAGATTCAGCGCATGCATACCTGTTACGTATCTCATTCAGCACCTCTTTGCAATCCTGAAATATGAATGACGGAGTAAACTGACGTGTCTATTTTAGAAGTAGATCTTTTCCAGGGAAATCACGAAAGTGCGGAAGCCTCGTTACTTAGCATCAGAATCCCATTCCTCTAATAGATAGTAATTACGCACGAGTGTTTCTTGGTCCAGATTATCCATTTCTCTTGTAGCGCCATCAAGCTCATCGTATAGAGAGCCCAGATAGCGGTCACCGCGCTCAATCGCGTCGACGAGGTCGTTGATGGCTTCGGCGGTGATTTCGGGAATCGGGAATGGCCAGTCTTTTGGCCTGCGGATGAATGGTATTTGTTCCATATGAGGCTTCTTTCCGGTGTGGCTGCTTGATATCGTCTCAATCATAAGGATAGGGTTTTTATCGCCTGCGACCGAAACCCCGCCATGTGGACAGCTTTTCTGCAGTTCTCGCCCCTCCCCGCAAGTTCACCGGCACGCCAGAAGCCGCCGCAGACAATACATCATCGTCGGCAACAAACAGACGGAAGGCCGACACAGCGAAGAGGCGAACCCCCGATCATTCGGTGACCTGCGTCAGCTGGGACAGCCATAGCTTATCGGTTCTGAACCTTTCGACGTTCCTTGACCATATGTGGTATTCGGGATCATCCTCATCGGCGCCCTCGTCGGAGAACCCATACGCCTTGAACAGGCGCATGCTCGCGTGGTTGTCTGGATTTATCTGGGTCATGATGTACGGGTCGCGTCCCGTGACCGCCGAATCATTGCCGACCCATCTAAGGACCGTGGCGAGCAGCATACCGCCAAGACCGTTGCACTGCTCGGACAAGGCCGTGGCTATATACGAAATCGCGTACGCGTCCGAAGATCCTATCCATCCGAACTCGCAGAATGCGAGTATGTCGGAATCACCTTCGCAATACAAGGCCATGCGCAGAACATCGTCCGCATTCTCTTTCAGGTCAAGACCTCTGATATACCGTTGGACGTCCATCGCGTATTCGGGTGCCCCCGCTCCGCAGCACACGAATCTTCGGACGGCGAGTTGGTCGTCCGGCCCGCAGATCCTGCTGCTTATCATTCGGAAACGCACTGAGCCCGTCCACGCCTGTTCTTCCTGGAGGATGCTTTCGTGAGCTTAATCCATTTGGCGTCCACTTGGTTGCGAGGTTTCCCGTCCTTCGGAGGGACGTATGCCGGCATCGCCTTGACGCCAGCCGCAACGGTAATCATGTGGATACTCCTAGCCAGTAAATGTCTCGTGTCAATTGAAATATATCACACGCTCCGTCCTATCTCGACCCCCGGTGTCTATTTAGAAGTGCAACGCCCTTGCTGGCCCTGCGATTCTAGCGGTTCGTCGACGATCTCCCGCAGCCCCTGACCATATCCATCCGGATCTCGCAGCGTTTGGGTGGTTGGCGTCGGACCACGCCGTTCCTGTTCCCGTTGTTTCCCGCCGCCAGCTGGAGTACGGGTAGACGAAGCACGTATCCATTCCCAGCTTGTCACGCGACCGGGCATGCCGGGCGAACTCGGTGTCGTTGTCGTGTGTTCTTTGCCGGCTCCGGCCTTGATGAGTTCCAGCGCCTCACGCCGGAATCCGTCGTCGTAACGTCTCCGTCGAACCTCACGCATATGAAAGGACCGCGCCCCGATCGTCGAATCTGAATTTCTTCAGTCCGAACAATCGGAGTGCGGTTCAATTTCTTCGCTCCTGTTCCCGTTTCAGTTTTTCGGATGACGTCACTCGCCCTGCTGGGTTTGCTCGGACTGCTCCGGAGCCTGAGTCTGCTGCGCGGCTTGCGTCTGCTGGTTGGCGAGCATCTGCTGTTGGATGAGCACGCTGTTGGTCTGCGCGGTGTACTGCTTCTCGGCCATGTGCATGCTTTCCTCGTGGCGCAGCTGGTCCGCGTCCGTGAACACGCGGGCCTGGATCTCCTGTGCGAGGCTCATGAGCTTGTCCTTTTCGAGGATGCTCACGGTGATATCGTTCGCGCCGCCGGACGGATCGCGGAAGGTCAGGGTGGCGCTCATCACGTTTGCGAAGTTCGCGACGGCGATGAGCAGGCACACGATGGCGGCCAGGGCGTTGGAGTCGAACATGCCGAAGCCGGCGAACAGGAAAAACAAACCCCAGACGAGGCTGCCGAGGTTGAATTTCGTGTTCGTGTCGACGCTGGCGATGTTGCGCAGTGGGATGGTCTTGGTGGACGCGCCGAGCGGGATCAGCCCGAACAGGGTGTTCGGTGCCTTGTACTGCACGCGCGTGCTGGACGCGGCGATCGAGGTTTTGAGCCAGAAGATGATCACGCTCGGGCTGAATCGGTCGCCGACGATGTCCTTCTCGCCGGGCGCGTAAGTGAATTCGGTCATGGTCTGTGCGGTTTCGGCCATGTTCTTCTCCTTTGCTTTGTGTTGTGTTTGTTTTTCTTATCCCCTTCCCACTTCCCGTATGGTGTTTGGGATGAGGAAACAGTCTGATGGTTTCCGGTCCGATGTCCTATTGGCGCATGGCGGACGGAGGTCTGAGTTTTTCGAAGTCCTGTCGGCCCATGCGTCGTTTCGCCCGGGTCCAGAACTCCCTGAGTTCCCTGCCGTCGTATGCCGCATGCCGGCTTCCGATCGTCGCGCATGCGCTCATAATTCGAGTCCCAGATCGTTCGGGCCCGCCACTGCCGTATCCTGGTCGATGACCGGATCCGACAGTGGAACGTCCGGCTGGATGCTGGGGAATCCCAGTAGATCCCTCTTCGGAATGGGTGATTCCTCCGATTCGACGCCGAACCGGTAGATCCGTTCGAATTTCTTGCCTAGGTATTCGCCGTCCGTTGTTTTCTCCATGACGGTGCAGTGCAGCACGTCCGGGATGAAGACCTCGCTCTCGTTGCGCACGCCTCCCCTGCTGCCGACCATCGGCACTCCCTTTGAAACGCCTTCGATGATGAGGAGGATTCCCCCCGCTCCGAGCCAATGCGGGGTGGTGACGGTCGTGGACAGTCCCGGCCCCATGGTCACCCGGTCTCCCTCGTTGAAATCCATCAGGGCGAGATAGTCGTTCGTTTCCGGGGTGTCATAGTCCTTGAAGCTTCCCGTGGCGAGTGTGCGCAGCAGTTTCAGCTGCGGGTCGAACTGTTGGACCTGATCCTGCCGATATGCCTCTTCGGCGGCCTTCCTGCCCCATGGGGTCGGTGGCAGCATCCCTTCAGGATTGTCCTGCGGAACGAGACGCATGTACGACGTCCCATCGGTTATTCCGGCTTGGCGGCTGACGCTCTCCCTGTATTCCGGGTCGGTGTCCAGGGATTGTTCGATCAGGTCGAGCATGGATTCCAAGGAGTTGGTGGAGGTAGCCTTGTCGGCGACGATTTTGAAGTCTTCGAACAGGTCTTTGGAGAGGCTCCCCAGCCGGTATTTGTCTTCTAACACCAGCCGGCGTTCGTCTTCGAGTTCGGCTTTCAAAAGGTTGTAGTGATGCTTCTTCCCGAAGGACCATGCATGTTCCGGCGCGGTCGCCGTCATTTCCTCTTCCAGGCTCTTCACCGTCCGGTTCCGTTCCCGCAATTGGCCGTACAATGCTCTGATGGTTTCGATCCGTGTTTTCAGCTCTTCGGTTTCGGACATTGGGGCCGATCCTTCCTCTTTTTCGTTCCAGCCGGTTCACGTGTGGTCCTGCCGATATCGGAACGGGCCGGATGGGATTGGCTCCCGTTCCGGCCCGTCGTCCTCTTATTCGAATGCCTACGTCACATGCCGATTCCCGGTCCGGCGGACACATCATCGGATGGGTCGATGTATGGGTCGGGCATTGGAACGTCGGTCATCTCCGCTGCTGCGGGGAAGACGGACGGTTCGGATGGGTCGAATCCCACGGTCACGCTTGTGGCTTGGGCTTCGGCGAGGTCGGCCTGCGTGTCCTGTTCGTCCTCTCCGGCCGGCGCCGTGTCCTGGCCGTTCTTGATTTCCAGGTTCATTTTGGCTATCTGGTCGGTGAGGTCGTCGTACTCCTGCTGGCCTTCCCATGGCGTGTTCAACGCGTTCCACGCGCTTTCCAGATTGGCTTTCGCATTGTCGAGTCTGACGCGGAGGCCTTGCGCCGTGTCGGTGTTGTTAGCGATGATCCGGTCGAGCTGTCTGATGACGTTGTCGGCGCTGTTGTTGATGTCGGGCACGCTGGTGCCGGCCCAATGCTCATGCTCTCCTTTCAATCCGACGAACGGGCGGAACGCGTTGATGCCTTTGACGGCCATGTTCTTCGACGCGACCATGACGGTCAGCCCGCAGTATTCGCCGACTTCCATCGTCTGCCCGTGGTCGAGCCGGTGCGCGATGCCGACGAGGTCGTGGATGGCCTGCTTGCGGTCCGTGATCGGACCGTCGCCGAGATCAAGCCCGCATACGCCCTGGGCGAGATGCTGGTCGCGGATCTCGACGGCCTTGTGGAATTTCGGTTCGTCGTCCACCGCTTCCCCGTGGAGTCTTTCGAGGTTGTCCACGGTCGGCTGCAGTTGCATGTCGATCTTGAAACGGATCGACCTTTGCTGGTCCGCGTGGGCGCGTTTGAGCAGTTTCATCTGCGTGAGCTGGTTCTCGAGCTCCATGCGTTTGACGATGTTCGGGTCTCCGGTGGCGATGGCCTTCATGTCGGCGAGGCTGAGCACCGTGGAGTCCACGTCGGACGCTTCGCGTGACGGCGAGCCGGAGCTCATGATCTGGCTGATGAACCGGGCCTTGCGCTCGACCGTCTGGAACATGTAGCTGTCGAACGTGCCGACGGTGACGTACCGGTAGTCCTGCGCTTTGTCGAACATGTTGCCCTGCCTGCGGACACGTCCCTGGCGTTGTTCGAGTTCGGCGGGCTTCCATGGACAGTCGAGGTCGTGGATGGCGAAGAGCCTGTCCTGCACGTTCGTGCCGGTGCCCAATGTTCCGGTCGAGCCGATGAGCACGCGCACCTCGCCTTTGCGGACCTTCTCGAACAGGGCCTGCTTCTTCTGCGGGTCCTTCTCCTGTGCGGCGAACATGATCTCGTCCTCGGGGATGCCTAGGTCGATGAGGCGGCGTTTCAGATCGGATTGGATGTTCCACTTGCCGGACGCCGGGGTGGACGAGTCGCAGAACACGAGCTGCGTGGCCTTCTCTGCGGCATGCTCCTGCCATATCTCGTGGATCTTCTCGGCGCAGACCTGCACCTTGCCTCCTTCCATGGGTTGGATGTCCGGATCGGACACGTCGAGCAGTTTCGGGTCGAGACTGACCTTCCTGCCGTCGTTCGTGATGTTGAGCATGTTGTCGTCCGACGGGTCCACGGCTCCGTCACGCACTCGTTCCGCCCTTTGCACGAGCGCGTCCACGGCCTGTTTCTGCGCTTCGGTCGCCTCGACGGCGACGGAGATCACGTCGCAGTCGGGCACGTCCAGGTCAAGCTTGTCGGCGGTCAGCAGGTCCGCGTAGTCGTGGAACGTGCTCATCAGTTCGGGCAGGTTGTGGAATTTCGCGAACCGTTGCTTGATCTGGTATCCGCTGCCTTCCGGCTTGACCTCGACGCTTTCGACGATGCTGCCGTACGTGTTGGCCCAGCTGGTGAACGCTGCCACGCCCTGGGCTCTGAGCAGGTCGGGCGCGAGATAGCGTTGCATGTTGTACAGTTCGGCCATGGAGTTGGACACCGGCGTGCCGGTCGCGAACACGATGTTGCTTCCATGTCCCGTCTCGCGCAGGTACTCGCACTTGTCGAACAGGTCCTCGCATTTCTGCGCGGCGGCGACGTCCACGCCGGGCACGCTGATCGTGGTGGCGATGGCGAGGTTTTTGTACTGGTGCGCCTCGTCGATGAACAGCATGTCCACGCCGAGGTCCTCGAAGTCGATCCACTCCTTGTTGCCGTCGCCGCGTAGCGCCTGGAGTTTCCCGTCGACGCGCATGCGGTCCCTCTCGGCCTGTTTGACGGTCCGGTTGAGGTTCTTCTCCATCTTGCCGATCTCGTCCTTCAGCTTCTTCGCGGAGAAGTCGTTGCCGGCCGCTTCCGCGGTATCGATGCTGTCGAGCATTTCGGCCTTGCGCCGTGAGAAGTACCTCTCGCGGCGTTCGGGACTGACGTGCATGCGTTGGAACGTGTCCTGCCTTACGATGACCGCATCCCAGTCGCCGGCCGCGACCTTCGCCCAGAAGCGTGCCGCGCCCTTGCCTGCGCCGTCGGCCTCCGTCATGGACAGGATGTTCGCGTCCGGGTAGAGCGTCAGGTAGTCCTTCGCCCATTGTTCGGTCAGATGGTTCGGCACGACGATCATCGGCTTGGTGGCACGGCCCAGACGTTTCGCCTCGTGGCATGCGGCGACGCCGGTGAATGTCTTGCCGGCGCCCACGACGTGTGCGACGAGCGTGCCTTCCTTGGATTGCAGGATCCTCGCGACGGCATTGCGCTGATGGTCGTACAGGTCGATGTCGGTGCTGATGCCGGGGAATGTGAGGTAGGAGCCGTCGTATTCGCGCGGGTGGATGCGGTTGAACCGCGTGTTGTACACGTCTTCCAGCATGCGTGTGCGCGCCGGATCGGTCCATACCCATTCGGTGAACGCCTGTTCGACGGTGTGGCGCTTCTGGTACAGCAATGCGGTGGCCTGCGCGTCCCTGACTCTTCTCTTTCCGGTCGGATCGTCCGGATCGGGTTTGGTGAGGTTGCTGGTCGTCGCGTTGAGCGCGCCGGACACGACCTCGAACGGGTTGCGTCCCGCTCCGATGCCCAGACCGTATTTGCGGATGGTCTCCTCGTCGAGTTTCGAGGCGAGCGACGCGTTGACCTGCCAGTTGCCGGTCGTCTCGTCATGACTGACCGAAAGGCTTCTCATACCGCCGTCGGTGATGTCGGGCTGGGTTTCGAGTCCGAACGTTTCAATCATGAAGTCCCGGATCACGCCGGTCGGGATCCACGCTGAGCCGAGCTTCGCGGTGATGTCGTTATGGGTGAGGCGGGCTGGCATCGACTGTTCGAGCCGTCCGCGTAGCCTTTGCAGGCTCTTGAGCCGGTCCATGTCGGCCGGTTCGGTCGGATGGTCGCGCATCCACGTGGCGCGCCTGTCTCTCCACTGTTCCAAGCCCTCCATGTCGACCACTTCGTCCAACGGTTTGAACGTCTTCTGGTTCCATGAATTGTAGCGTCCGTACCGTTTCTCGACGGTCGGATGGGCCAGTCGGTCCGCATCGGCCGCGTATAGGTATTCGCAGGTTTCCGGATGGGCGCGCAGTTCCTTGGCCAAGGCGAGGTAGTCGCACTTGGCTTCCCTGTAGTAGCCGTGGTCCTCCACCTTCCACAGGCTTGGATCGGTGATCTTGCGCAAGGCATCTTGTACTGGGCCATGTTTGAAGCCGCTGGTGTTGAGGATCGTGGCGATGGTCCTGTCGTCGATGGCCTCGGGGTCGGCCGTGACGGCCTTGTACAGCATGCGCATGGCGCTGTTGGATGTTCCGTCGTCGTCGCTTGACCAGCCGCTGTCGAAGACCTCGTAGAACAGACTGTTGCCTTTGGGTTGTTGGGCGTTCCAGTTTTTGTCGAGCAGTTCCACGCCGGGCTTGCAATCATCCAGGAACATGCAGGCGAAGGCCCTTCTCTGTCCGCGTCCGTACTCTTTGAACTCGTTGGAGAACCATGGGGCTTCGGCCACGGACTTGTTCGCGTGGATCGGGTCGGTGGCGCTCTGCCATGCTCCTGCCTGGATGAGTTCTCTACGGCAGCTTTCCACGCGCGAGGGCGGTGTTATGGCCTGTATCCCGTTTTCGGCGAGCCATGCGCGTACACGTTCCTGTTCGGGCTCGTCGACCATGGCACGCAATAGTCCGTCGACATGGTCGAGTTCGCCTCCCACATCGCCGGACAGGTATTCGTCCGCCGGCAGTGGAGTGCCGTCGTCCGGGTCAGTGACGATGAGATCGCCGAGCCGGTCGATGGTTTCGAGATCGTCCCGGGTGCCGAGCAGGTGGCCGATGAGGTCGAGGTCCACGTGTCCCACGCGGTCGAGGCTGATGGCCAGCGCTTCGACGGGTTCGTCCACATGCTCCGGCATGGGAGGCATGGGCGTGACGACCCTCTTGGAGAGCATGTCGCCTTTGGCTTCGAAACCGTCGGAGCCGGTTTTCTCCAACGTGTAGAGCTGGTTGAGGCTCGGATCGGAATTGTTCGGGTCGAACACGCGCAGGTTCTCTTTGGAGTTGAGCCTGCCGTAGGATGCGGTGAACCGGTCGTATGCTTCGTCGAGTTTCCTGATGCCTTGGGCGACGGCGTCGTCGGTGGTGTCCGGGTCGCGTTCGACGGCGAGCAGGCGTTCCGCCTGGTCGCGTAGGCGCAGCATGGAGGCCATGCGCCTGTCCCCTCCCTTGGCGACGCGGGAGTGCGCGGGTACGATCTGGCCGTTCATGTCGCCGTACCAGATATGGTCGTTCGCATCGACCATATAGCGCATGGCCGCCTGCTGGGTCTTGTCGGGCACGACGATCGGCTCGTTGGCACGTTCGCCGAGCCTGTCGTGCAGGTCGATGCCGTGCTGTTCGAGCTGGCCGGTGAGGATGCGTTCGACCTGTTCGCCCAACCGAGTGATGTCGCCGGTTCCGGTGACGTCGATCTGCGGGCCGAACGGTCCCGAGCCTATGGCCATGGTTCCCGCGACGTATTCGGGATGGTCGACGAACAGTCTGTTGGCGTTGACGCCGTCGCGGAATTCGGTGGTGTCCGTCCACGCTGCGTCCGCTTCGGCCAGCGGCTCGTCACGTTTGCGCAGGATCAGGATGTCGGAGACCACTTCGGTGCCCGCCTGCCGGTCGAACGTCTCCCTGGGCAGGCGGCATGCGGCGACAAGTTCGGCCTTGCGGGCGAGGCCGCGGCGCATGTTCGACGTGTTCTTGTCGAGCGTGTACCGGCTGGTGAGCACGGCGACGAGACCGCCGGGGCGCACCGCGTCGAGACTGTGCTGGATGAACCAGTCGTGGATGACGGTGCCGTCTATCCTGATCGCGTCGCTGTACGGCACGTTGCCGACCGCGAGGTCGAACGCGTCCGTGGGCAGTCCGGTCCGTTCCATCCTGTTGTTGATGATGTCGTCGTCCGTACACAGGTGGCGTGCGATGCCGGCGCTGATCGGGTCGGCTTCGATACCGGTGAACCCGTAGGACGATCCGGCCGGTGTGGAGCGGATGAAGTTGCCGGTTCCGCAACCGGGTTCCAACACCATGTCCGGGTGTTTCGGATCCTTGCCGAAACCGGCCTTGCCGAGGGCCTGCCACATCGCGTCCACGACGGGACGCGGCGTGTAGAAGGCCGTGAGCGTACTGCTGCGCGCGTCCGCGTATTCGGCGTCGGTGAGCAATTCGCTAAGACGCGTATTGATCTCGCTCCACGCCGGATCGTCACCGTCTTCTTCGAACGCCTTCTGGGCGCCGCCCCAGCCCGCATACGCGGCGAGGGCGCGGATGTCGTCGTCGGTGGGTTCGCGGCCACTGTCGTCGAGGTCGCGCAGCACCTCGATGGCGCGCACGTTCGCGCGTGCGCGTTCGAGGCTGGATCCCGTGGCCTGCAGATCCGGGTCGAGCAGGCCACGGTCGATGGTCAGAGGGCTTCGACCACGTTCCTGATGGCGATCTCCTCGGCCTGATGCTCCGCCATCTTGAGTCCCTTGAACCACGGGTCCCAGTTGCCCGGCTGCTTGAGGTGCTGGTGCGTCTTGCCCCAATGGTTGACGTACTCGGTGATCGTCCGGCCGTAGTCCTTCTGGACCTGGTCCATGTAGGCGTCCAACGCCGGCATCCCCTGCCTCTTGAGCTCCCTGAGCTGTTCCGGCAGATGCTCCGCCATGAACAGGTACCTCATCTTCTTGACCCCCTGGTAAGGGCAGTACCTGACCGTCATTTCGGGTCGTCTCCTTTCTCGCATCGTTTTCTTCCGTTTCACGGGAAGAGCCCAAATTAGACACTATGTCTAATTTCGTTTGGCTATTATTTTCCTCTTGAATTTGCGGGGAGTCAAGTTCAGCCGGCATGTCATCGAAGTCGAAGGCCAACTGCTCCGCCTCCATGGTGGCCGCTACCGTCGGCCGCGCCGGCTCGCCGGACGTAGGAACGCTCTTCGTCGTCAGGCCGTTCCCGTCGTCGAAAACACCCTTTTCCTTCGTGGCGTCCGCTTCCTCCGGAGTCCCGGCGCCCATCTCGTCGCGTGCGATACGGTCGAGTTCCTCGTCGGTGAACTGCTCGCGGACCTCCTGGCGCGTGCCACCCTCCTGCATGATGATCTGCGCGGCGAGCTCACGTTCCTGGGAGCCGAAGTCCACGTCGGACGCCGCGGCGGAGGATGTGGAAGGTGTCGTGCCGAAGGAGTCCCAGGAGTCCGGACTGCCGAAGATGCCCTCCCTCATTCGCGTGAGTTCCTTCACAGTGACCTTGGGGCCTTCGTGCACCAGACCCTCGTCGTCGAACCAGTCGAGCCGGTAGGACGTGGGCGCGCCGTTTCCAGCACGGTCGGTGACCTCGTATCCGGCGAATTGGCTCGCGCCGTTCTCGCTTGTCCCCGCGTCCGGGTCGTGCGCGTCGATGTATCCGATGATCGCGTTCTCGAACGCGGCGTACTGGCCGGACAATGCGGCGTCGAGGGCGTCTTCGATCCCGCCGTCGGCCGGCGTCCTCATCGCCTGTTCTGCCTGGTCGATCCATTCGGTGGTGAACCATTCGGGACGGTCTTCCGGTCTGATGCTTCCGTCGATCTCACGGAGTTTCGCTATCTGCGCGTCCACGCTGCCTGCCCACAGGTATTTCTCCGCGTGGGATGGTCCGAGGAAATAGTCGATGTCGGCCTTGAGCCGTCCGAGCAGTCGCAGGTTGAATCCGTACGTTCCGCCGGTTCCGGGGGATGCCGTCGGCATCTGGTTCTCGTCGGTTCCAGACAGCGTGTCTTTCCCGAGTCGTTCGCCGAGGATGGTTTTGGTCTGATTGTTGCCTTCCGCTTGGGCGATGAGGCCGAGCATGTTCGGATTGATTTCGTCGGCGTATTCCGTGGCCGCCGTGTCGATGAGTGTGCGCCAGTTTTCGTTGTCGTCGTCGGGCATGCTGAGAATCAGCCCTATGGGCGCGTGTTCCAGCATTGTTCTCGCTGCCTGTCGGACGACCTCCCTGCCGGGCCGGTCGAGATTGTACCGGCGGCCCATCGGATTGGTGTACGCCGTGAGGAGATCAGGTGAGGTGATGACGCGCCTGATGGCCTTGACCTCGCCGTCCATGTCGAACTCGCCCGTGCCGATCAGGGCCGAGACGACGTCCGGATGGTTCTCCTTTTCGATCATTTCGGACAGTCGAGCCCTGTCGAGTCTGCCGGATTCGACGGCGTTCTTTCTGGACGGCCACCAGTCTCGTCCACTCAGCCGGACCAGCAGATGGTCTGAGGCCTTCGGCAGCATGCTCGCCGCCAATCGGCTGTCCGTCTGGTTCCAACAGCACAGGTCGATGGTGTTCTGGCCGAGTTTGCCTGATTCGACGAGCATCTGCAATAGTCTTGTGTTGCTTTCGGTGCGGGCCATGTCTTCGAGCAGTCGCGCCGGAGTGTCCTTGTAGCGGATGACGGATTGGCGCAGTTCCGGCAGGCCGCTTGCCGCGAGGGTTTCCAGATCATCCTCGGAGAGGCTGGAAAGGTCCGCGTCATGGGTCATCTCCACGAGCTCGTCCAACGCGTTGTAGTCGCGGTTCCGCCACTGCGGGTCGAGCAGGTGCCTTGCGATCTGCTGCGGGGTGGAGTGTTCGCGCGCCCACCGCAGGTCAGCCCAATCGTCCGACCGCCAGAGGGATTCCGCCTGCCGGCTAGTGTCCTCGTCATTGTTCGTCATGTGCGTTTCCTTTCGTGTTCATCGCATGATTTCCGGCGCGCACTGCGGCCGGCCGTCCTCTTCCGCGGACCACGCCGGGTTGGGGTCTGGGAGCATGTCGGAGAGTTGTTTCGGTCTTTTGTTGCTTCCCATGAACGGTTCGTCCGGCAGACTGTCGCCGTCGAACGCGCGCGCCCATGGGTTCAGGAACATTGGCGGCCTCCACTGGTCATCCAAGACCGGTCGCGGCTTTTCCGCCTTCTTTCGTTTCACGGCTTCCGTCTCGTGATTCGTTGTCTTGTTTTCCAAGGTCTCGTCGTCGTTCATGAGATGTCCTCTCATATGCCGATTCCGGTATTCGCCGTGATGTCGGCGCCCGGGTCGATGCCAGGGTTCGGCATGGGAAGCCCGGCATCATCCGAGGGGATTAGAGACCAGGGGTCTCCGACTGGTTCCGGCGTGGTTTGGTCTACGGTGTCCGGAGTGGTGGAGGCGGCGTCCGTCATGGACGCCCATGGGTCGGTGTTTGTGTCGGAATACCGGTCCTCGATGGCTTGCAGCAGGTTGTCGATGGCCGATAGACGGTTCGGTTCCTGGCCGGTGTATGCGGCCATGGGTCCTTCGGCCGGTTTCGTCCGTTGCCAGTCCTCTCCGGCGAGACGCCAGAGCCATTCGCCGTGCCATGGCATGATGCTGCCGAGGACCTGCCCGTCGGGCAGTTCCGCGTCGCTGATACGTGGACCGTTCGCCCAGGCCGAGCCGGACCGTATGTCCACGTCCCTTATGGTGAATTCCTTGCCGTCGATGCTGAGTCTTTTCGTTTCTTCCATTGGATGCTCCTTTGCTGTTTCGTGTTCCTGTGCCGTTTGGAGTTCCGGCATGTAGTCGATGGGGTTGAGTCGGCATGATGCGCAAAGCTGCGCGAATGCTTCGAGGGTGACGACCGACCCTTTTTTGAGGCGGGTGAACATTGCCGGGCTCACGCCGGCTTTTTCGGCCAGCGCGGTCCATGTCGCGTCGGTTTCGAACCGGTACCGGTTGATGTCCTCGCGGAACCGTTCCATATCGATGGATGGCATGGTTGGAGCTCACATTCCGATTCCGGGACCCATAGGCCAGTTGATAGCGTTCGGGTCGATGCCGGGGTCGGGATCGGGAAGGGTTGGGCCGTCGGATCCGAACAGGGCGTCCATGTCGACGCCGATCCACGGGTCGGGGACCGGGGTTGGAACGGCCGCGCGTTCGTCCATGGCGCAGACGCGATTGGTGAGGTCGTCCGGCATGTCATCGGCGTAGGCTCCGACGTTTTTCAGAATCGTCTTCCGGTTGTCCCATACGAGCCGGTCCGCCTCGTTCTGTCCCATTCCGACCCAGTCGCCGTCCTTGTTGACCCTCAGATATGGGTCCCTGTCGGGATTCCATCCGCCGTACGTGGCTTTCTCCGTGATCTCCCCGTCGGTCAGATGCTCTCCGATGGTTTCGCGTGCCGTCATGGATGGCCAGGCGCGGTAGTATCCGAGGCTGCTTTCCGGATCCGTGTCGTGGACGGTGTCGACGATGTCATGCAATAGTCCGATGTTCTCCGGCGTGCGTTCGATGAGATGCTCGCCGTCCAGTTCGAGGGCGATCTGCGACGCGGCGAGGGCGCGGGCGCTGTTGGCGTCGGCCGGATCCTCGTCGCGTGTGGTCCAGTAGGCTCCGTCGGCCTGACCGTCCCCCAATGCCTCGTCTGCGGCATCATCCCAATATTCCGGATCGTTCCAGTTATCGGCCCATTCCTTGGCCTCGTCATCGAAGTCGAAGGTGTTCGTCATGGCAACGTACCGGTCGTGTTCGATTCCCGGCGGGAGCACCGAGTCGAACTGGTCTTCGGTCACCCAACGGAATTGCCCGTATCCGTCGGGCTTGCAGCAGTCATCTCCGAGCTGGTAGCATTCCTCGCCGATTTCGATCGGCTCTTCGATGGCGTTGTTTCGGGCGAGAACCGATAGCCGTTCGGTCGCCTGGTCGCGCCATGCTTCCATCTGTTCCAAAGTCGGTTTTTCCATGCCTGTCTCCTTTCCGTCACATTCCAAGTCCGGAACCCATGGGATTCGCACTGGCGGCCGGGCCGATGCCGGAATACGGCATGGGCAGGTTGACGTTCGACTGATGTTCCGGATGTTCCGGGAGCGGAACGGCTCTCATGCGTTCGATAGCATCGGCTGTAAGTGATTGGTCGAATTCCTTGGACAGTTCGGGATCCGTGGCGATCTTCGCGAGTGTGGACGCGGTGCCGTATCCGACGTTTGGATAGGCGGCTTGGAGTTCCTGTGGGGAATGCAGGTCGGCCCAGTCGGTCAATTCCTCATGCCGGTCGAGGAATTGGTCCGTCGTTCGGGCCAGCAGGTTCGGTTCGACATTGGACCATCGGCCGATGTCCGGCAGTGGCATCGCGGATGCCGGTCCCGGCGTAGAGGCCGGTGTTTGCACGGTGGTGAATACCTCGGCTGTGGATTGCGGGGCCTGCTGTTCGAAGCCGAGCCCGCTTCTCAATTCGGCCAGCAGGTTCGGATCGTCCTCGATCTTCGCGAGTGTGGACGCGGTGGAGAAGTCGATGCCTGGATATCTCACGTCGAGTTCCTGTGGCGTGTAGAGGATGGTCCAGTCCTGGATCTCCTCATGCCGGTCGAGGATGTTTTCGATGGCGTGCGAGAGAGCGTCATGGTTCATGAAGGACAGTTCCGACCGTTGGGTTACGTTGACCATGATGGTTTCCTTTCCGACGGGGCTTTCCCGTCTTTCTCCTGTCCACATGCCCCCCGGTTTTTTCGCCGCCGATATTTTTTTTCGAGGATGAAAAACCGATATCGGTTGGGATGCGTGTGGAAGAAACGCACCCTTCGATATCGGGAAGGAATTGAATTGCGTCTTGTGATCGCCGAGAAACGTTCCGTGGCCTTCGCCATCGCGCAGGCGTTGGGCGGTGTGCGGCAGGGTGACGGATACGTGTCGGCCGGAGGGTCGCTCATCTCGTGGGCGCAGGGCCATCTGGTCGAATTGTCTGACCCGGAGGAGTATTCGGACATGCCCTGGTCCGCGCATAAGTGGACGATGGAATCCCTTCCCATCGATCCGAAGTCATGGCGTTGGCGTCTGAGCGGCGCGAAGGGCGCGGCGCAACGCTACCGTTCCCTCGTCGAACTGCTCCGATCCGACAAGGTGACCGAACTGGTCAACGCGTGCGATCCGGACCGTGAGGGCGAGGCGATATTCCGTCGTATCCTCATGGCCGCGAAGGTTTCCAAACCGTCCCTGCGCCTGTGGGTCGCGTCATTGGATGAGCAGGCCATCCGTGACGCGTGGAACCGTATGCGTCCCGCATCCGATTACGATGGTCTGGCGGTAGCGGCCGACGCGAGGGCGAAGGCCGACTGGCTGGTCGGTATGAACGCGTCACGTGCGCACACGCTCGCATGGCATCGGAGCCTGTCGCTCGGACGCGTGCGCACTCCAACGTTGAACATGGTCGTTCAACGTGATCTTGCCATCGAATCACACAAGCCGACACCGTTCTGGCGTCTTATCGTGCCGATGGATGGTTGGACGCTCGAAAGCGGGAAGATCGAGGACCAGGTGATGGCGCGCCGCATACTGGCCGACGCGATGGGGATTCCTGTGGAGATCCTGGAGGTGAGACGGTGCCGCGAGCATGCGAAGCCGCCGACCCTGTTCGACCTGACCGGCTTGCAGAAGGCCATGAGCGAACGGCACGGGCTGACCGCCGAACAGACGTTGGACTGTCTGCAGCATTTGTACGAGATGAAGGTCGCGACCTATCCGCGTACCGATTCGAAATACATAACCCATGATGACGTGGACGGGTTGAAGGAACTCCTGCAGCCGAAATACGCGTTGGGTTTCCTGGACCAGAAACCTGTCGAGGCGATCCACGACCTGTATTCCGCCGGAGGGTTCGATCCGATGAGGTGCGTCGCGGACGACAAGGTCCAAGGGCATACCGCGATCCTTCCGACACGACGCCTCACCTATGACGTGTTCCAGCATGACCTGACGGACATGGAACGCGAGGTCATAGCCGTGATATTGACGCGCATGTGGTCGGCCTGCGCCACGGACCGTGTCCACGACACGGTGAAGGTCGAAGCCGTGTTGGACGAGCGTCATGCCGACGGTTCCATGGAACGGGTTCCGCTGTCCGCTTCGAGCGACGTTACCGTCGAGGCGGGTTGGACCGCCATCGAGGGCACGTCGCGAACGGACGATGCGGAGAAGAAGCCTGTGAATCGGATGCCCGACTCCCTGGGGAAGGGTCCTCTCCCCCAGTCCGGCGCCCCGTCTCTTACGGAGGGCGTGTCAGCGCCGCCGAAACCGTTCACGGAGGCCACGCTGCTGTCCGCCATGGAGCATGCGAGCCGTTTCGTCGCGGACAGTGACCTGAAAGCCGCCTTGGATGACGACACGAGCCATTCGGGAGGCATCGGCACGCCCGCGACCCGCGCCGGCATTCTCGAGAGCCTGGTCAAAAGCGGCTACCTGCAGCGTAAGGGCAAGCAGCTACGCAGTACTCCCGCCGGGCGGATGCTCGTCGGTGTCGCCATCGACGAGTTGAAGGATGTGAAACTCACCGCGCAATGGGAGCAGAGCCTTGCCGACATCGAACAAGGCAAGGGCGACGAGACGGTCTTTCTGAACGAGATCCGCACGGCATGCGCGGCAATGCCCGGGCGGGTCATGGAAATGACCCGGCGGGACAATCTGCAGCAATTGGTCCGGCAGGCCGGCGAACGTGAGTCGTTCGGACCCTGCCCGCGTTGCGGCAAGCCCGTCGTCAAGACCGGGAGCGTCTGGCAGTGTTCGTCGAACAAGAGCGTGAGGGATGATGTCGGTGCCTGGAAGCTCGGCGAGGGTTGCGGTTACAAGATCTTCGCGGAGAAGTTCGGCAAGAAGCTGACCGATGGCATGGTCCGCCGCACGTTGGAGGGCAAACGTCCGAAAGTGTCCGGTCTGAAGTCGAAGGCGGGCAAAACGTTCGACGCGCGTCTCGTGCCGGACCGGCAGTATGGCATCGGATTATCGTTCGACGATCTGAACAGGAAAAAGAAGTAGGGCATCACATGCACACTTCCCCGCCCTTTCTTTCAATCACCTGCATCGCCATGGACAATGTGAGGAAAATCCTGAAGGACAGACACGTCAGCGTAAATGGACTTCTGACTTTGATCCACAGCAAGCATCCCGATTGTGGCATGCCATACAACAGTTTGCGCAGGCTTGTCTCCCATGAGCGAAAGATGACTATCGATGAGGCAATTCTGATTTGCGACGCCCTTAACGTGCCGTTCACGTCCTTGTTCAGTTTCGCGGGGAAGTGCCTCACGGGCAGCTCAAGGGCATGACGGCGGTGGATATCTACCACGCCATTGAACAGGATGATCGGACCAAAGAAGGGTCAAATAATCACTAGATACTGGGGATATACTCGAATTGTTCGACAGACGATTTCACCTGCCTGGCATGAAAGGACTCTGGTTTGCTGCCTGAAGACGTATATTATGTATCAACCGATGAGGGAACCCCGGCGACTCGCTCCAACGCTTGGGATATTGGCTTTGGTTTGCAGGCTGCGGACGGACTGACCCCGTCAGACTACGCTATAGAACAGTCTAAGGAGCAGATTTCGGGAAAAGCCTCCTATGCCGAAGTCGAGCATCGTCTACGTGAATATCATTCCGCGGATAGTGAAGAGGCGGAGCATTTTGAAGCTGACATCGTATCCACCAGAATCAGTTCCCTCCTCCAGACTGAATCATTCGTCTTCGCTCCCCCGATGCTCAGGCAGATTCATCGTCATCTTTTTGACGGTGTATTCAAAAATGATTGGGTTGGACAGTGGAGGCAGGTCAATCTGACCAAAAAGGAGCCGGTTCTTCAAGGAGATTCAGTTTCTTACGCTCCCTTCCATCTGATTGGAGAGATGCTGGATTATGATTTCGGTCAAGAAAAAGGACGACAGGCCAAGTATCCCCGAATCGGCAGGCATGAAATCGCTTCCTCTGCATTTGGTTTCATTTCTGGAGTATGGCAAATTCATCCATTCCGTGAAGGAAACACTCGAACGACTGCTGTATTCGCGATACTGTACCTCAGACAGCTTGGATTCATAATCGGCAATGAGCCTTTCGCGTCCAACGCCCAATATTTCCGAGACGCTCTTGTACTTGACAATACTTTCGACCCCGACTTCAAGGATCCGGCTCCTCTTCGTCGTTTTATGGAAAAGGCTCTTTTCAATTCGCCTATAGAATTGGAAAACCTGCGAGATTCTTATTTTGCCGTCCAAAGTACGCAGAGCGATCCTTTACCAGAGCCCGATCCATCAGTGGATAATGAGACATCTGCCGGCATAGCAACTCACGGACTCAATTAAACTAGGAAGTCAAGCAAAAGCGGACAACATATGGTGGACTGATCTTTTTATGTGTTGTGGATTACACTGCCACAACACATAAAAAGATCAGTCCATGGTCAACACGAGCGTCGGAGCCTCCATGCCATGTTCCTCCAACCCCACAGTCTTATCGAGCGGAGTCTTATGCCAAGCTTGCCGAGACCAGAGCCACCGCGTTCTCAATAGTGGTCACGGACGGACAGAATGCACAAGTCGCCGTCCTCAATCATGTATACCAGGCGGTTTGCGGAATCGATGCGGCGGCTCCACGCACCCTGCAGTTCCCATTTGAGCGGCTCTGGCTTGCCGAGACCCGCGAATGGAGAACGCATCGCATCACGTATCAGCGCGTTGACCCGCTTGAGGGTTTTCTTATCCTGAACCTGCCAATACAGGTAATCGTTCCACGCGTCATCAGTCCAACGCAGCATTATCACTCTCCGACCAGATCATGTGAATCGGTGGAACCTGAGCGTACCTGTGCCATGCCACGGCGGACTTTATCGAACAATCCGGGATTCTGGTAAACGCGCAATGTCTCCATAAGCGAATCGTAATCGTCGGCGCTCATCACCACCACGTTGTCCCTTGGATCCTTGTTGGTAATCAGAAGCATATCCGCGTCGTCGTTCACGCGACGTAGATATGATTTCAGATCCTTGCGGAAATTGGTGTACGCGACCGCCGTGACCATGCCATCCTCCTTCAACGATAATTACATGTACAGAAAATGGTACAATAAAAGTCGGAAAGACTCAAGCATGTTGCCGTGTTCCGCTTCCATCCGTCTTAATGTTTTATATATGTTTAGATTGTTTATATTCTAGGGAATTCGACCATGAACGATATTCCACCGGCCCAACGCTTGGTCGAGGGATGGAAATGAGACCACCCCGCCGGTTTCGGCTCTCCCAAAAGACTTCTTGCTTACCATGAAGAACGGGAGAGGTTAGCAGTGCCTCAATCGGCACTCCCCTGTTAGCCGATATCATCGTTTATGTCGAGAAAGCCTTTTTGCAGGAACTGGAGAATGAAAAAGGATTCCGCACGGCAGTCCCATGGTCTGGATGATGGCGACGCATCTCGACCGTCCAGAATGCGATGCGGGATACAGTGGCACACTTCTTAGCAAAGACGAAGAAAATGAGCCAAAAAGAACTCCGCAGGCCGCAAAATATCAATGCATTATTATGTTTCGCGGAACAGTATGAGGTCATGAAAAATGAAATCATCCAGACCGGCAGATTTGGACTCGATGGGAAAGTCTAATGAATCTATTCGCCTATTGGATTGGAGGAACTGTGAACAGTTCTTCCTGATTCATGTGGATTGGTTTGATTCTTCAATCAGGACTGTTTTTATGTGTTGCAGCACATATTGCTGCAACACATAAAAGGTCATTCCATGGTTAGCGTGAGCGTTGGAACCTTCACTCCGAGTTTCTCCAAGCCCACAGTCTTGTCGAGCGGGACCGTTCCTCCGCTTACTCGGTAACGAGCAGCGGCTTGCGTTGTAGCATGTTCTGGATGAGCGTGCCCATGTCTGCGACCGGCAGGTAACGGGCGATGATGGTCCAGATGATGGCGACTTCGATCAGACCGAAGATGACGGTCACCGTTCCCCAGACGAGTTGCATCCAGAGTCTCGGACCGACGGCCGCGCGGCCGGTCACGCCGGCGATCACCGTGAGGATGATGAGCGCCGGCACCAGTAGCGTGATGTCCCAACCATCGAACCATTGGCTTACTGAGACAACCCATTCTGTGAGGGTTTTGAGGAATCCTGGAATGGTGTCTGCCATGTCGTCATCCTTTCGTGACCGGTTTCCAGTGTCGTCTGTTCCACGTGCGGCTTGTCCTGTATCGGCTGGTATGCCTGCATGCGTTGCGTTTTCGTGGCCTTGACCGTGGTGAAGGTGTGGTTGATGCGTCCGTTGAGGTTGGCCCAATGCTGTTCCTGTCTGCCGCTTTCCGCCGGAGGTCTCTCCCCCAGTGGACTGTCGGCGTCCTCCACGCCCCACATGGCCCGGTAGACGGCCACGTCGCGTAGGAGATGCTTGTCGGAGTCTCCGGCGGCGGCGAGTACTCGGCCGACCCATGCCTGTCCGGAATGGTGGGCCTCCTGTTCTAGACTGTCGATCTTGGTTTCGATGATCCGTTCGTTCTGACGTACCACGTCAAGGACCGCGTCATGCTTGCGGGAGCGGATTGGCGGCAGGATGCCACCAATCCAGTTGTCATGCACGCTGCCGTTGACCCGGTCCAAGAGTCCCGCGTTCAACCGTCCCGCGATGGTGGCCGCCCAGTCGGGTTCCACGGGACGGTTCTTCTTTTTCAGATCGGGATCATCATTGATGATTCCGCGGGCGGTTTTGCGCAGGAACTCCCATTCGGGGAACATGGATTGGTCGATGTCGTCGCGGGATTGCATGTGCGCGTCGAGCATGGCTTGGACGGCCGGCGTGTACCGTTCGTCCATGGTGAACCGGCCGCGGCCGGAATCCAGGGCCGGCTCCTCGCGGTATGGGATGCCGGTCTCATCCATCATGCGTCGGACCATTTCGACCATGTCGGTTTTGGCATCCATGTCGAGCGTGAACGCGTCGCCCGTTTCCGTGCCGGCTTCGGGCATCATACCGCGTGCCGCGCGAATGGCGGCCTGTTCCGCTTTTTCCACGGTGAGTTTTCGTGGTTTCTTTTCAAGGCTTTGGCTGATGATCGCGGTCGTCCGTTTCGCGTCGGTCATGTAGGCACGGGACCAGACTCCGCGAAGCCATTCGAAGCTTGGACTGCGTTTGATCTTGTCCACGGTCCTCTTGTCATGTGATTTGCCGAGCATGGCGAGCAGGTGGGGGCCGGCGATGAGTCCGGCCGCGTAATCGTGTTCGCGCAACAGTCGTTTCAGATCGTACCGGTCCTTGTATTCCTGTTCCATGGTTTCGGTCGCGGTCATGACCTCCGTGTGGGTCAATAACGCGTCGAGCATGCGTGTTCTGGCTATCTCGCGGGGATCCTCTTCCGCGCCGGTGAGCATGTGATCGACGTGGCGTTCCTCTTCGCTTTTGCAGCCGAACAGGAAATGGTTTTCCTCCTTGCCGCGTGAGCCGGCGACATATTGCAGGTTGCATGGAAGGTTCGCGTCGGATGGGAACACCGCGGCGCAACGGTCCACGGTCATGCCTTGGCTGCGGTGGACGGTGGCCGCGTATCCGGCTTCGCATGATTTTCTGAGCCAGTCGCGTGGGATGTCGCAGATGACGCCGTCCGCGAGGTTCATGCATCGTGCGCCGGATTTACCGACGGCGATGATCCGGAACGTCATGTTGTTCTCGATGCTTCTGCCGGACCGGTCCAGTATGTTCTTCGCGTTGACGCGGCATACGATCTGGTCTCCCAAGCCGACGGAGAGATTGTCACGCAGACGGCAGAGTTTGGCCGGGTCGCTTTCACTTTTGCCTTGGGCGCGGCGTTCGAGGATGAACCGTTGGTTGATGTCGCGCACCTGCGCGTTCGTGCCGGCGATCAGAAGCGTGGACTTGCCGAGCGCCTGCCATTTGACGCACATCTGGTACGCGTCCTCCTCCATGTCCAGGTCCTCTCCCCAATGGATCCGGTCGTGCGCCATGTATTCGTCGACGAGCTGACGGCACTTGTCGACGCTTCCCTCGTCCAAACGGTCTCCGCCCTCACGCAATCGGAGCGTCGCTTCCGCCTCGCCCTCCCACCGTCGCCGGGATGCGGGCCCGTCCGGATCGTTCGCCCATTTCTCGGATTTCGAAGTGAATCTCCACAGGCTCGTCAACCGCGCGCACTTGTCGTGCCGGTCGGCGTAGCCGAGCATGCCGCCCGCACCGGAAACGGAGTCGAGCTGTTTCGGATCGCCGGTGAGTATGACTTTCGCGCCACGTGATTCCGCCAGTCTGGTGACCCATTGCAGGTTCCTGGTGTCGACCATGCCGGCCTCGTCCACGATGATCAGCTGGTTCGGCCTGATCGTGTCCGACGTGTCCATGACGCGTTGGGCCGCGATGTGTATGCGAGCGAACAGTCGTTCCAATGGGTTGGACGCGTTGCGCAACCGCTGTTGGAGCATGCCCTCGCGTTGGATGGCGGCCATGATCCGTTCGGGATTGTTGATGGTCAGGAGCTTCGCGATGGTCATGCTTTCGCATCCGATGCTGCCTTTCAATTCGCCCACCGCCTTTTTGCTGGTGGCCAGTCCGATGACGCTGCCAGAACCATATCGCGCCTGCCATGCCTGGGCGACCGCTTTCATGGTGGTGGTCTTGCCCGTGCCCGCCGGTCCGATGATGCTGCTGACCAGACGCGGGTTCTCCAACACGTATGCGGCGGCCTTCTGCTGGTCTGACGCGAGCGGATAGCCGCCCTGCGCGTTCATCTGTTTGTTCCACTGGTCGAGCCATTGGTTTCCCTCGCCGGGCGCGTATCCGAGCTGGACGGTCTTGTCGAGGCTTTCGATCATGTACCGTTCGGCTTGGAGCACATCGACCGTCGTGTACTTGTCGAGGTCGGCGTCCTCGAACACGCTTTGCCCTTGCCGGGTGGCGATGCTCAGATTGTCCAACGCATCTTTCGGCACCTGGTACCGGTCGGGTGTGAGTTTGACGCATTGGCTGAGTGCCTTGTCGGCGATCTTGTTGGCGACAATGACGCGTTGCGTCGGGTCGATGCGCACTCCGCGCAGGAGCCGTTCGGCTTCGGCGCGCACATTGGTGCGTTTCCATACGGTGTGCGCGTGGGCCGTGTTCGCCATCGCCATGCGGGCCTGACGGTCCAGATATTCATCCGCGCCGCCGGCGAGCCGGGTGAGGTCGGCGAGCTGGCCGAGCAGCAGTCGGGCTATGTCGTCCTCGCATTCCGCGTCCACATGCATGAGGCTGGTCTTGCGTGAGTTGACGTCCTTGAGCATCCGGTCGATCTGGATGCCTGGCGCGACTTCGCCGAGTTTCTGATACCAGTGGTCACGTTTCGCTTTCAGGGATGGCTGAATCTCCGGCTTCGCCTTGCGGGTAGCAAGCCACGCTTCCTTATGCAGTTCGGCTTTCATCCTCCATCCGACCTGCTTGCCTGTCGAGGTTTCGTACTCATCGATCTTCCTTTCGAGCAGTTGCTCTATTTCGGCGTCCCGGCTGCTGAACGCGTCGATGAGTTCCTGCGGCACGCCGTCAACCTCGTTGACCATGGCTTTGGTGTCATGATCCTGTTTGAGGGTCCACGACCAGCCGAACCGTTCGGTGAGCAGGTCCTGCAGCAGGTTCTCATGCACTTCGCTGATCTCGACCATGCCCGCATAGATCTTCCGCCCGTCCAATGCCGTCCATACCTTGTCGGAAGAGCGGCGCACACGGTTGCTGATGACGATGTGCTTGTGCGGCTGCGGGTCACCATTCCGATTGTCGTAATGGTCGAACACGAATCCGGCCACGCCGTCAGCGGAGACGCTGGCGACGCCTCCCTGTCCCGCGCGGGTGGTCGCGTACTCGTTTTCGAAATAGTCGATGGTCATTTCCGCGGCATTGCGCATGCATTCGTCGATGCCGTCCCTGGTTTCCTTGTCTCCGAATGCCCAGAGGATGCTGATGCTTTTCGGCTGGCGTGTGGTCAGGTCCCATCCGGCGACGGGCGCCTCCCCGTTGTCTCCCTCGCTTAGTTTGACGTCTCCGAGGTATTGGCCGTTGGATGGGTTGCGCCGTTCATTGATGAGTTCCCGGACGGTTTTGCTGGATGCGGTGGTACCGACCTTGCCTCCAACGAGTTCGGCTCCCTTGCCGATCCAATAGCCCGGCGGATTGCCCGCCGCCGTATAGTAGGCGCTCGGATCGGACGGGTCCAACGCGTTGTCCCCGTCGATCGCTTCCCTCGCGTCGCTGAGTGGATACTCGGCGTTCGTGAGTTTGGTCAGATTCATCGACATATTGTTGTTGTTTCCCCTCTTGTTCTTCCTATCGCGGTATGGAGCCCGTGTATCCGTTGTGCCTGAGCAGACGTTCCGCGTCGCCGGACCTGCCTTGCCGATCGATGTCGTCCATGAGCCCGGCCACGTATCCGTCGGATGGTGCGTTTTCAATGAGTTCTGGTTTTCGTTCCAGGATGGTTTTGAGTTGGAACATGCATGCGAGACGGCTGGTTTTCCTGACTTGTTTGATTTCCTGTTGCGCGTTCAGGTTACGTTTTCTGATTCTGTCGGCTTTTCCGCGATAGTCGTTGGCCTGTTCCGTAAGCTGTCCCACGGCCAGGTCTGCTGACTTGTTCTTCCTGAATTCAATCGCTTCTTGTTTCCTCCGAGCGTACGTCTGACGGCATGAGCTGCTGCAGAACCGGGCGGTCGGCCCTCGCTTGGGTTTGCGGATCAGCTTGCCGCAGATGGGACACACGCCATCGATCCGGCCGTACTTTTTATCGAGTTCATGCCGTCTGCGTTTGATCTCGGAAGCACGCATGCGCAGTCCGATGAGTTGCCGGTTTTCCTTCTTTCCCATATTTCGTTCCTTTACTTGTATGTCCATGGGCCACGGTCATTGGCCCATCGGCCTCCCGCGATGTTGTCCTCTCGCCAGATGTGTTTCAACGCGGTCTCGTAGGGAACCGTCTCCTCACGATCCACATTTCCCGTGTATACGTCCTCGAGGGATTCCCCGGGCTCTTTGACATGACCCATGAACGAGCGGGGCGCCCTGCCTTCCGGACTCACATCCGGGTCATTACGCCACTTGCGCGCGCCATGCCATCGAATACCGTCGGCAATCAAATCCATTCCATTCGAGCCGATCTCGGCGGACAGCCAACGGAAGTCATCACCGTAGTCAACGGGAATCATCGGATTGATCCGGAACATCAATATCGCCTGACGGGTGAGCGCGTAGACCATCCGGACCACCGCCCTGTCATGTTCGGGCGCGAACTCGTTGTAGTCGGCGATCTCACGGCCCAGGAACTCCAAAGCGTCCTGCCGGCCGAGCCACACATCCAACAGCCGGTCGTCTCGCTCCTTCTCAATACACCGGCGCTTGTCAGCCTCCTTCAGTCTCCCCTCGGCTTTTCTCTTCCGATCACCGCACGCCAAATGCCATTGCCTGTATTCGCCTTTACGCCCCGCCTCTCCAGTCCGTTTACATACCTCACCCACGGGCTTGCCACAGACCGGACAAACAGGCATCCGGCTCATTCCCTCCATCGTTTCCATGCTCATTCCACACACACAACCCCAATAAGCCGGACGATATCGGCATAAAACCCTGACATCCGTCTTATTAAACCACAAAAACGGCGGTATTCCGCCGTTTTCAGGCGTCAGCCGCGGAGCAGGGTGCAAGACGCCCGTGGTTTCTTTTTCGTGTGTATAGTTTTTGGTTTTTCCTTGTTTGGGCTGTTGGTCTGTCTGTTTTCTGTTTAGTTGTCTTTGCTTGTTCTTTTGACTTGTTCTTTGGTTGTGTGTTGCTTCTTTTTCTGTCTGTTCTCTTCTTGGTTTCTTTTCATTTTGCTTTTCCCTGCTTGTATTTATCGTGTCTGCTATTGATTGTTCTTTATCGCTGGTATCCGTTCCGGAATATGACAGCAAAAAGCGCGGCGGCACTCAGGTGCAGATTGCTTCCCGTACCGATTGACTATTGGTTCGATATCGGTCCAATTGCTGTATGGAATGGGAATGGGGCCGTCCCGGAGAAATCGGATGAATGAGCCGGAAGAACTTCCGATATCGGATGGTTCCGAACATGGTCCGTTCCCCGGAGGACCAATTTGTTCTGGAACCATGGCGACCATTCGCCGGCCCATTTAATCTTTTGAACCGATATCGGGATCAATCGGCCCACCTCCGATATCGGATTCGATGGATGAAGCGGTCCGGATAAGTGGCCCAAATTGAGCCTTTGGCTTCATTCCAACGATTCGTTGCTATTTGGACCATTTGGTCCATGGCTCAAATGGTCCAAATGGTCTGGCTCATTTCTTCTTTTGAACCGATATCAGGTTTTCGGACCGGCTCCGATATCGATGACGGCATTCCCCTCCGCCGTTTTCTGGTCCGTCACGCCATTGTGATCCTGGCCCATTGAATGGTCCTCGATTTCGATATCGATATGGTTTATTTGGCCTTTTGAACCAGTGATCCACTGCCTGGGTCATTTGGATCAAGGTCCTCTGAAGTCCGATATCGGATGGCTTATGTCAATTGGCTGCTTCATTGCAGCACTCCGATATCGGACTTCGACCTAATATGCCGGCGTTTGAGCTCGCATACTCATGGCCGTCTGGTAAACGGGGAGATTTTGATCTACCGCCGCCGTGCCGCTCCGTTTAAGTTCGAGGCGTCGTGATTCCACGGAGGTGATGCCGCCTGGCAGTCTTCCGATGGCGTTGTCCTTCAACCATGAATGGAATGGCACGTCATCGTTTGACTCGTAGTAGCGCAATAGCCTGGTTGTGAATTCTCGTTTCAGGGACGGGCTTATGGAGAATACGCCGATGCCGGCGTTGATGAGCGCATGGTTCGCCGTCATGAGCGCGGTTCGCTTGTTCCCGTCGTTGAACCATTGTCCTCGCGTGATCTTGCAGAACATGAGCAGAGCACGGTCCTCGGGTGATTCGATCTTCATCAATGAAGAGATCCCGTCATGGGAAGATTCCATGGTCGGAAGCTCCGGGATCCAATCGGTTCCTCCGATGCGCACATCATTGGTCCTGAGTTTTCCTGCGTCACGGATGAGACCCTCGCCAAGGATCCGATTGTATTCGGACATGTATTGCCAGTTGACGGGCTGGTCGACGTTCTCGAAAAGGAACATCCAGGCGCGTTTGATGTTGTTGACGACGATGATGTCGTCCACCGCCATGTTCGCCGGAGCACGGCCCTCAAAGATCTCTTGAGTGTCGCGGAAAGAGATCCCGTCGACCTCGATGCTGGCGGTCTTCCATATGGCATCGACCAGTAGACGTTTCGCCAACTCCACGGCCATCAGACGGCTCTCATCATCCTTTGACATCACGTTCCCCCTCTCATTGACTCGCCCATCCTACCTGGATCGATCTTCTTTCCTGGAAACAGTTCGGGCCCATGACGATCGGTTGGATGCCATGGGCCCGAATCGGGTTCTTGCTTCAGAAGCTCGGTTCCTGTGGTTCGGCGAAATGGTCCTGGACCACGTTGGGCCATGGATCGTCTTTCGCCTCTTGGGTTGGTTGAGCAGGTTGGGTCGGCTGCGATTGGGGTGTCGGTGGCGTGGCAGCGGATTCATTGGCTTTGGTGATCTGGACCGTGGCATAGCGGATGGAGGTACCGATGTCGTCTGCGTTGAGTTCGAAGCTGCTGCGCTTCTCTCCCGTTTCGGTCTGCCAGTCGCGTTGCACGAATCGGCCTGTGACGATGACCCTGGTTCCCTTGCGAATGCCGGAAGCGATCATGTGATCCGCCAGCACGCCGTATGCGACGCAGCGGATGAACGTGGTTTCGCCGTCCTCCCATTTGCCGTTCCTCTCGGTGCTGCTGGTCTGCGCCACCCGGAAGGCGACGACGGTCTTGCTTCCGGCTGTCCGCTTGGGTTCAAGGTCTTTGACGATGTTGCCCATGATGGTCATGGGGATCTGGTTGATTGTCGCCATGGATCGTCCTTTCTGTTTGTGGATTCGGCCCTTTCTGGGGGCTTGCCCATTCCACACGTGTCTTGGTTGATATCAGGATCGGACGAGCTGGAGTTCTCCGTCTGGGAGGTTTGGCGCATTCGGGACAGAGGCTGTCACACGGATAGTCGCGATCGATCCTCCACCCCTGACGTTCGAGCTCGTCCGGCGCCCCACTGCCGGCGGCATCGCAGTCATGACATTTGACATGCCAGTGGCGCGGACAATAGTGCTTGTCTTCGATGCCGCCGACGACCTGCCACCCTTCGTCGGCGGCATCGTTATCCGCATCCTCATAGGTCGCCTCATCGACTAAAAGGCTTGTGTGACATTCGTCGCAGACGACGTACAGCTCATGGTAATAACTCATTGCTCCTAATCCTCAATCTTCGCTCTTGATTTAGCGGTGAAGATTACCAGCCCGGTCTCGGCGTCGAATACCTTCACCACGCTTCCGTTCAGCTCCAGAGAAAGCTGTCTGGCGTACTCGGCCGCGTCCGCGATGTCCTGGAACGTCTGATCTGTCCCATCCAAAGAAATGCGATAGCTCATTCCATGTCCTTTCCGACTGCGTTTCTGGCGGCTTGGAGCACACTTCGCGCGATTTCCTCGAAACGGTTCGGGTCGATGAAGCATGCGGAGGGGCCGAACAGTCCAGGGTTGGCCTTCAGATATTTCGCCGCCGCCTCGATTTCAACGTCTGTTACGGGCGCTTTTCTTCCATCGCAGTAGGCTTCGTAGACTGCGTCGCCTACCGTGTAGTCTTCTCGATGATCTGGCAGCAGTCGTAGTCGCGGCTGTTCTCGTATGCCTGCGCCTCGTCCAGTATGATGCTCATTGTCCGATCCACTTTCCTCGCATGGTGGCTTCATGGCAGAGCGCCCGGTAGATCATCTGCTCCTGGATTGCGTCGGCGAGGGCGCGGTGTTCTTCGGTGTCGCCGATGTGGTAGTCGGCGATGAGGTCGGTCACGCGATGGTGCCGTTTCTGCGGGTTGAGTTCCCAGCTCATTTCTTTCGTGCATAGCCACCGGCAGTCGAATCCGCTCGTCGTCGGATCGTAGACGCGTTCGGCGGCGTCGAGGAAGCTGACGTCGAATTCGGCGTTGTGGGCGATGATGGTCAACGGCTCCCCTGCCGGCCAGACCTGGTCGAGCCATTGGTGGAAACGGAGCATAGCGGCGCCGGCTGTGGGCATGCCTTGGAGCATTTGGTCGGTGATGCCGGTGAGCCCGGTGATGAATTCCGACAATGGTTGGCGCGGGTCGATGAGTTGTTCGAATTTCGGTCGGCTGTTCTCGCTGCCTGGCTGGACGAGGAACGCGCCGATTTCGATGAGCGTGGCGCCTTCCTCGGGATGAAGGCCCGTGGTTTCCGTGTCGAGCATAATGTACGTATCGAGCGGCTTGTCGAGTGGTTCGATGCGGCGTGGATTGTCGCGGTGGATGTAACGGTCCCAGTACATGGGTTTTTCCTTTCTGCTTGTTTCCTACTTTTCCAGGGTCCAGTTGCCTGCGGCACCGGTTTCCGCGGGCCACGATGTTCGCGAGTTCGACCATGTACCGGTTGCATGGATTGGCGTTCAATCGTATCCTCCGTTTGATGATCTCGACATCGTCGTGGTTCTCTTCGAGCTGCCATTCCTCGATGGCGTGCTTGTCCATGAGCCGTTGCGCCTGTTCGAGGGCGATGCGCTGCTCGTTGTCGGAGGCGGCCGGATCGTTGGCGATGGCCAGCAGTCGGCGGACGCGTTCCATGACTCGTTCCGTATTCATATGTTCGTGTGGCTCCTTTTTCGGCAGTTGCCTCATTATTGTTACCTGTTGGCTGAAGTTATCCTTGCAGTATGCGGCCCAGCCCTTCCGAGCGTAATCCAGATGTGGCCATCGAACGCCTGTTGCACGGCGTGCACGGAGGGATCCTGTTGTTCGTTGGACATTGTCGTTTGCTTCAGTTGATGGAGAGGTTGATGGTGATGGTGGGCATGTCGATGTCGGGCACGCCGGCGTCGGCCCAGTCCACGTCGGCGCGGCGCATGATCTGGTTAATGCAGGTGCTGTGCGCGCATGCGAGTTCCCACTGCCAGCATGCCTTGTTGCACATGCCGTAGCAGCGATTCCACATGAGATATCCGTCCTCATCGACGGCTGGTTTGCTGCTGTTGAGCAGGTCGCGCAGAGCGAGGACCTGGGCGCGGTCCTTGGCTTCGAGGATGGTGGACTTCCTCCAGGTCATGGAGGTGACCCAGCCGCCGCCGTCGACGATGTCGCTGTTCTTGCCGATGATCACGGTCAGCTTGTAGTTGCACATTTTTTCTTTCCTGCCCCTTTGTTTCGTTCTTTTCACGGGTGTCCGGCCCGATATGGGCCGGACATGTTGGCTGTTCCGGGTCTCAGCCGGTGAGTTCCTCCTCGAGGTGTGCGATGGCGTTGTCGCCGTCTCCCCTTGGCCCTGTCGGTCCCTGAATTTTTTCTTTTGGACCGTTTGGTCGAGCGGTAGCGTTAGCCGCCGGAGCGTCCGCGAGCACGCCGAACCCCTTGGGGTTCGGGATGCGTGGCGCGGGCGTGGAGACGGTTACGATCATGAGGCTTTAGCCGAACGGTCCAAAAGAAAATAGAAGGGTTGCGGCGCATCGGTGCGCCGCTCCGTTCCCCGGCCCCGCCGCGCATGGGCATGGCGGGGCATGGTCCACTGTCGAAATAGTCCCGAAGCGAAGCGAAGGGTCCGTCTCCCCCGGCGCCCTGGCGCCGGGCCGGGTGGGCTCCGGCGGCTTCAGGGGCCGGCATCGTGGGAGGTCTCGATGTCCTCCCACGACTGGTCTTTCAGAGGCTGTTGATGAAGTCGCGGATGACACGGCGGGTGGTATCGGTCACCCCGTATTGCTTCGTGACCTTGTATCCTTCTAGGGCGTCGAACAGACGCTTCTTCTCTGGATTGTGTTCGCGTTCGCACTCGACGCATTCCCATTCGCCGTCTGAATTTTCGTGTGCGTCGTTGTCGCAGACGATGCTGCCGCATGTGCAGCAGCGGACAGTGCATTCTTCGCACATGTGCCTTCCGCATTGGGAGCAGGTGTTGCAGCACCAGCATTGGTTCCCGTTCAGATGGTTGCCGACATGGCAGTACGTGCCATACCATGACTCGTCCTCGCCATTGTCGTGGTGGTCGGCGGGCTTCTCGCGGTTGTACACCCATTCACCGTTCGGACGGTCGTACCATGGCTTGTCGGGCAGATTCTCCGGCATCGCGTCATACAGTTGTCCCTCAACCTCGTCGTATGCGCCGTTGAACAGGCTGTCCATGCCGTTCTCGATGCGGTCGTCGAAACCGCAGGCGGCGACCAACGCTTCGATGTTGCGGTCGGTTGCCGGTCTGCCATGCTCGAGCAGGAAGCCCCCGACCATTCCCCACGTGTAGGTGAGGGAGACGATTGCCTCGTCATCCGAATGTTTGACGGTGTCGTTCATGGTGTTCTCCTTGTAATGGTGTCAATCCCTGAATTTTTTCTTTTGGACCGTTTGGTCGAGCGGTAGCGCTGGCCGCCGGAGCGTCCGCGAGCACGCCGAACCCCTTGGGGTTCGGGATGCGTGGCGCGGGCGTTCAGGCGGTTACATTTCCTGTGCCATTCGAGGTCGCTGCCGCACGTTTCGAGCCTGTGGGTCTGGATGTTGGGTTCGATCAGTTCGTCCCAATGGTCCCGCACCCATCGTTCGGCCTGTTTTTCGTCCAGTCCCTTCGGCATATGGATCGTGAATCACCGCCACCGATGATCGGATACAGCAAACCGGCGAATTCAGAAAACTCCGCCTGCACATCTCCTTTCACCCGGCGATTTTGTACCGAACTGTACCGAACTGTACCGGACCGTCCCCGTCCGTCAGGGTCTGACCGGTCCGAATTTCATACCATAAAAAACGCAAACGTGTTGCCGAAAGTGAGCGTCTCGTTCCCTGGCCTGTCGTGGTCGATGAGGATGCCGTCCACGGTCCAGCCCTCCGGAATGCGGGTGGGATCGTAGTCGCGGTCGAATAGGTATCCTGTGACCGTCCAACCGTTCGGCAGTCGGAGGGAGAGCTTGTCGGCGGCTCCCCCGATGGCGTCCCGCAATCGCGTGAGCATGGTTTTCCCGTCCGCCGAGCATTTTGCTGTTTCCTTGCGGGTTTTGTGGTCTGCCGGCGGTCAGGCCGGCAGACCTGTCGTGTCGGCTTGGTGATGGTTCGCGGTCAGTTCCGGTTCGGCCACTGGTCGCCGTGGATGGCGGCCGCGACTATGGCGGCGAGACTGCATTCCTCGTCGATTGCCAGCGCGCGCATCGCGGTCAGCATAGCGCGCTCGTCCCCCATCCACCACAGTATGTAGCTGATGATGGCGAGCGGCTGGACCTGTAGTTTCAGATCGGCGTCCTCGACGGCGGCGACGATGTCGACCAGCATCCGGCTTGCGTTCAAGACCTTGTCCTTGTCGGTCTCGTGTCCGGCGTGTGCGAACGACCATTTCATCATCCGTTCGCACCATTCGGAGAGCTGATGGTTCGGGATGCGCGGCGCGGCCGCGTAGTCCCGCAGTTTGCCCTTGTCGTATTCGGGATTGCCTGCGCAGATGACGGACAGGAGCATGGCGTCGCGCAATGCCATGCTCTTCCTCATGGATCTGGCGAGGATTTCCATGCTGTGCTTGGTGAGCGTGGCCTGTGGGGTGTCGAGTCCGTCGAGCCACTCGTCGAACGCGGTGGCGAGTTCGGATGTTGTCGCGGACGGGGTTTCCTTGATGCCGATGGCTGCCATGATGTGTCTCCTTGATGTCCTGTCGGTCCCTGAAATTTTTTCTTTGTGGCCGTTTGGTCAAGCGATAGCGTTACCGGCCAAAGCGGTTCCAGTCATAAGACGGGCGCGAACCCGCAGGGGGCGCGGCAACGTTGACGGGAGGCGCGACGCCGGTATGATCAATCCGGCGTAGCCGGACGGTCCAAAAGAAAATTCGAAGGGTGCGAGCGGCTGAGCGAGCTCCGTTCCCCGGCCGAAGCCCACCGTGGGTGGGCGGAGGCGACACCCCGTGGAGCGCGCCGACGGCGCGCGCAATGGGAAAGCACAGTCGGAACCGCGTGCGAAACGGGTCCACGAACCCATGGCACCGGGAGCCGTAAGGCGCACGGCATGGGTCGCGGACGCGGGCACTCCGGTTCCGTCCGTTTTCCGCGGCCCGTGCGGGCGGGGACTCCCCTGTGGGGAGGTCATGACCGCATGATGGTTCCAAGGCTTTGCTTTGGCGTGCGGGGATTCTCAAGGGGCGCGGCGTCGTGCCCCTTGAGCCTCGCCGGGAACCACGGTCGAAGCGCAAGGCAATGCCCTCAACCGATTGGATACCGCGATACCAGAACCGGTAAATACCGAAAACAACATACCGAAATCGGCTCAGTCTTCGGAACCCGCCGCATCACGGCCCTTGCCGAAGAGATGGTAGACGGTATTAGTGTTGTGCATGAAGTAATTTTAAGATCAGACACATTACGGATAAGATAATGAGTGGAATAAAAGAAGCCTTTGGTTTAATTTCTGAAGCCATCAGCACTATGGCGGAAAGCGGCAGCGACTGGCCCTACACTTTGGCAGGAGCCCTTCTCCTTCTGACTGTTGTTGTGCACTGTGCCATTAAGATATCAACTTTGATTGGAGACAACGCATCTTCAAGACAGCAGAAGCGTCTTTCAAGACTGTCGTCTCTTCGCGAGGCAAAAAAGAGTCATCCTGATGTGCTTCTTGAAGCTGAAATCGACGCAGAGAAAGCAAAAGTGAACAGATACGATTCCTGGTGCCGTTGGCGCCAGGAAAAAGCACAAAAAAATCGGAATGAACTAATCGAGAATAAAACGTCTCAAAGAAGAGGCAGCTTCTTTTTTACTCTTTTTTCTCTTCTGCTCCTTCTTATCCTATGGGCAATACCCTTCTTGCTCAAATTCTCGGGATTGCTTTCCCCTGAGAAAGGCAGCATTTTAAGCAATATTAAACGGGAAGACTTACCAAGTGTGGTTTTCCTCTTAGCTTTTCTCGTCCTGCCGGCAATCTGGATTCCTGTATATATCGTTGCTTACCGTTCATACCGGGCCATCAAAGAAGCAAATAATCCAATATCGATATGGGTTTTTTCCTGGATGTCGGCATCCATGTTGTTCTCGGCAATGATTGCAGTGTCAATTGAGACAGCCACGAAATATACGGCCAAACTTTTAGCCAGGGAGCTAATGCTAGTGGCAATCGCTGCCCTGTTTGTTCCTTTGAGCCTTGCCGTAGGATATACCATCGATTACATAATCGATAGATGGAGATTCGCTAACCGTCCGAACTTGGAAGATCATTATCATGATTCATTATCTTCTCGCCGGAATCGCTACATACTGGCCATCTTTAATTTTGTATTCTGTCTGTGCCTTTCCATCTTATTTGAAGTGTTTTATTTCGAATCGACTATAAATAATATCTACGTATTAGTAGTGTTTGTCATTATCCTAAGCCCTACGGCTTTCTTCTTAATCACAGCTTCTCTCCTTTACATTATTTTTTTCATCCACGAGGATGAGTTTGCCCTGCACGGCCATCATGTGATCTTTCATAATGGACAGAAAAGAGAAGACAAAATAATAGGCTATGGTCTTTCAGCGAAAAGCACGTACTATCAGCCTTCAAGCCGGAAGAGGGGACTCATCTTTGAAGGATGGAATACGCAAGAAGACGGCCATGGCGTAAGCATAAAAAACGCAGATGATTTTGACGCGATGATTCCAAAAGACAAGTGCGGGGAGATCGAACTATACGCCCAATGGAAGGAACTATCTTCTTCTGGTCCGACCAGCAGTATCAGATCAGCGACGAGATAGGATAAGGACCGCCGCCGACACCCGTAGGGGCCAGGGGTGAGCATCTCACCGCATACGGAGACCCTCGCCCCTGCGTATGGCCGACCGTGTATCCCCGACCATGAATGTTGCAACACTTAGACACCATGGAACATGCACGATCGGATAGAGACTACGTACCGGCTACCGGAACCGGTAAAAGCCGAAAGAACGAAATCCATTCTGCTTTCATTCTTTTACGCCCTATGCACGCCAAGCGCCATAACAATGTTTGCGATGAACTTATCGTATGACAGTAACGTCGATGGCTCATAGGCCACCCCGTCCTCGGGATTCGCAAACACAAGCCAGACGGCCTGGTACAAGCTCTTCCGACGGAGTCGGTCACAGAGCAGCAAAAAACGATCAAGGTACGACGCCCCCTCGAAATCAGGGTCAATCGGAAAATGCGCTGACCGCACCCCACGTCCGACAATCCGACTGTCCGGACAATCGTGAACTATCATCACATATCCCATGACCGGCGGAATACTGCTGGAACCGAGCAGATTCTCATCGAACGCCGTATGCGCGTCAAATGCCGAGCCAATTGATTCCTCCGCGCGGTTGTTGGCGTTGTTCCCGAAGGAACTGTTAATGCTCTTCAATTCGATAGCGCTCACGAGTTCGCCATTGTCAAGCGCCAGCAAGTCCCAGTTCTTGGTGGGACGGAACCAGCCCGGTAATGTGCACATGCGTCCTTGGTCATAGACCTCATCAGGATGGAAACCCGCATTAATGAGATCGTCACGAATGATAGCTGCAATCGGATCCAGATGCTTTCCAGACGTGATTCCCTGCCGTGCTCCCTGATCGGAATGCCCTGCTGCAGCCTGTGTCTCGCGGGCGCGTTCGATTGAATCGTACATGCCAAGAATCGCGGCCTCGATGTCAGATCTCATTCCATGGCCTCCTTATAAGCCGCTTCGGCGAATTTCGTTGCCAAAGCCCTGTCCTTCTCGTTAAAAGCGCGTGAAAGTCCCAATTTGTTCGTGTCACTTATTTGGATATAATCCGGCATATGCACCAAGCGCAGGTACTGTGCCTGAAAACGCAACGTTCCTCCACGCATCTTGACACCAAGCGCATCGATGAAACGACGTGTCGTATCGGCCATAAGCAGGCCGCCGAGAACCTCCAAATCCCACTCATCGGAAGTGATCCAATAGCAATTGTGATGCGGATACTTTCCATGCGACAGAATCGGATCGGGCTGAACCGCCATATCCGGTATAAGTAGAAGGTCCCGGTCAAGCAGTCCAGGTGTGAGCTTGTCGATAGTGCGGTACCAGGCAGCTTTATTCTTTTTCGCGACATATCGTCTCGACAGCCGTTCCTTGTTTGTTTCCAAATAGGTTTTGAGTCGTGGATATTCTTCGAGGCTGACCAAAGTTCCGTCGTCATTCCACGGGTTTACAAGCCAGCGATGCCTATCGTCGTTCCCACGACGATGATCACGCATGTAGAAAATCGGCACCATACGATCAGACTCTACCAAATCATCGTCTTCAGTAAGGAAAACATCATCACAACCCGTGGCGATACCGATACCGAGCTTCACACCGGCCTCTTCGAGTTTCGGCAACCTTTCACACGCCTGCGAGACGAATCTCACTAGGTCATGATTACCGAGCGGATACATCCTATTACCGGTCGGTTTATCAATCTCGAATGCTTCGAATCGCTCACCAACCAGATCCAGCTCGTCGTCCATCAGCCAGTCGAGGACCGCGGTGGCGTCGGCCTCGTTGAATTCCGGGGCGCAGTTCACGAATTTCAAATGATCGGCCGCCACACCCTTGCGAATTGTCGTGACCGCCGGATAGGCATCGACCTCATCATCGAAGGCATCAACACCGTGCATGCGTACGAGAGACACGAGATCGCAATCCGTGCCCATACGGGATCTCAACAACGTGCCGTACTTGTTCTGCAGCCATCGGTCAGCGCAGATGAAGCATAGCGTTCCGCCGACCTTCAATGTATCGAGGCCTCGGTCGAAGAAACTCACGTACAGGTCGCATCCCGTTGTTACCGAAGAGAGTCGTTTGACGTAAAGCGACCTCTTCGTCCGGTCAATTTCAACAGCCCGGACGTATGGTGGATTCCCGACAATAAAATCAGCGGCAGGAATGTCATCAAGAATGAAATCGCCGTGTACGATCCACTGCTCGCAAAGCTCCCGAGCCTGGATCGCGGGGCATCCTCTTGTCATCAATGCCTCGACGGCGGCCTTCCTTGCCGTCTCGATCGACGCGGAGTCTATGTCGTAGGCGCGGATCGCGTTCCCCAACGACGTCCAACCTTTGCCAACGGCAATTGCATCATCGGCCAGACGTCCGGCAATCACGGTCAGGAAAGCTCCGCACCCGCAGGATGGTTCGATGATCACCTTATCCGAAATGCCGGTGCCCGGCACATAGCCGGCCACGTCGAGAATCAGGTCGACAACCCATTTTTTCGTATAGACAACACCGTGGTGCGTAGATGCCATAATCCTCCTGAAATCAGATACTCCTCAGTATCACCTATTAGAAATCGACAACGAGTATCGGCACGACCCGTGAAACGCTGTTCTCAGCCGACCAAACACCGGAATCCCCAGCATCACTTCCGTGGGCGGGAGGCTATCCCTTAGCATGGCTGCGCGAGCGGAACAGAAAAGTTCTCCGCGCAGCGTCGCATCTCGAATTCAGATATAGTTTCAGTTCCGAACATCACGCCACTCCCTTTCTCCCTGATTCTCATTTCGTGGCCCAGGGCCTTCGGTCTAATAACCCATATGGTGCCTAGGACCTTTGTAATCAATCCCGGCACTCTTGCCATCCCCGTCTTGGCGGGCAAGGTTCTTCCGCAGCGTGTCGCCGAATCCGTCCAGCGGATCCGTTTTGTTGCGAATGGTGTCCGGCTTCCGACGCAAACCCTCGACCAATTCGACGAATGCGCGCTCCTCCTGTTCCACGCAGTCGAGGAAGATGGAGCAGAACGAGTCCGGCTTGCCGTCCACCTGCCATGACTCCAGGCCGCGCGCGTATGCCCGACCTGCATCGTATTTGATGGCCACGGGACGGTATCCGTTCCTCAGCAGCACGAAGTTGAGCAGCTGGCGGCCAGTCCGCCCATTGCCATCCATGAACGGATGGATGTTCTCGAACATCGCATGGAAGCCGGCGGCCCTGAGCAACGGATGCGCGCCACAGCCATCCAACCCGTCGATCAGGGCGTGCAGGTCATCGCGGATCTCCAGCGGATCGGCGGTCTTGACACGAGTCGCGGTGATCCTCGCCAGATAACCGTACGGGCGGAACATGCCGCGGGCGAACGGCTGGAGATCCAGCGCGGTCACCTCGTGGACGCGCCGGACCAGTTCCTCGTCCAGCTTTCGTCCCTCCTCGGCGTATCCGCGCACGTAGGCCATGCCGTCCGCGACTCCACGCGCGGCGAACACGTAACGAGCCGGCGAGTCCGAGGGGATGAACTCGCCCTCCAATACTAGCGAGGTGTCCTCCAGGGTCAGTGTGGATCCCTCGATGGCGTTCGAGTTGTAGGTGTAGCGCACCAGCCAGTCGCGGTCGTAATCCGCCAATGCCATGTCCTCGACGCCATCCAACGGCTCCAACGCGCGGGCTTGGTCCTTTAACGCGTCGATCCGTCGTAGACGTTCGGCAATCCTTGGTTCGGTCTCAAGGCCGCTCAGCTTGTCGGGCAGTTCTTGTATGCGCTGCGATAGTTCGGGATTGGCCATCATGCTCCTCTTTTTTTCGTGTTCTGGTTGCAAGTCCGTTATTTCGGTCGCGGTCCGTCCCGCTGGATGTTGCACCTGTCTCATCCGGCTGGTTCGCGGTAGGTTTTTTGATGGGCAAGGTGGAAGCAGACCGGAGGCTTCGCCGCAGGGCTTCCGCCGCGGCAGTGGCTTAAGACGTCGCATGGTCCGTGACGCGACGCTTATGCCGTTCGTCCGTTTCCCCTGCCGTCGTCTCCGTTCGGCTTGTTCATCATGGCGGTGATGGTGATTCTCTCGAGCAGGTCCATCTCGAGGAGGTCCTCGGCGTGCACGCCGATCGCCATGGCGAGCTTGGCCGCGGTCTCCAACGGGATCTTCGCGCTGCTTCGTCGCCCGCATTCGATGTCGCTGATCTTGGATTGGCGCAGTCCGGTCATGGCCGCGACCTCCATCTGGGTGAGTCCGCTTTCCGCGCGCAGTCGGGCGAGACGGGTCTTCGTCATGATTCCGTTTCCTTTCCGTCGAGGAGCGTGTGGTATATGCCTCGTTTGAGGAGGCCGGCCGCGACGAGCGTTTCGATGCGGTCCTTGATCGTCTGTTCGTCCGTTCCGGTGAGTTCGCCGTATCCGCCGACCTGGTCGAGTCCCTGGTCGTCGATGTCCTCGCCGGTTCCGCCCTGCAGGCTGAGTATGGTCTTCCTGTCGCCGAATCCACGTCCGATGAGCTTCTGGCGTCCGGCCACGAACGAGACGATGGCCTCGTCCTCCGGCTGGGGCTCGTACGGTTGCTGCTCCTCCTCCGGTTCGGTTCCGGACTTCCGGCCGGTCTTGCCGCCCGTGTCTGCCTTCGTTCCGCCGCGGCGTCGTGTGGAGCGGCTTCTGCGGCGCAGTTCCTGCGGGTTCACGTCGCAGTCGGCCACGTACGTGCAGTTGCCGCAGTTGTCACAATGCTCCCTGTCTTGATCCTCTCCGAAATAGTCGAGGAGCACGCGGCGCAGGCATTCGTCCGTCTCGCAGTACTGCTGCATCGCGTCGAGTCGGCCGAGCGCGGCGCGTTCGGCCCGTTCCTTGAGCTCGGGATCGTCCAACGCGCCGCCTGCATGGTCCTGCAGGCGGTACCGCCAGTTGATGAAGTCGCTGTCAGTCCACAGGACGACGCTTCGGGCGGGCTGGCCGTCACGTCCCGCGCGGCCGGCCTCCTGGTAGAACGCCTCAAGGCTTTCGCATGGGCCGTTGTTGACGACCCAGCGCACGTCGGGCTTGTCGACACCCATGCCGAACGCGGTGGTCGCGCAGATCACGCGAGGCGAACCGGCGAGGAACCCGTCCTGGATACGAGCCTTGTCCTTGTCGGCGAGGGGCGCGTAGAACGCGGCCGCGTCCACGCCGTGCTTGGCGAGGCGTTCGGCCCACGAGTCGCAGTCCTTGATGGTGTTGCAGTAGATGATGCCGCTGCCCTCGTGGCCGTCGACCCAGTCGAGGATGAACCGTTTGCGTGCGGATGGTTTGAGTTTGAGCGCGTCGAAACGGATATTGGGACGGTCGAATCCGGTGCCGATGCGCACCGGCTGGTCCAGTCCCAGTTTTTCGGCGATCTCGGGCACTTGGCTGCGGGTCGCGGTCGCGGTGAACGCGGCCACGACGGGACGTGACGGCAGGCCGGCGATGAACTCGCCGATGCGCAGGTAGCTGGAACGGAAGTCGTTGCCCCACTGCAGCACGCAGTGCGCCTCGTCGACGGCCATCAGGTCGATGCGCGTGGATTGCGCGAAGAACAGGAAATCGTCGGTCCACAACCGTTCCGGCGCGACGTACAGGATACGCAGTCCCCCACCATGAGCCATGTCGTAGATGCACTGGCGCTGCTTCGGTGAGACACCGCTATCGATGAGCGCGGCCGGCACTCCCCTGGCCTGCAGGGCCTGCACCTGGTTTCGCATGAGCGCGCGCAGGGGAGAGACGACGACGGTGAACGACCCAACACGCAGGGCGGGCAACTGGTAGCAGACGCTCTTGCCGCTGCCGGTCGGCATCACGGCGATCAGATCGCGCCGGTTGAGAATCGCGTTGACGGCCTCGAGCTGGCCGGGACGGAACGACTTGTATCCGTACGCCTTGTCGAGTTGGTTCAGGGCGGCTTGGGACCAGTCCCGTAGTTCGTCCTGCAGGATGGTGTCGGACTCGGTGCCGAGGTAGTTGACGTTCATCATATACGGTTTCCTTCTTCCGTTTCAGGCTCGGCCTGTGCCCTCCCGATAACACCAATATTATCACACTATTGGGATATTTTATGTTGGCGCCGGTGTAACATTTGATGGTGGAAACCGTCGAACGAACAGCAAAACGGCATTTTTCACGAGTTATTGCGAGACGAGTGGGAAATGGCCGATCGGCCTGTTTCCGTAGACATGAAGGCCTCCATATCCGTTCCGTTTCCATTCCGCACGCGTGACTTTTTGTGGATTGGAGGTCCGGTTTTGCCTCGTTTCTACCGATTCGACGGGTCCACTGGCATGGATCTGCGTCCCGCCGCAGTGTTGGAGGCGGACGCCGCGCGTATAGATGAGTTGCGCCGCCGGCGCGATTCGATGGCCGTGACCACTCGTATCCGCATGGTCGATCAGCCGCCGGAAGGATTATTACCCCTATCCCTGTTCGACCGGACGCCTTTGCCTGATCGGACGGCGTTGCATCCCCGTACCATGGAGACGGTCGCGCCGGACATCGCCGGCCTGTACGTAGATTACATGACGCGAATCGCGATGGGCGCGCCCAAAAGGGTCGTGTTCCGCATTCCCCTGTTGGGCGCCCGTCTGGTCGGCCAGGGTGAGTATGCGGAATCGTTGCTGTCCAGAATGGTGGATTTCGCTTTTCCTTCGGCTCGGGCTGCGTGCCTGCTGCTTGATTTCGACGCAGCCTCACGACGTGGACCGCAGTATTGGAGACCGCGGCGGATGGTTCCGGATGCAGCGACGTATTTCAATCTGACACGCATGGTCGCCAGGTCCCGCGTGTTCCTCGACGAGTATGGTCCGGTGGTATGGGAGGGATTCGATTTCGAGGGAGGCTATACGGACCGGATCACGAGCGGGTCCGGTGATTTCCTCACCGAGGACACGTTGTGGGATTTCAAGGTGAGTGGTTATCCTCCGAATCCCCGGTACACGCTTCAACTGCTCATCTATTGGCGGATGGGATTGCATTCCGTCCACCCTGAATACCAGTCAATCCGGCGGTTGGGTTTCTTCAACCCCCGCCGGAACGAGGTGTGGCTGTTGGACGTGGACCGGATTACGCCGGAGCTCATCGATTGGACTGAACGTGAGCTGATCGGCTATCCGGCCTGATGGCAACTCGTTCAGTGTGCGAGCTCCAGACGGTACTCTTTCCTTTGGTTGACGGTTTCAATGAACTGGCTAAGGAACCATATCGCGCCCGTCGCCTCGTCAAGGTCCCTGAACTGGTAGTAGCAGTTTCCCGCATCAAGGTCGAGGGCGATCCTGTAGTCGTCGTTCCCGGCATCGACGACTATCGTCGCCAGCTCCGGTTTCTCACCGATTCCCATGAACTCCACCCAAGTGGCCGGCATTAAACCAGGCGTGGTACCGTCCGGGAAATGCAGCTTTTTCACCACCGATTCCATCGAATGGCAGGAACATCGGACGATTTCAGGGTTTTTCGCCACGAAGAATTCCGTGAAGATGCTTCCATTGCGAAGCCCTGGCCGGTATTCCTGCGATCTTGCCATGGCGTAGACGTTGCGGTTCAGGGGAAAGTCCCTGCCGTTCCGTAGACCGATCCAGAAGTGTCCTGTTTTCGATTTGTATTCGATCTTGTCTTCCATGGTCTGTTCTCCGTTCATTGTTCATTCCTTTCCTTCGCCGCTTGCCTGCGCCATCGGCTCACGCACCGTTCGATGCGTTTGCGTCCGATGACTTCCGGACCGACGCCCGCGCTTCTGAACACGTCCACCGGCCGGGCACCCAACTCGAGCTCGTATTCCACATAGCGGATGAAATACCTGTTCCAGGTGATCCGTTTCTCACCGCACTCGTCAACGGCGTCGAGACCACACAGGTATTGCCGTTCCTCGGCATCGAATGGCTTGTTGCATGGCCGTGCCTTCGGTTTGGCCCGGTTCATTCTGCCCTGTTGCAACGCTTCCTGTTTCAAGAGTAGTTTCATGCCTTCCGCGAGGACCTGGGTTGGCGTCATGTGATGCATCACCGCATACGATTCGATTTGTCTTTTGAGTGAAACGGGCAATCCGAGACCAGTGGTCTCATCGTCATCGTCTGATGGCTTGCCGTGTGATCGTGTTGCTTTTCCCGGCCTGTTCATTGTCCCATCCCGTCAACGGAGGTTCTGGTCCTGATGAATTCGGATATCTTGTCAAGGCAGATCACGGCGCCGGCACGGGCCTGTGGATTTTCAGCCAGAATCCGGTCGTAGCAGAAGTCACCGGTGCCCAAGTCTACGGCGATGATGCAGTCGTCGCTGTCGGGCCTGTCGTCGTATCCCATCGCTTCGATCCATATGGCTTCCGGTAGGATCGGAATGGTATCGCCGTATTCTTTTCCAAGGCTTCTCAACGCTGTTGCCATGGCCTTGCAGACGTCGGCGACCAGGCCGGTGTCCGGTTCCGCGTGCCGGTCGAGGAAGTATTCCGCTCCGATGTCCTCGTCGGACAGTCGGGTCGCCCGCATGCCGGCGATGGCCATGCGCGCCATGGGCACGGTGTGCCCCGTCACGGCTCCGAACCAGCATCTGGTCCCGTCGCTCATCGTCTTCCTCCTTTTCCGTGCCTCCATGCGAGGACGATCGTCACCACGCAGAAGATGATGGCAGTGGCGATCAGGCCCAGCAGGACGAGCCACAACCACCCGTATCGTGGCAGCAGCGCACATTCCACGCAGATCATGATCGTCGCGACGATGCAGGCCACGATGATGACGGTCGCTTTGACGATGGGGTCATGATTCCTGTTCATCATGCTTCTCCTGTTCCTGTTGTTTTTCGAGTTTCTTGCGCCATCGTGCGGCGCATCGCTCGATGCGTTTGCTGCCGATGACTTCCGGACCGCATCCAGCCCGGCGGAAGATGTCGCTTGGAGCGCGTCCTTGCACAAGTTCCTTTATCGTGTATGCGATGAACGCTTGGTTCCATGTGATACGTTTCTCGGTGCACGCGTCGACGGCGTCTAGACCGCACAGGTATTGGCGTTCCTTGGCGTCGAATGGCTTGTTGCGTGGCCTTGCCTTCATTTTTTTCATTGTTCCGTCCTTTTTGCCGGCCGTGCGCATATGCGTCAGGGGTCAGATGTCGAGTTCTCCTTGGATGATGGCGTGGCTGCCGTCCGGCCCGTAATCGGGTTCGTCCAACTGCCAGGTCTTCTCCTCGCTTCCGTCAAACGGGTCCTCTTCCACGATGGTCAGTCCGCACACGCCGCAACGCATCAGGCATAACCGGCTTCGGGTCGTGCGGCCTGTGATGCTCCATGGCTTCCATAGGTGGGGCCGGTGCTGGTTCCATTGACGTCGACTGTCTGTGCCGGGGCATGTCTGGAGGGTTCTCAGACGGTTGTTCCCGCAGAGGAACAGCATGTCTCCAATGTCGGTCCAACGGTCCGTCCAGTGGATGATCTCACCGTCCCATCTAACGGGCAGCCGCTCGTCCAGGAGCGCGCTTTCCGATCGGAGGGCCGCGTCGGCCTCCCCTATCGTCGTGTCTCCGCTCGCCGTCATGGTCTCTGGCCGGCTTGGTATTCCACGCCGGCCAGGAACGCCTGGCCGATGATATTCAATGTGTGGTCGATGCCGTACCGGTCGTTCCGGTCCGACACCATGTATTTCCTCCTTATCCGGCGGGCGTATTCGTTGGCCGGTTCCACCGCGTCGGCCAGCGTGTCGGCCCATATGCGTTCTTCCTCGCTCATTTGTCTTCCTCCTTGTCGAGTGCCTGTTCCGCTTGGATGCAGAAGTCCAACGCGTCGTTCCATCCCGCCCGGTACGCGATGACCCATGCCTGCGCCGGCGACTCGTCGGTGAGGCGCGCCGCGATCAATGTCCTGATGGCGTTGCCTTTGACGAATTCGTCGGCGCCGATCCTGTCCATGTCGTTGGCGCCGTCGTTTTTCCTGAGCCTGAGTTGGATGGCTTCGGTCATGAGTCGTGTCGCCGTGGTGTGCAACTGTCTGGCGCGCTCCTGGAGCTCGTTCTTGAGCGCGGCCGGCACCATGAAGCTCACCATGGCCTTCCCGTCGTTTCCCTCTCTTTTCTCTTCCATGGAGAACAATCCGTCGTTCACCGGTCCCTTCCTTCCTTTTTCCCGCTCAGCATGACGATCTGGAGGCGGATCTCCTCGATTCTTCGGTCCAGGTCCTCGACCGCGCCCCTCAATTCGATGTCCTTTTCGACCAGGCATCCGGCCGTCTCCCCCACGAATCGCATGACGTCTCGTTCGCCGCATTCCGTCGCGTGTCTCATCGCCACGCTTCCGTCAATCCATCGCTGACGGTGAGCTCCGCCCACGCGCGGTTCATGGTCTGGGCGAATCTGAGCGTCATGCGTCCGCTTGACGCGTGTTTGAGGAGTTCATGGTATAGGGTTTCCGCTGTATCGCAGGCCTCGTCGTGGCCGATGGGTTCGATGTCGGGATCGTCTTGCATGGGCATGCCGAACTCGTCCATGACCTTTTTCAGCGCGTCGGACGCGGCCGTCATGCCGTGCAGTCCGTCGGCGAACATGTCCGCCATCTGCGTCGTCCTGTCGAGTCTGGCCGCGAATTTTACCGCCTGTTGCATGATTGTCGCTCCCATGTCTTCCCCTTCCTTTCATTGGGATGATGGTCGTGTAGATTGTCGTGAGGAGGATGGGGACGAGGGTTATCGCCATGATGCCGCATACGACTCCTGTATGCCGGCTGATGAACGTGGCCTGCGGGTCGATCCGTGACCAGATGATGGTCATGATGTAGCAGGCGCAGCAGATGGTGAACAGGTTCATCGCGATGGTCGCGAGGGTCTGGAGCGTCATGCGTGGTTTTCGTCCGTTCCTCATCGGTCCTCGTCCTTTTGGGGATCGGTTTCCCGAAAAGGGTTTTGGGGAGGAACACCTTCGGGGGAAAGTGTGCGAGTCTGTTCTTTTATTGTTTCCCCCGTCGGTTTCCTTCATTGATTCCACATGTCCCCATTGCGATATCGGGGGCAATGTTCGTCAGAGGATCTTCCATGGGTGCGGGCGTCCCATGATGGTCTGGTAGTCGTTGGCATCGAGTTCGTTTTCGAGGATGGAGACGGTCTCGTGGTATTCGCGCATCGTCTTCACCGCGCATGCCTGCTCGCGTCCTGCGGCGCATAGGAGCGCGATTGCGGTCGCGAACGGGATGATGGCGAGGAACGGAGTGCTTTCCACCATCGACAGGGTTATGACGAGGCAGGCTATGGCCATGACCGCTTCCAGGTCGCGGTTGTTTCTCATCGTGTGCGCCTGGGTCGATTCCAGTTCGCTTTCGCTTTTCATGCGGGCCGCGTCTTCGAGGTCGAGGCTGCTTGGACGGTATGCGTTCGGATCCGGATTCATTTGTGCGCTCCTTGCCTGGCTTTGGTTTTCTCCTAATCCGGTCACGCATGCGTTGATTGTTATCGGTACATGAAATCACGAATGGATGGCCATCTCGCATGGGCTGACCGTCCGTGCGCGCAGGCCGATTATGTCGTCTTCGAAACGCGACAGCAGTCGGTCATGTTCGTCGGTTTTGTCCGGTTCCCAGAGGACATCCGTTCGCATTTTCATATTGGTTCGTCCTTCTTTCGCCGGGGGCCGAGGGTGGATATCACTGGTATCGGGCCCGCAGGTCCATGGGGATGCGTGCCATGATGTCGTGATGTCGATTGTCTATTAGGCTTGTTCTGGTTTTCCATCTGCTTGCTTTTCTCGTTCTGCTGGCTCATGCTCATTCCCGATATCGGCTGGTATGGTGAAAGCGTTCGTCTTGGGAATAGGAGGTTTTCCGTGGGATTGTTCGAAGGATTGCAGAATCTGTTCCATGGCATCTCCAAGGGTCGGTCGGATGATTCGGACACGCTCCCTGTCGTTTCGTCCGTCGGGTTGGATGAATCGGATGGTACGTTGCGCTTCACTGTCGCGGATGGCCAGATGCAGGTGGATATGATCTGGAATCTGCTCACCGAACAGATCGGAGAATGCCGGAATCAACAATTGCCAAAACCGTTGCCCAATCCGGATGACCTGTTCCGGCCGACGCTTATAGGGGCGTGGGCCGAGGACCGCCTTGTAGGAGGCGCGTTCGTCATGCCAGACCTGGAGGATTCCGCATATTATGCCGCTGCCGGGCACGGTGATGCAGCAGAGTTCCTTGCCGTAAGGACCGCCATGGTCCAAGGGATCGCGGTGCTGCCCGAGTGTCGGCGTATGGGTGTCGGTGCCGAGATCAAACGGCATTGCGGCTTGTGGGCCGCACAGCACGGCTGTGTACTCGTGTTGTCCGTCGTGACGAACGACGCCGCGGCTCGCATGAACGAGAAAGCCGGCTATCAGGTTTTGCCACCGTTGGTCACGCTCGTCGTTGAGGCGGTGGATCACGGCCGGTCCGTCACCTTCATCGGGCTTCCGTTCGATCGTGACTCTCCCGCCTGTACGCGTTGGGCTTTCGGTTTGGTTGGCCACGTTGATGGGCTTGCGGTCCGGGTTGGCATGGGAGGTGTGGCCGAGGGATGATGCCGTGAGGTCGTGTAGTCGTAGGATTCTTCCTTGACCGTCCGCTAGGTCCGATATCCTCCATCCTCTTGCGGGCGCTTCGAGCATGATCGTGTCCGTCATTTGCCTATCCTCCTGTTGCGTGGATTACGGTTTCATGTTGGTCACGCTGAAATTGTTTGTTATTAGTCGTTCACACTTATCTGTTGTAGGGCTTTGATGATCAGGGAGAGTTTCTCGTCCAGATCCAACAGTCGGGCCTCCGGAACCGGAGTCGGAACGGCGTATTGCACGCCGAGGATATGCTGCAGGGTCTTGCTTTCCGATGTCATACCCACTGCCATGCGATTCACTACCTGACGTTGATGTTCCTGCACCGTCCTTGTGTAATGACGCATCACGACCTCCTGGGTGGAGTCTCCGATGTTGTCCATCGTTTCACGGATCGTGCCGCCGTTCTGCATGAGCAGGGTCGCATGAGTGACACGCAACGTACGGAACGTCGCTGTCGTGCATCCCGCCTGTTCGCGCGCTTGACGGAAATGATTGCCCAGAGTCGTCGGGGCGAGTGGTCCCTTTCCCCGACGGGACTGGAATAAATACGGGCTGGATTCGTCTTTTCGATTGGCGATATGCTCGCGGACCAATGGCACCAGCAGGTCAGGCAACGGGCACACGCGTTTGGAATGCTTCGACTTGGTCGGCCCTAATCTTAATTCTCCCAGATCGTGTTCCCCACGGCAGACCGAATGATTCACCATCATGGTTCGGGCTTCAAGATTGAAATCGGATACGCGCAACGCGCATGCCTCGCCGATTCTCATGCCACCGGCCCATGCGGCCAAGAGGACACTTAGCCGGTCGTATTCCGGCATCGACTCGTATAGGGCGGCCAGTTGCGTGCCCGTCAATGGCGGCACCTCCCACGATTTGGGTTCCGGATCAGGTGGAATCGGTAGGGTGAACGGATTCGACGCCAGCAATGGCATTCCTGTACCGAACTTGTCCGAGCATGCGAGATTCATGATGGCTTTTAGTCTCTGGCACATGCGGGGGAACACCCACTCGCCTTCCTCATGCTCGCCGAAGTACCATTTGGAAATCACGTCCGGAGTGATTTGCTTGACCGTCATGCCGCCGAACACGTCCTTTAAATGACCCACATCCGTCCGCAGATTACGTCTCGCCGCGCCACGCAGCGCGGTGCCATCCGGTTTTCGATGCGTATCCACATACCAGTCGGCAAGCTCGTCGAATGTCATCGATCCCGCTTTTTCCCGACGATCCCTGTCGGTCGGATGAACCCACTGTTTTAAACCACGACGGTGCATTTCGACCAGCTCATGTTCGCCGGCGAGCCATGACTCAGCATCCCGCACACTTTCAAATGACCGTTGCACCCGACGTCCATCCACGGGTGACGAATAGCGTGCAAGCCATGCGCTGATCGACCCGTCGGATCGTTTCCGCGCAACGATCGTTCCGAATCTTCTTATCCTTGTGACTTCCAGATCTGGGTCCGTCATATCAGGTCCTTCCACGCGTCAGCGTCGGCAGGGACGCCCGATTCGGGGAGGATTGCAAGGCAATGAGGGCACGAGCGTCGTCGCCATTGAAAGAGCATATGCATCTCCGGGAGACGAAGCCCCCTCGATGCAAAAAAGATAGCGCATGACAGTTGATTCGGCAAAACCGGTCAGACCTATATGCATGGCGTTTTTTGGAACCTTAACATGCATCTGAAACGGCATCTAGAACGGAAAAACCGGAAAGGAACTTGGTCAGACGTCTTCGTCCGTTCCCTTCCGGTTTAATCAGGATGCAGAAGCGTTCTGTTATATGGTCTTTCCTGGTGCTTCATTCGTCTTGGGAGCCAGTGACATCCACCAAAGAAGCAACATAAGCAGCATGAGATCTTTCGAGTCCAGGTGGGGGAGCCCATTCTCAGACGGCTCTGCGGCGAACGCCGCAGGGCCAATTTTTTTTTATTTTTCTTGAGCGCACTTAGAGGAGTGTATGCCCGGTAACATAACTTTATGTGAGCATATACGAACAAACATGATCATTATCTTTCAGTGAAGGCTAATGCCGTTCATTTTTACTAAGCGTTTTTGAGACGAACTTAGGGTTTTTCGCCAAAGAAGGATTCTCTTTGTTTTTTCAACGATATGACACCCTTTTTTGTAATGTTTTAGGGGTATAAAATTTATCTTTAGGGTGTTCTAAAGTGTTTGAAATATCTGAAGTTATCCACTTATCCACAAGAATCAAATGTCAACTTGACGGGGGATGGCTTTTGTGCCTTAATGGTTCTTACACCCCCTCTCAACGATGAGTCGGGCGAATAAGAAAGGGATTCATCATGGATGATTCATGTGAAAATGATGTTCCGCCGCCGGAGGCTAACGAGCCCTTCTCGGAGGTTCCACCTTCTGACCAGGGATCAGCGTCCAATGCGAAGCGCGCTGATAAAAGTGGGAAGAAACGCGAGGGAGAAAACCTGACAGAGTGGGAAAGGATATCTCTTGAGCTTGGCAGAAAGCCGGTTTTCGATTACGATAAAACGCTTCCCTCGTATGATGGGTTTCTTAATTCAGATCTTTTCGGCAGGAAAATACCATTCCATTACATCCAGATAATGCCTGGGCCGTGCGATGCTGAATTTGCCTACTCCATGAACATGTTCGCGGCGCAGTTGATCTGCAATGTTGTCGATATCTTCCGTGGCAGGCAGAAAGAAGCACGCGTGGAAAGGGTATTGAGCGAGGCCTGCATGAGAAAGCTGAGAAATGCCTCCGCTCAGATCGCAGCACAGATGAAGAAGGATGTGAGGATATACGCGCAGTTGGGTCTGCTTCCGATCACCGTATATTACGTTGACAGCTGGTTGGTCTCTCCGACATGCTTCGAAAGCACCGTGCTGATGGGCATTGGAGGACGAAGGCTGTGCAGCAATTTGAAGTGCGTCCTCAAGGGATCTGCTTGGAAGTGCGAAGTCGCTGATTTCGGCGTGTGACGTATAACAAGTAACCATTCAAAACCCTTGGAATTGGCTGAATTCAGCCGTTTTCAAGGGTTTTCAGCGTGCCTTGAGCATACTGCAACTACTATAGGGACTCATGTTGAGAGAATTTGTACCGGAACCTGCGTATAGCACTACGGATGAGGATACCGTTTTCGCACTGCTCTCCAGACGCGCTAAACGTGATCCTGATGATCTCATCGCCCAATGGCAGGACGACGAGACTCGTCGATGGCATGACGTTACGGCGGGGGAGATGCTTGAGCGTGTGCGCGCGGTTGCGAAAGGTCTTCTTGGCCTAGGGGTCAAGGCCGGAAGCATGGTAGTCATCTATTCGCCTACCTGCTACGAATGGGGAGTCATCGATTTTGCCTGCGCCGCAATCGGCGCGGTAAGCGTGCCCGTGTATGAAACCGATTCCGCCAGGCAGGCCGCGTCCATCATCGAAGAGGTGGATCCGATCATCGCCTTTGCCGGTGATTTCGCGCATACACAAACGCTTGAACAGATTCGCGATGAGCACAGCAGCCTGCGCTACGTCTTCAACTTCAAGGCGGATGGTCTTGATGCCGTTGCTGATTTTGGAGAAGGTGTCGGCGAGGACACGCTCGATCAGGTGATTTCCAGGGTCAAGGCCGATGACATGCTCACCATTGTGTACACGTCTGGTTCCACTGGCAAGCCCAAGGGAGCGATGCTGTCTCACCGGAATTTCACGCATATCGTGCTGAACGGCTACATCATTCTCGATGAAATGCTATATCAGCCGAATCGTCTGATGTTGTTCCTGCCGTTGGCGCACTGCTTCGCTCGCTATATTCAGTATGTTGCGATTGGCGGGCAGGGGGTGGTCGGCTATCTGCCCGGAGCCAAGCATCTGCTTGCCGATCTGCGTAGCTTCAAGCCGACCTATCTGCTGGGAGTTCCCCGTGTGTTCGAGAAAGTGTATAACGCGGCTTCGCAAAAGGCCGGAGCGGGTATTCGTGGAAGAGTGTTCGCCAAGGCTTTCGATCATTTTGTGCAATGGTCGAAGGACGAGCAGGAAACCGGACGCCATTCCATTGTGGCTCGTGCCGAACATTCGTTCTTTATGTCTGTCGTAGGCAAATCCATTCGTTCTGCTTTGGGTCCGAACATGAGATATCTGGCTTGTGGCGGCGCTCCTTTGAACGTCGATCTCGCCCATTTCTTCAACGGTATGGATGGCATTACCTTCATTCAGGGCTATGGCATGACGGAAACCGCCGCTCCCATGATTGTCAACTGGCAGGACGCCAACCGCGTCGGTTCCGTAGGCAAGCCCGGGCCGGGCATGGGCGTGCGCACCGATGACGACGGCGAACTGCAGGTGATGGGCCCCAACGTGTTCCTTGGCTACTACAAGAAGCCGGAGCTGACAGCCGATGTCAAGATGGCTGATGGCTGGCTGAAGACCGGCGATTTGGGAACCATCGACGACGACGGATTCGTGTACATTACGGGTCGCAAGAAGGATATCATCATTACGGCCGGCGGTAAGAACGTCAGTCCGGCACCTATGGAAGATGTCATCAACACTTGCCCGATCGTGTCGCATGGTGTGGTGGTCGGTGATGGCAAGCCGTTCATCGGAGCTTTGATTGAGCTTGATCAGGAGATGGTTCGTTCCTGGCTTGCACAGCAGGGACTTGATAGCAACATGCCCATGGAGCAGATCGCGAAGAACGATGCCGTGCGCGCATTCATTCAGCAGTATGTCGAAAAGGCGAATGCGAATGTCTCTCGTGCTGAATCCGTTCGCAAGTTCGAAATCCTCGACGAGGAGTTCAGCCAGGAGAAGGGCACTCTGACGGCGAGCCTGAAAGTTGTCAGGCCGAAGGTGCTTAAGCGGTACGAAAATGTCATCGACAATGTGCTGTATGCGCCGAAGCCATCCAACAAACCGCTGCCAAAGACGGTGCAGATTCTTGACCGAACCACCGAAACGGTCAAGCAGGCTTCCGAATCCATGCGTCAGGCTTCCGAATCCGTAAGTCCGAAGGTTCGGCAGGCATTTGATACCATGCAGGAGAAAATTAAGAAGCAGACCGAAGACGCCGGCGAGTTCCAAACGCCGGAAGACTCATCGGAAACTGAGGAAACAACCATGAACGAGGAGCGATAATCTTGGCAATTCGTGAGATTCGAGTCGTACCTGATCCGGTGCTACGTACCCCCTGTGATCCTATCAAGGAAATTACGCCGGCCGTGCGTCATCTGGTACAGGATCTGCTTGATACCGTTGACGATCCAGGAAGGGCTGGCTTGTCAGCTAATCAGATTGGCGTGAATCTGAGGGCATTTTCCTATAACATCAACGGCAAGATCGGGTATGTGCTCAACCCTGTCCTCGAAGAGACCTGCGGTGAACAATACGGAGATGAGGGATGCCTGTCTGTGCCGGGATTGTGGTACAAGACCCGTCGCGCTGATTACGCTCGTGTGCGTGGCATCGATTTGGAAGGCAAGACGGTCGTGCTGGAAGGTCGTGGCATTATGGGCCGCATGTTGCAGCATGAAACCGATCACTTGAACGGTCATGTCTATCTTGATCGTTTGGAGAAAGAGGAACGCCGAGAGGCGATGCGCTACATGCGCAATCACCACAAGTGATTGTTCGCATCTCACCGATATGACGACTTGGGGTCACGTCTTTGCGAAAAGACGTGACCCCATGGTATTTTATGCCTTGTGTGCCATCCGGCGAAGGGCTTTGTCGTGAAAGTCCTGAGCCACCCAATATTGTCAACCGGCATACAACCAATTCGCGTCATGTTCGCGACGACCTGTGTCGGTCGGCCGACGCCGCAAGGCTTTGGCTGCACGCAGGAACGCATGACCAGGCAAGAACCGACAGAAAGAGGTAGTAATACCATGGCTCAGATCAATATGAGCGACATGCTGAAGGCAGGCCTGCACTTCGGCCACCAGACCCGTCGTTGGAATCCGAAGATGAAGCAGTTCATCCTCACCCAGCGCAACGGCATCCACATCATCAACCTGTTCAAGTCGCTCGACATGATCGACAAGGCCTACGACTTCATCAAGGCTACCGTCGCTCACAACGGCACCGTGCTGTTCGTCGGCACCAAGAAGCAGGCTCAGGAAGCCGTTTCCAATCAGGCTGTCCGCGTGAACATGCCGTACGTTTCCGAGCGTTGGCTCGGCGGTATGCTGACCAACTTCCAGACCGTGTCCAAGCGCGTCTCCCGTCTCAAGGAACTCGAAGAGATGGACTTCACCGACGTGCGTGGTTCCGGTCTGACCAAGAAGGAACTGCTGCTTCTCGAGCGCGAGAAGGACAAGCTGGCTAAGCAGCTGGGCGGTATCCGCAACATGAACCGTACTCCGTCCGCCATGTTCGTGGTTGACGTTAACAAGGAAGCTTTGGCCGTTGAGGAAGCTCACAAGCTGGGCATTCCGGTCGTTGCCATCGTCGACACCAACGCTGATCCGGAGTCCGTCGAGTACCCGATCGCAGCCAACGATGACGCCATCCGCGGCATCGAACTGCTGACCAGCCTCATGGCTGACGCAGTGGCCGAAGGCCTGCTGGAGCGTTCCGGCAAGGCCGCTAAGGCTGAGGGCGAGACCGAGCAGCCGATGGCCGCTTGGGAGAAGGAGCTCCTCACTGAGGGCGCTCCGGCCGCCGATGCACCGGCTGAAGCTGAAGGCGAAGCCAAGGCTGAGTGAAAATATCCACTATGATGGGAGGTGTTGTGCCTCCCATCATATGGGGCATCACTATTTTTCAGAGGAGACAAATCAATGGCAGCAATCACTGCAGCTCTGATCAAGCAGGTGCGCGAGGAAACTGGCGCCGGCATGATGGACGTTAAGAAGGCTCTGACCGAGGCTGAGGGTGACGTGGCTCGCGCCAAGGAAATCATCCGTGCCAAGGGCATCCAGGCCGCTGGCAAGCGCGAAGGTCGCAAGGCTCAGGAAGGCACCATCGCCTCCCAGGTCGTGGAATCCGCCAATGGCCAGACCGGTTACGCCGTCGAACTGAATTCCGAGACCGACTTCGTGGCCAAGACTCCGAAGTTCGTGGAGTTCGCTGACAGCGTGCTCGAAGACGCCGTCAAAGCCGAGGCCGCTTCTGTGGACGAAGTGCTGGCAGCCGCTTCCGGCGAAGCCACCGTGAAGGAAGCCGTCGAAGAGGCGGCCGCTCTGTTCGGTGAACACGTCAAGGTCGGCCAGTTCGCCAAGGTCGAGGGTCCACACGTTGAGATCTACGCCCACAAGAAGTCCGCTGAGATGCCGCCGAGCATCGTGGCCATGATCGCCACCGATGAGGCCGGCGCTGCTGTGGCTCACGAAGCCGCTCTGCAGATTTCCGCAATGGGTGCCCAGTGGCTGACCCGCGAGGACGTTCCGGCCGATGTGGTCGAGTCCGAGCGCCGCGTGGCCACCGAGAAGTCCTTGGCCGAAGGCAAGCCGGAGAAGATCGTTCCGAAGATCGTGGAAGGCCGTCTCAATGCCTTCTACAAGGAGAACGTCCTGCTCGAGCAGTCCTATGTCAAGGATCCGTCCAAGACCGTTGGCGACCTGTTCAAGGAAGTCGGCGGCGCAGCCGTGGCTTTCGCTCGTGTCGAGGTCGGCAAGGGCGAGGCTGAGTGAATTCGGCTTCAATGGTGAATCCGTGCGTTAGACGCTAGAGATTCCATGAGGTTGGCCATCATCCACAGGGTGATGGCCAACTTTGTTTTCTTCTCGACGCTGTGTCGTTGCGGTGTGGTGTCTGTGTTTGCCGATACTCTTGAGAGCGGTAAATTTCGTGAGTTCTCGGGCAAGAAAGGCTTTTCATGACTGGCGAAAACACTGGTGATAATCCACGCAGAGTGCTGCTCAAACTATCCGGAGAGGCGTTTGGCGGCGGCAAAGTCGGCATTGACACGTCCGTCATCCGCCGTATCGCTGAGGAAATCGTTCCCGCGGTGCAGCAGGGCGTTCAGGTCGCCATCGTCGTCGGAGGCGGCAACTTCTTCCGCGGCGCGGAACTTCAACAGGCTGGAATCGACCGCTCCCGCGGCGATTATATGGGCATGCTGGGCACGGTGATGAATTGCCTCGCTCTGCAGGACTTCTTGGAGCAGGAGGGACAGGCCACGCGCGTGCAGACCGCCATCACCATGGGTCAGGTCGCCGAGCCGTACATTCCGCTCAAGGCCATTCGTCATCTGGAGAAGGGCCGTGTCGTGATTTTCGGCGCTGGTGCCGGTATGCCGTATTTCTCCACTGACACTGTGTCCATTCAGCGTTCTTTGGAAATCCATTGCGATGAGGTGCTGATGGGCAAGAACGGCGTGGACGGCGTTTATACCGCCGATCCTCGTAAGGACGAGAACGCCAAGCGTTTCGCCACATTGAGCTATAATCGTGCCCTCGTCGACAATCTCGCCGTTATGGATGCATCCGCGCTTTCCATGGCCCGCGACAACAAGCAGCGCATCCGTGTTTTCGGGCTCGAAGGCAATGGCAATGTGACCCGCGCCCTTCTCGGTGAGGAAATCGGAACTATGGTTTCCACCGCGGAGTCCACACTCGCTGAATAACGACATTCAACGTCGAATATCGATCAAACAACCAACAACAAGGAGTACAAATGGCAACTATTGTCGAACAGGCCAAGGCACAGATGGCCAAGTCCGTGGAATCCACCAAGGAGAACTTCTCCGGCATTCGTACCGGCCGCGCGAATCCGGCGCTGCTCAACGGTATCACCGTTGATTATTATGGAGCTCCGACCCCGCTGAAGGCCATCGCCACCATCGGCGTGCCGGAACCGCGTACCCTGTCCGTCACTCCGTTTGACGCGTCCCAGGCCAATGCCGTCGAGAAGGCGTTGCGTGATTCCGATCTGGGCGCCAGCCCGCGTCGCGACGGCAACGTCATTCGCCTGACCATGCCGGAGCTGACCGAGGAACGTCGCAAGGAATATGTCAAACTCGCCAAGGGCAAGGCGGAAGATGGCAAGGTCGCAGTGCGCAACATCCGACGCAAGGCCAAGGAATCCCTTGACAAGGCCATCAAGGACGGCGAGATGGGTGAGGACGAGGGCGATCGTCTGCTCAAGGAGCTCGACAAGATCACCAAGCAGACCACTGATGAACTTGATACCCTGCTCGAAGCCAAGCAGAAGGAGATCATGGAGGTCTGAGAGACCTTCATCTCCTGAAAAGAATCGACGCACAGCCAGACAGGGAACATGATGGAACATCAGGAACAGCTCGAAAAAGAAACCGAAGAGGCCATCAACGCCATCAACAAGAAGACGGGGCGTAATATGCCGCAGGCCATCGCCACAGGGGCGGTGCTCGTCATCCTCATCTTGGCGTGTCTGCTGATCAGCATTGACTTGTTCGTCTATCTGGTTGTGCTGTTCATGGTGCTTGCCCTTTGGGAGCTGCGCGTCGATTTCGCCACTGCGGGACTTCATATTCCCGTGGCGGTGTTGTGGGTATGTTCGGCGGCGACGTTGCTGTCCACCTATTACAGCGAACGTCATATCGTCGCCATGACGGTATGCGTGCTGGTGTCTTTGGTGGTCGTAGCGATCGCCGCCAGCGCTAAAGTGACGTTCGGCAGCCGCATCTCTCTGGCCGTGGCGGATAAGCTTTCCCACACCGATGCAGGCGCAAGACTTGAATCCTCCTTCAACCATGAGCAGGGAGAGGTAAGCCATAGCAGGCTGAGCCATGTCGCGGTCTCCATGTTCACCGTGCTGTACATTCCGCTTCTGGCTTCCTGCCTCATCATGCCGTTGACATTCAATGATCATCCCGTCGCGCATGCTATTATGATGGTATTCATGCCCGCGTTGAGCGATACCGGTGGTTTGTTCGCCGGGGCATGGCTGGGCAAGCACAAGCTAAGCCCCCGCATTTCGCCGAAGAAATCGTGGGAGGGTCTTGCAGGTTCCATTCTGTTCTCCATGATCGGATCTTTTGCCGTGATGTTCTGCACGTACGGGTCGGATGTGTGGATTTCCCGCTGGTGGGTCCCTGTCGTGGCCGGTTTCATGATCGGCATCGCCGGAACGTTTGGCGATTTGTGCGCATCCATGTTGAAGCGAGATATCGGCATCAAGGACATGGGACACCTGCTTAAGGGACACGGTGGCGTGATGGATCGTGTGGATTCCATTCTGCTGTGCGCGCCGTTCGTGTGCGTGCTGCTGTGGGCAACTGGAATGTGAGAAAGGCAAACACAAGCATGAGCGACTCCGTGAATTCCACGAAGGATTTGCCGGAAACCGGTATTACTCCAGGAGGCACTACCGGTGCCTTCCGCGACGTGCTTTCCAAAGATCATGCGCGTCGAGGCAAGCCGCCGCTGCATTTTGCTGATATGACTGAAGACGAACGTATCGCGAAAGCCAAGGATCTTGGACTTCCGAAATTCAGAGTCAAGCAGCTTGCCAATCATTACTATGGGCATTTCGACGTCGCTGCCGAAGAGTTCTCTGACTTTCCTGCAGCGAAACGAGCCGAAGCCGCAGAGGCGTTTTTCCCAACGCTCATTACCGAAGTGACCCGTCAAGTGGCCGATGAGGGCACTACTATCAAAACGCTATGGCGTCTGTTCGACGGTTCTCTTATTGAGTCCGTGCTCATGCGGTATCCCACCCGCACCACCTTATGCATTTCCAGCCAGGTAGGCTGTGGAATGGGCTGCCCGTTCTGTGCCACAGGTCAATTGGGTCTGACGAGAAACATGTCGGCAGGCGAGATTCTGGAACAGGTTCGTGTTGCCGCGAAAGCCATGCACGACGGCGAAGTCGCTGGTGGTCTCGGGCGCCTGAGCAACATCGTGTTCATGGGCATGGGCGAACCTATGGGCAATTACAAGTCCGTATTGAGCGCTGTACGCCAAATCAGCGCCATGCCACCTGAAGGTTTCGGCATTTCGGCACGCAACATCACCGTCTCCACGGTCGGTGTGGTACCAGGTATCAAGAAACTCACGGCAGAAGGCATTCCGGTGCGTTTGGCCGTGTCCTTGCACGCTCCGAGCGATGAGTTGCGAGACGAGCTCGTTCCAATGAACAAGCGTTTCAATACTACGCAGGTGCTTGATGCGGCACATGACTATTACTTGGCTTCGAAACGTCGCGTAAGCATCGAATATGCTCTGATGCGCGGTATCAATGATCAAGCCGAGCATGCCAAATTACTTGCTAAGCGATTGAACCATTACGGTGACAATTGGGCTCATGTCAATCCGATTCCGCTCAATCCCATCGAAGGATCGAAATGGACCGCTTCGAAGCCTGAGGATGAACAGCAGTTCCTTGATATCCTTCATAAAGCAGGCATTACTGCGACGTTGCGAGACACGCGCGGGCAGGATATCGATGGTGCATGCGGGCAGCTCGCAGCTAAGGAACAAGATTAGATTTCAAGGAAAGATGCTTGTTCTGTCCGCTACTCGGACTTCCGACGAACATGCGTAACGTAAAACGGTTACTCTTGCATTCGTTGCACACATGATTATGCGCGAAGGAGTAAAACAGCATGTCACTGGCAGTCCGAGTCATTCCATGTCTTGATGTTGATGCGGGACGAGTAGTCAAGGGCGTGCATTTCGAGAATCTTCGCGATGCCGGCGATCCGGTTGAACTTGCCGCGGAATACTACCATCAGGGTGCCGACGAACTGACTTTCCTCGATGTGACCGCTTCGAGCTCGCATCGGCAGACCATGGTCGATGTGGTGAGTCGAACTGCCGAACAGATTTTCATCCCATTGACCGTGGGTGGAGGCGTACGTGCCCCTGAAGATGTGGATTCTCTGCTGCGTTGCGGAGCTGACAAGGTAGGAGTCAACACTGCGGCCATCAATGATCCGACGCTGATTGGCCGTGTCGCAGAACGATTCGGCAACCAAGTGCTCGTATTATCCGTCGATGCACGCCGTGAGCAGGGCGAGCGACACACTCAGTCGGGCTTTGAAGTAACCACCATGGGAGGCCGCAAATCCACCGGCATTGACGCTATCTGGTGGGTCAAGCGTGCTCAGGAGTTGGGCGCGGGGGAGATCCTGCTGAATTCCATGGACGCGGATGGTACCCAACAGGGTTTTGACTTGGAAATGATTAAAGCCGTGCGTAAGGAAGTGAAGATTCCGATCATCGCTTCCGGAGGTGCGGGCAAGGCTGCCGATTTCCCCCCGGCGATCGAAGCCGGAGCGGATGCCGTGTTGGCCGCGTCGATCTTCCATTACGGCAAAGTCACCATCGGCGAAGTCAAGGATGCCATCAAGGCCGCCGGCTATACCGTGCGATGAAAGCCGAAAACCGCAAAACAGGCGAATAACGTAATCAATAATCGAAGAAACAAATCAATAACACCATCATGACCAACGAAGCATACGACAACAGCACTATTCTTGACCCACGAATCGCAGAACGTCTCAAGAGGGACGATAAAGGACTGGTGGCAGCCGTCATCCAGCAATTCGACACCAAAGAAGTGCTGATGGTCGGCTACATGAACGACGAAGCCATACGACGCACCCTGACGACCGGTCGCGTCACGTTCTGGTCGAGGTCCAGGCAGGAGTACTGGCGCAAGGGAGACACTTCCGGACATGCCCAGTATGTGAAGTCCTTCGCACTGGATTGCGATGGGGATGCCATTCTGGTTGAAGTCGATCAAGTGGGAGCGGCCTGCCATACCGGCAAACGATCCTGCTTCGAAGAAGGCGGGCAACTGCCCGTGGTCGTAGGATACCGTACCAAGGAACAGGAGGGCCAGCGATGAGTGAATGCAGCGTACAAGCACTCAAGTGGGGCGCCACCTGGCCGAGTCGCGAACAATTCCACGAATTGGCTGATCAGGGATATCGTGTGATTCCGATTGTGCGCCGACTTCTGGCTGATTCGTTGACTCCTGTCGGATTCTATGAACGCCTTGCTGCAGGACGTTCCGGCACATTCATTCTTGAATCCGCGGAATTTGGCGGCACGTGGAACAGATACAGCTTCATCGGTGTGAATTCCATGGCTCAGTTGCGTTCCAACAACGGCAAGGCCGATTGGTTGGGTCAGGTTCCCGCAGGCGTGCCTACCGAAGGCGATGTGATGGAAGTCGCGCATGCTGCGCTGAAAACACTGAAAGCGCCGCATGTCGAAGGACTGCCGAACCTGACCAGTGGTCTGGTCGGTACCGTCGGTTGGGATGCGATTCGCCATTGGGAACCGACCTTGCGTGCCGAGGCGCCGAACGAGACCGGGCAGCCGGAAACAGTTCTGGCATTGGCCACGGATATTGCTGTGGTCGACCATGTGTCCGGATCGGTATGGATGATCGCCAATGCGGTGAACGTAGACGATCGATCCACCCGTGCCGATGCGGCATACGACGAGGCGGTGGCGCGATTGGATGATATGCAGCGTAAGGCCGCCACGCCTGTCGAAGGTGAAGCTCGCGTCAATGTGTTGGATGAGACCATTAGCCAGCCCGAGCTTCGTTTCCGTACGGAGAAGAGCGATTATGAGCGTTCCGTTGAAATCGCCAAGCAGCACATCATCGATGGTGACGTGTTCCAGGTAGTCATTTCCCAGCGTCTTGACATTGATTCGCCAGCCGATCCATTCGACGTGTACCGCGTGCTTCGTACGCTCAACCCCAGCCCATACATGTATTTCATGTCGTTGACCGATGCGCAGGGGCGTGACTTCAACGTTATTGGATCCAGCCCGGAAACGCTGATCAAAGTGGACAATGGCCATGCCATGACCTTCCCGATTGCCGGTTCGAGGCCTCGTGGCACCACTATTGAGGAAGACGAGCAACTTGCCAAGGATCTGCTTGCCGATCCAAAAGAACGTAGCGAACACATCATGCTCGTTGATCTTTCCCGCAATGATCTGAGCCGTGTATGTCTTCCGGAAAGCGTGGAAGTCGTATCCTTGATGGATATCAAACGATTCAGCCACATTATGCACATCTGTTCGACCGTTACCGGGCGAGTTAACCCCGACATGACGTCGTTCGATGTGTTCACGTCGGCATTCCCAGCCGGAACGCTTTCCGGTGCGCCAAAACCACGTGCCATTGAAATCATCGACGAGCTTGAGCCCGCAGATCGTGGCATTTATGGCGGCACTGTCGGCTATTTCGATTTTTCAGGCAACCTCGATATGGCAATCGCCATTCGAACGGCATTCATCCGCGACCATGAAGCGAGCGTGCAGGCCGGAGCCGGAATCGTACTTGATTCCGTGCCGGCCAGTGAGTGGCAGGAGACTCGCAACAAGGCCGAGGCCAGCGTCGAAGCGGTGCAGATCGCCTCGCAGCTTCGCCAGTTGTGAGTCAAATCAAGCTAACCAATCGAGTAAAATGCTGAAAGGAACACCATGTCTGTACTCGATGAGCTGGTGGCGGGAGCTGTCGAAGACCAACGAGCACGTGAACAGAACATTTCCCTTGATGAGGTGAAGCGTCAGACATTCGAAGCGCCGGCCCCTATTGATGCGCGACAGTGGCTGAAAAAAGCGGATGGCATTCCGGTGATCGCGGAGATTAAAAGGGCTTCGCCATCGAAAGGGCACCTTAGCGACATTCCTGATCCTGCCGCATTGGCCAGGGAATACGAAAAAGGAGGTGCCAGCGCGATTTCCGTGCTTACCGAGGGACGTCGCTTTTTGGGATCGCTAGATGATTTCGATAAAGTTCGTGCAGCTGTGAAAATCCCGGTATTGCGTAAGGATTTCATCGTCACGGAATATCAGATTTGGGAAGCGCGTGCGCACGGTGCCGATCTGGTGCTATTGATCGTCGCCGCGTTGGACGACGGCAAGCTCAAGTCCTTGCTTGAACTGGCGCATAGCCTCAATATGACGGTGCTGGTCGAAACGCACACTCGCGAGGAGATTCAGCGCGCGATCAATGCCGGAGCGCGAGTCATCGGCATCAACGCGCGGAATCTCAAGGACCTCAAGGTCGATGTGAACAAATACAACGAGCTTGCCGCTGATTTGCCGAACGATGTGATCCGTGTAGCGGAATCCGGAGTGTTCGGTTCGGTTGAGCTGGAGGATTATGCCCGCGCCGGAGCCGACGCGGTGCTGGTTGGCGAAGGTGTCGCAACCGCATCCAACCATGAACAGGCTGTGGAGCGACTAGTAAAGGCAGGAGCAAGAGTGAAAGCATCCGAACAAACCCCATTGGCAAGCCACGAAGGACCATATTTCGGCCAATTCGGCGGACGTTACGTGCCGGAAGCGCTGATCACGGCGCTTGACGAGCTTGAACGCGTCTATGAGGAAGCCAAGGCCGATCCGGAGTTCCATAAGGAGCTGGCACGACTGAACCAGCAGTATGTTGGACGTCCATCACCGTTGACTGACGCTCCGCGTTTCGCCGAGCGTCTCAAAGAAAAAACCGGTCTCGACGCGCGTGTGTTCCTCAAGCGTGAGGATCTCAACCATACCGGCGCGCACAAGATCAACAATGCGCTTGGGCAGGCTCTGCTGGTCAAGCGCATGGGGAAGACCCGTGTCATCGCTGAAACCGGCGCGGGACAGCATGGCGTGGCCACCGCTACGGTGTGCGCCATGCTCGGCTTGAAATGCCGCATCTACATGGGCCAAATCGATGCGCGTCGTCAGGCGCTTAACGTCGCTCGCATGCGCATGCTCGGTGCCGAGGTGGTGGAAGTCACTTTGGGAGATCGCATTCTCAAGGACGCCATCAATGAGGCTTTGCGAGACTGGGTCACCAACGTCAAAGACACGCACTACCTGCTTGGCACGGTCGCAGGTCCACATCCGTTCCCGGCAATGGTGCGCGACTTCCAGAAGATCATCGGCGAGGAAGCCAAGCAGCAGCTTCAGGATTGGTACGGCATCGACCATCCGGATGCGGTTTGCGCATGCGTCGGCGGCGGTTCCAACGCCATCGGCATCATGAACGCTTTCCTTGATGACGAACGCGTGAACCTGTACGGCTACGAGGCAGGCGGCAATGGCCCCGAATCCGGGCGTCATGCCATTCGCTTCGCACCGGGAACCGGCGAACTGGGCATGTTCCAAGGTGCCAAGAGCTATCTTCTCGAGAATTCCGAAGGCCAGACCCTCGACACGTATTCCATCTCCGCTGGTTTGGATTACGCATCCGTCGGCCCGGAACACGCATGGCTCAAAGAAATCGGACGCGTCAACTATTCCTGGGCAACCGATGAGGAAGCGATGAGCGCTTTCAAGGATCTGTGCGAAACCGAAGGCATCATTCCGGCGATTGAAAGCTCTCATGCAGTTGCTGGCGCATACAAGGCAGCTGAGGATCTCAAGGCCAAGGGATACGAGCACCCAGTCATGATCATCAACATTTCCGGTCGTGGGGACAAGGATATGAACACTGCCGGCAAATGGTTCGGTTATCTGACCGACGAGCAAGCCAAAGCGCTCGAAGCCAATGGAGCCCAGGGCAATAACGCGGACGGCGAGTGAAAGAAGGAGTATCCATTATGACGAACGCAACAGTAACCACGCCGTCCGGGCAGCCTCTCGGCATCAGCCATAAGCCGAGTCCGACGGAAGCCATGTTCGATGAATTCAAAGCGGCGAACAAGCCTGCATTCATCGGTTATCTTCCATATGGATTCCCTGATTCTGACTATTCGTTGAAAGCATTCCGCACCATGGTTGAGCATGGCGTCGATGCCGTCGAGATTGGTCTGCCGTATTCCGATCCGGTTATGGATGGTCCCGTCATCCAAGCGGCTTCGCAGATCGCCATTGACAACGGCGAGAAAATCGCGAACGTGTTCAAAGCCGTCGAAACCGTGGCCAACGCCGGGGGAGTCCCTCTGGTGATGAGCTATTGGAACCTCATCTACCATTACGGCGTGGAACGTTTCGCACGCAATTTTGAAAATGCCGGTGGCGCCGGCCTGATTACTCCGGATCTCATTCCAGACGAGGCAGGTGAATGGATCGAAGCTTCGGACCGTCATGGACTTGACCGAATCTTCCTCGTGTCCCCGGACTCCACCGACAGCCGTTTGAAGGTCGTGGCAGGCAACGCTCGCGGCTTCGTCTATGCGGCAGCCCGTATGGGCGTCACTGGCGAACGTTCCACCATCGATACTTCTCCGGAAGAGTTGGTGGCACGCACGCGCAATGCCGGCGCGAAGAACGTCTGCGTTGGCATCGGCGTTTCCACCGCCGAACAAGGCGCGCGAGTCGGCTCATACGCTGATGGCGTCATCGTCGGATCCGCATTGGTGCACACCATGCTTGACGAATCCGGGAAAAACGCAGTCGATGAGGCCACGGGTCTCAAGGCGTTGGCCGCCAAAGCCGAAGAGCTTGCGGACGGCGTCCATAACGCGCGTGTCGCAAAGTAAACCATTCTGACGATTTCGGTGGTCCACGCACCATATCGGATGCGTGGACTACCATCAGGAAACCATGACACTTGCATACATTCCATCGCCAACGATTTCGCAGTTTTCCATCGGTCCAGTAACGATTCATATCTATGCGTTGTGCATTTTGATGGGAATCGTCCTTGCAGTATGGATAACCACCACACGTTGGAAAAAGTTGGGTGGCAATTTCGACCAAGTGCTTGATATCACTCTGGTCAGCGTGCCTGCGGGCATTATCGGCGCACGACTTTATCACATCATCACCACGCCTGAACGTTTCTTCGGACCGGATGGCGACTGGGCGGAAATGTTCCGCATTTGGAATGGCGGACTTGGCATCTGGGGCGGCGTGCTGCTCGGAGCGCTGGCCGCATGGGCATGGTGCCGTCATAAGCACTATCCAATGGCCTTGCTGGCTGACGCCATCGCTCCGGGCCTGTTGGTAGCGCAGGCTGTTGGGCGTTTGGGCAACTGGTTCAACCAGGAACTGTATGGCGCTCCGACAACGCTTCCATGGGGTTTGAAACTCAACATGGAAGGCACTGCCATCGGGCATAGCGAACAGTGCTATGACGGAGCCACATGCCCGAGTGGCACGCTGTTCCATCCGACGTTCTTGTACGAGATGATCTGGAACCTCATCGGCGCCGCGATTATCGTATACATCGGTTCCAAAGCCATGAAGAAACTCAAGGCAGGTTCCCTGTTTGCCGTGTACATCATGTGGTACACCCTGGGACGCACTTGGATTGAATCCCTGCGTATCGATTATGCGCACGAATTCTTGGGCGTGCGCATCAATGTGTGGGTCTCCATGGCGGTGTTCGTGCTCGGCGCGGTGTCATTCATCGTCGTGCAGCAAATGGGCAAAGACACTGACCTGTTGGCGGAGAAGCTTCGTACCGTCACCGAAATCGAGCAGCGTCTTGAAAACGGTGAATCGGAGGATTCTTCGGATTCCGTGGTGTCTTTCCCCGAGCAAACGGTTGATGAAATCAAAACCAACGATGCCGAAACTGTCTCGAATACCGACAAGCAGCCCGGCATCAAATAACAGCAAGTCGATTACCTTTCATAGAATAAGAGCCATGACTATTCAAATCGCACCAAGCATCCTGTCCGCTGATTTCTGCAACCTTGAGCGCGACCTCAAGGCCATCTCCAATGCAGATCTCGTTCACGTCGACGTGATGGATCATCATTTCGTTCCGAATCTGACCTTGGGCGAGCCGATTGTGGCTCGTATCTGCGAAGTCACCGATCTTCCGGTCGACGTGCATCTGATGATCGAGGACCCGGATCGTTGGGCACCCGAATATGCCAAGTTGGGCGCTGCATCCGTAAGCTTCCACATGGGGGCAACCCACGCTCCGGTGCGTCTGGCGCGCCAGCTGCGCGAGATGGGTTGCAAGGCTTGCTTCGCGGTGCGTCCGGCCGAACCTGTCGAGCCGATTTTCGATATTCTCGACGAATTCGACATGATTCTTATCATGACCGTCGAGCCCGGCTTCGGTGGCCAGAAGTTCCTTGACAACCAGATGGCCAAGGTACGTCGTCTGCGTGACGAGATTACCCGTCGCGGCCTCGCCACCAAGATTCAGGTCGATGGCGGTGTCAGCCCGAAGACCGCGCACATTGTAGCCGAGGCCGGTGCCGACGTACTGGTCGCAGGTTCCGCCGTGTATGGTGCCGAGGATCCTGCGGAAGCCATTGATTCCATCCGTGAGAAGGCTGAAGCCGCATTCAAGGCCTGAACCTACCAATATTTCGAGGATAGATACGAATAATGAAGACTTTTGAATCCCTCTTTGCTGAATTGAGCGAGAAGGCCGCAGCCAAGCAGGCTGGCTCGCTGACTGTCGACGAACTGGGCAAGGGCACGCATTTCATCGGCAAGAAGATTGTCGAAGAGGCGGGCGAAACCTGGATCGCAGCTGAGTACGAAGGCGCCGATCGTACTGCGGAAGAGATGAGCCAGCTCATCTACCATCTGCAGGTCATGATGATCGACCGAGGCATCACACTCGAAGACATCTACAAGAATCTGTGAGTTTTTGGCCGTGCCATAGGAGGCGTGGCCTTTTTGGGAGGGAAAATGCTGAGAATCGCCGTGCCCAACAAGGGCATGCTGTCCGAACCTGCATGGAACATGCTGGCCGAGGCCGGCTATCGCCTGAGGAGCAATCCGCGTCAGCTGGTTGTGGAGGATCCCGACAATGACGTGGAGCTGTTCTACCTGCGTCCGCTCGATATCGCTGTCTACGTTGGCCGAGGCACCATCGACGTCGGCATTACCGGTCATGATCTGCTGCTCAACTCCGGTACGGATGCCAAGGAGCATATGGAGCTTGGCTTTGGCGCTTCAACGTTCCGTTTTGCAGCCCCCAATGATTCTCCGATTAGCAAGCTCGAAGATATCGAAGGCAAGCGCGTCGCCACCAGTTTCGACAAGCTTGTGCATGATTATCTGGCTGAGCATGGCATCAACGCTGAAACCGTACACCTTGATGGTGCCGTCGAATCGTCAGTGCAACTCGGTGTGGCTGATTTGATCGCCGACGTGGTATCCACGGGCACCACGCTCCGTAACGCCGGCCTGCGTATTTTCGCGGAGCCGCTGTTGCATTCTGAAGCTGTGCTCATTCGTTCCCCGCGTCTTGCTGAAGATGATGATCGTTTGACGATTCTTAGCCGTCGTCTGCAGGGCGTGCTCACTGCTCAGCGTTACGTGCTCATGGATTACGATATTCCAGTCGAGAAGGTTTCCGCGGCTGTGGACATCACGCCTGGATTCGAAAGCCCGACGGTTTCCCCGCTTCATGACAAGCAGTGGGCGGCCGTGCGTGTCGTTGTGCCGAAGGCCAAGGTCAACCAACTCATGGACCAGTTGTATGAAGTTGGTGCTCGTGGCATAATCGTCACCGCTTTGCAGGCCTCGAGAATGTAATATTGCTCGAAGTATGAGCAAACTGATTATCAAAAAACAGTACAGTCCGGAACCGCGGGATATCTATTTCACGGTTCCGAACCTTATCAGCCTGTTGCGAATCATTTCGATTCCCTTCATCTCGGTATTGGTCTCTCGCCATGAGATGGTGCTTGCATTGATTGTGCTTGCGCTGTCGGCGGTGTCCGATGGCTTGGATGGTCTGATTGCACGCTCGTTCAATCAGGTGAGCAAAATCGGGCAGATTCTCGATCCTATTGCAGACAGATTATTGATTTTCTGCAGTATTCTCGCGCTTGGAGTCGCTGACATCATTCCATGGTGGATGCTGATCGTCGTCGGATTGCGAGATTTGATCATGGCGATTCTTGTACTGGTTTTGGCGCAGCGTGATTACGGTCCGCTGCCGGTGCATTTCGTTGGAAAAGCAGGCACCGCCATGCTGATGATTGCCATTGTCGCCTTGATTTTCGCAGATATCTGGTCTAATTCGGCTACGGATACTTTGCATTTGTGTGGTCTCGCCACCGGCATATGGGGTGTGGGATTGTACTGGCTTGCCGGCTATATTTACATACGTCAGGGAATCCAGCTTCTGAAGAACGATAAGGATTGACTCACATGATGCATGATGCTCCGGAACGTGCGTCGTTCCCGGTGTCTCCGGAGAATACGCCTACGAAGCGGCGCGCCGTTTTCTCGGCGTCCTTCGCCGGGCTGACTTCGCATCATGTGCAGCCTGATATCGTGACATCCACTTCGCGCAGAAGGCGGAATCTGGATGATGACTCATTGCGGCTTATTGACGATTTGACCAATCGTCCGATGGACGTGATGTACACGGACTCGAGGTTGGCCACCAAAACTCCGTCATTGTTTTCGGTCTGGTTCACCCGGGTTTTGGTATTCCTTATCTGCATTGCCGTAGGCACGGCGGGAAGCGTGTTCGTCCGACAGCTGAGTACCGATCCACGTAAGGAAGTACGCAAGCAACTGTCAAGTCAGTTATCTGATCAAACGAAAAACGTCGAAACCCTCACCAAAGACGTGAACGCGCTGCGAGCCCAGGTTGAGGAGGAATCGAAATCCGTGTCGAACTGGTCTCTGAACCAGACCATACAGGATGACGAAATGGTCAATGGCGTACTTCCTGTGCAAGGCGAAGGCATCACGCTCACCATCGCCAATCCAATATCGGTGAGCGGAGACAACGCGGATTCGTCACTGCCAAGGGAAAACGGCAGCCAAGTCCGTGTGGTCACGGATTCCGATCTGCAGGTGCTTGTCTCGCTGCTTTGGCAGTCCGGTGCGGAGGCGATCGCCATTAACGGGTATCGTCTCGGTGTGCAGACTTCCATACGAACGGCAGGGACGACGATCCTTATCGGCGTCAATTCCGTGCAAAGCCCCTATCGCATCGAGGCGATCGGCAATTCCAGTGCGCTTGCCAATGCGGTGAGCAAGAAAACGCAAAAACGTTTGTACGATGATTTCAAAGAAGCCGGTATCTATCCGCAGGTGAGCAGAAGCAAATCGATTACGCTGGAAGCGGCGGTGACCGGCGAAGTGACATATGCAAGGAAGGTCAAGTAATGGCAGCGGTCTTGGGACTTATCATAGGCGTGGTCATTGGCGTGTTCGTCCGGCCGGACATTCCCATTGCGCTTCAGCCGTATCTGCCGATTATGGTGCTGGCGGCGCTCGATGCGCTGCTCGGTGCCGCCCGAGCCTATTTTCAGCGTAGCTTTTCCGATAAGGTCTTCGTGATTTCCTTCTTCTCGAATGTTATTACGGCAACATTGTTGGTTTTCCTAGGCAACCAGCTTGGCGTCGGTTCCCAGCTGCAGACTGCGGTCATCGTCGTGCTCGGCATTCGAATCTTCACCAATGTGTCATCCATCCGACGTTTCATCTTCAAGGGATGACGGCGTATGAGCAGACGCAACGATGCCAACAAGGATGTACTCTCCAAGATCCACGAGCAGATCGTCAAAGACCAAAACAACGACAGCACCCAAACCGGATCGTTTCCTGTGGTCAGGCGCAAACCGAAGAGGGTTTCGCTGAATGCGAAGGCCACTCGCGCGCGCCTGTATTCAAGCGTGCTCGTAACCGTGCTTTGCGCGTTGCTGGGCTTCAGCTACGCTATCCAGCTGAACAACACGACCTCCACATATGAGACGATGAGCGAGGACGAGCTGACCAAGCTTATTAGCGAAACGAGTACGCAGGTGCAAAAGCTCGAACAGCGTAAAAGCGAACTATCCAATCAGCTTGACTCTCTGAAGGATACCGCCGACAAGAACGAGAAGGCAGCGGAAATCGCCAGGCAGAACGCTGAATCGAATGGCATTCTTTCCGGGCGTTTACCAGTATCCGGCGAAGGCGTGGTCATCCGTATTTCCAAAGGATCAAAGCGAGATATTGACGCGTCGATTTTATTCACCCTACTTGAGGAACTACGCAATAGCGGCGCGGAAGTCATTGAAATCAACGATATTCGCGTGATTACCAGTACATACATCAGCGATACGGCGGACGGTCTCGATTGCGACGGTACGAATATCAAGGCGCCGTTCATCATCAGGGCGATTGGAGACAGCGACAATCTGCAGAACGCGGTCAATCTCGCTGGAGGCGTCGGTTCACGTTTGAAAGTGAAATACGGAGCCACCGTGTCGATCGTGCCATCCGATAAGGTGGAGATCACGTCGACACGAAGCGCGCCACAATACACGTACGCGCATGTCGTCGAATAGCATCAAATACGATCCGTTAAAATATAATCGCGCTGTAGCATGCTGTTCACTCTTTCAGCGTGCCGATGTCTGCACTCAACCCTATCTTGTTCATCGTTGACATACAGTCCAGGCCTGCACATTAGTACCGCGGACCCCGATAGCAAAGGACAACTCATGGCTGAACAGACCATCTCCATTACACTCAACGGCGAAGCGAAGGAGGTGGCAGCAGATCAGACTGGCGTCCAGCTCTTCGCGGAAGACAAGAATATCATCGCAGTGCGTCTTAACGGCGAACCCCGCGACCTGTATACCGAACTGCACGACGGCGACGTCGTGGAACCGATTGCATTGGACAGCGAAGATGGCCTGGCCATCATGCGTCACTCCGCAACCCACGTTATGGCACAGGCCGTTCAGGAGATCCGTCCTGATGCCAAGCTCGGCGTCGGCCCGGTCATCAAAGACGGTTTCTATTACGATTTCGATGTCGAGACTCCGTTCACTCCTGACGATCTTAAAGAGATCGAAAAGCGCATGCAGCGCATTATCAAGTCCTCCCAGTCCTTCCGCCGCCGCGTGGTGACCGAAGAGGAGGCTCTGGCAGAAGAGTCCGATCAGCCGTACAAGATTGAACTCATCAAAGACAAGGAAGCCCACCTCGATCCAGAAGCCGCCACCGAAATCAGCGGCAAGGAACTGAGCTTCTACGACAACGTCGACCGTGACGGCAATGTGGTGTGGAAGGATCTGTGCCGCGGACCGCACCTGCCGAACACTCGCTATATCAAGGCGTTCAAGATCGAGCGTTCTGCAGCCGCATACTGGCGCGGAAGCGAAGCCAATCCGATGCTGCAGCGCATCTATGGCGCGGCTTTCGCCACTAAGGAGGACCTCAAGGCATATCAAACCCGCCTTGAGGAGGCCGCCAAGCGTGACCACCGCAAGCTCGGCGCGGAAATGGATCTGTTCTCCTTCCCGGACGAGATCGGTCCGGGCTTGGCTGTGTTCCATCCGAAGGGCGCCGCTGTGATCAACGCGATGGAGGATTACTCCCGCGAAATGCATCGCAAGCACCACTACAGCTTCGTGCAGACTCCGCACATCACCAAGGGCGGTCTGTATGAGACTTCCGGCCACCTGCATTGGTACAAGGATGGCATGTATCCGGCAATGCGTTTGGACGAGGAAAAGGATGAGAACGGCAACGTCGTCAAGCAGGGCTTCGACTACTACCTGAAGCCGATGAACTGCCCGATGCACAATCTGATCTTCAAATCCCGTCAGCGTTCCTACCGTGAGTTGCCGTTGCGTCTGTTTGAATTCGGCACGGTGTACCGCTACGAAAAGTCCGGCGAAGTGCATGGTCTGACCCGTGTGCGCGGCTTGACTCAAGACGATTCCCACATCTACTGCACCCGCGAGCAGATGAAGGACGAGCTGAAGAACCTGCTGACCTTCGTGCTTGGTCTGTTGAAGGACTTTGGTTTGGACGACTTCTATCTGGAGCTGTCCACCAAGGATCCGCACAAGTACGTCGGCTCCGACGAAATCTGGGAAGAGGCCACCAATACGTTGGCTGAAGTCGCCAAGGAATCCGGACTTGAACTGGTTGACGATCCATGCGGCGCAGCCTTCTATGGTCCGAAGATCTCCGTGCAGGCTCGCGATGCCATCGGCCGTACGTGGCAGGTGTCCACCATCCAGCTTGACTTCAACCTTCCGGAACGTTTCGGCTTGGAGTACATCGCTGCCGATGGCACCCACCAGCGTCCGGTGATGATTCACCGTGCACTGTTCGGCTCCATTGAGCGTTTCTTCGCCGTGTTGCTGGAGCATTATGCCGGTGCTTTCCCGGCGTGGCTCGCTCCTGTCCAGGTGCTTGGCGTGCCCGTTGCCGACGAATTCGCCCCACACCTGCAGCAGTTCATTGCCAGCTTGGAAGAGGAGACGGTTCGTTGCGAAATCGACATGTCCGATGATCGTTTCGGCAAGAAGATCCGTAACGCTTCCAAGTCGAAGGTGCCGTTCATCCTCATCGTCGGCGAGGAAGACATGAACAACAACGCGGTGAGCTTCCGCTTCCGTGACGGCAGCCAGCTCAACGGTGTGCCGGTCGATGAGGCCAAGGCGCAGATCATGACCGTGCTGAAGAAGCGCGTTCAGGTCAACAACGTCGACGATTTCAAGGCCGCCATCGCAGACTGATCTGATTCGTTCACGTTCGGTCGCATACGGTTATGAATTATGGGGGCGTGCAAGCATCACATACTGACGCTTGCACGCCCTTTTGCTTTCCGAAGAACAGGAATTCGCATGTTAGAACATCTCCGTGCACCATTCAAAAGACTTATCGAGCCATTCGCCAAGGCACTGGTATCCCTTGGCCTGACAGCGAATGCGGTGACGGTTATTGGCGCTATTGGAACCATTGTGGTGGCTTTCGCCACTGGCATTACGGGATGGTTGTTCGCCGGAGCGGTGGTGCTGACGTTGCTGGTGCTCGCCGATTCCCTGGATGGCTCAATTGCGGCACTGACCACGGGAGGCACCCAATTCGGTGCTTTTTTGGATTCCACATTGGATCGTATCGCTGATTGGGCATTGCTTGCCGGAGTGGTCATCTTCTTCATCCTGCATGCCGATTGGTGGTATGACATCAACCGGTCAAGCCCGGATTGCATTAGTTGGATTGGTATCGCCGCAGCCATGGTGTCGATGATGACGTCGTTCGTGACGTCGTATGCGCGCGCCCGTGCCGAATCCGTCGGTTTCGAAGTGAAAAACGGCATTGCAACGCGTGCCGACAGATTGGTCATCATTCTGGTGGGCATGGCGATTACCGGGCTCACGCACCAAGGGTTATGGCTGGCCATCGCCATGGTATTGCTTGCGGTTTTGGGACTCATTACCGTATTCCAACGCATTCTTGAGGCTCGTTGCCAGATGGCCGTCGGTCATAAGACGTATCAGTTGTGAACCGGCTGCATGAAACGGCCGTTGACGCGCCTGACATACGTATGTCGGGCGCTTTGTCTTAGAACCGCTTTAGAATCGTTTCGTTTGAAACATCCGCAACCTGCCTAGGAGCATTATGTCAGGTCATTCCAAGTGGGCGACCACCAAGCACAAGAAGGCCGCCATCGACGCAAAGCGTGGCAAGCTGTTCGCCAAGCTGATCAAGAACATCGAGATCGCAGCACGTATGGGTGGTGGCGATCCTGACGGCAACCCGTCCCTGTACGACGCCATCTACAAGGCCAAGAAGGCTTCCATGCCTGCCGATAACATCAAGCGCGCAGTTAAGCGTGGCTCTGGTGAAGAAGCCGGCGGTGCCAACTATGAAGATATCGTCTATGAGGGTTACGCTCCCGCAGGCGTCGGTCTGATCATTGAATGCCTTACCGATAACCGTAACCGTGCGGCCGCCGAAGTGCGTTCCACCCTGACCAAGGGCAATGGCTCTTTGGCTACCTCCGGTTCCGTGAGCTTCAACTTCGAGCGCAAGGGCCAGATCATCGTTCCGGCCGAGGGCGTCGATTTTGATGATCTGTTTGAGAAGGCCGCAGAAGCTGGCGCTGAAGATGTTACGGACGACGGCGACGTGTTCACTGTCGTCACCGGTCCGTCCGAGATGATCGACGTTCGTAAGGCCCTTCAGGACGCTGGATTCGATTATGATTCCGCTGATCTGGTCATGATGCCGAAGAACGAGGTCGAATTGACTCTCGAAGATGCCCAGAAGGTGTCCAAGCTGATCGACAACCTCGATGATCTGGACGACGTGCAGAACATCTACTCCAACTGGACCGCCTCTGACGAGGTCATGGCTCAGCTTGACGAGGAGTAATCAAGCGTGATTATTCTTGGCGTCGACCCCGGGCTGACTCGCTGCGGGGTCGGCGTGATCGAAGCCGGCGCATACCGCCGGCTTTCTTTTATTCATGTGGACGTGGTACGTTCCGATCCGAAAATGTCGCAGGACTTACGTCTGTTAGCCATCTATAACGGTTTGGTGGAAAAGATCGAACGGTTCGCACCGGATACGGTGTCCATCGAGCGTGTGTTTGCACAGGAGAATCGCAACACCGTACTGGGGACTGCACAGGCCGCCGGACTGGCCATGCTGGCTGCGGCCCAGAGGGGCATTCCCGTCGCCTTGCATACGCCCACTGAATCAAAAATGGCGATTACCGGCAACGGCAAGGCCGAAAAGATTCAGATGGAACGCATGGTCGCCCGTATTCTGGGGCTCAATACCTTGCCTAAGCCCGCCGATGCCGCCGATGCGTTGGCTATAGCGATTTGTCATGCGCTTCGCCCCGCAGGCGCGTTACAGGGGGGAGAGCGTGAACAACACTTGACCGATGCACAGCGTCAATGGGCTCTGGCCTCACAGAAGGCGGCGCGACAACGCGGCGTCCGTAGGGGAATGTAGACTATCGAACAGATGTTCTACAGTTGTATGCGGGAGGTGACGGCATGATAGGCATGTTGCATGGCCAGGTCGATTTCATTGACGCCGCTTCGGCGATTATTGAGGTCGGGGGAGTGGGATATGAGACCCGTATGCCTTCGGCGGATTTGGCGTCCATGCACGCTGGGCAGACGGTGAAGGTATACACGTCATTGAATGTTTCGCAGGATGCGATTACATTGTATGGGTTTTCTTCGCTTGCCTCGAAACGCATGTTTTTGCAATTACAGAAGGTCAGCGGAATTGGTCCGAAAGTCGCGCTTTCCTTGCTTTCGACGTTGCCTCCGGAACGTTTGGCGAAAGCTGTGGCGGACGGGGATGCCACCGCGCTGGCGAAGGCGCCTGGTCTAGGCAAGAAGGGTGCGCAGAAGATTATTCTCGAACTCAAGGGGTCCATCGATCTCAGTCAGATCGAGGGGGCTTCCAAAGAGGTTCGTTCTGCGGAAGATGCCGGTTCGGAACAGGTCGTGGAAGGTCTGATGTCACTAGGGTGGCGTCAGCAGGATGCCTTGCATGCCGTGCAGACAGTCTGCGAGAGCAATCATATCAATGTTCCATTGAGGGACGATGATGTGCCCCGCGTGCTCAAACTTGCATTGGCTTCTCTTGACCGAGGTAGGTGAAACGCATCATCATGACGAACGACGTCGCATTCGAACAGTCGAATACCGGTGCCAATGAGGAATCGCTTCGCATGGTTTCCGCGTCGCCTGTCGGCAACGAGCCGGTAAGCGATGAGGAACTGCGTCCTCACGTCCTCGATGGTTTTATTGGACAGCCAAGACTCAAGGCGCAATTGCAGCTGTTTTTGGATGCTGCCCGTAAACGTGACGTTCCCCCTGACCACATCCTGCTGGCGGGGCCTCCGGGCTTGGGGAAAACCACGTTGGCCATGATTGTAGCCAACGAGCTTGGAGTGCCGATTCGAGTCACTTCCGGACCTGCTATCCAGCATGCTGGTGATTTGGCTTCGATTCTAAGCTCCCTTGACGCAGGGGAGGTGCTGTTCATCGACGAGATCCACCGCCTTCCACGGGCGGCCGAGGAGCTGCTGTATATCGCCATGGAGGATTTCCGTGTTGATGTGATGGTGGGCAAGGGGCCGGGTGCTTCCTCCATTCCCCTTACTTTGCCGAGATTCACGGTGATTGGCGCCACCACTCGCGAAGGCATGCTGCCATCACCGTTGAGGGCTCGTTTTGGTTTTACCGCGCATCTTGACTTTTATCCGCATGAGGAGCTTGAAAAGCTCATCGAACGATCCTCTTCGGTGCTGGGCATCAGTCTCGAAGGGGGAGCGGCCCATCAGCTTGCCATGCGTTCAAGGGGCACGCCGCGTATCGCCAACCGATTGCTTCGCCGCGTAAGGGATTGGGCCATTGTGCACGATTTAGAAACTGTGCATCCGGACGATGTCAAGGAGGCGTTGGCACTGTACCAGATTGATACCGAGGGCTTGGATCGTTTGGATATTGCGGTATTGAAAGCCATTGTCACCAATTTCAACGGCGGTCCGGTCGGTCTGAACAACCTGTCGGCCATGGTCGGTGAGGAATCGGAGACCGTGGAAACGGTGTGCGAGCCGTATCTGGTCCGAGAAGGATTCCTTGTGCGCACCCCAAAAGGGCGTGTGGCGACGCGCAAGGCATGGGATCATCTCGGCTTGACTTCTGACGAATCTCAGGTTGATGTCAGCAAGCTAGCTTAGACTCGGTGTTCTGGACATAGAGTCCTGTTCGAGCGTCCATCCCAAGGAGTTGTGCTTTGGATTACATGTTTCCTATCGTCATCATTGTCGTCATGTTTGGCATGATGTTCTGGCAGTCCAAGAAGGCTAAGCAGCAGCAGGCCGAGCGTCAGGATTTCCGTGCCAACCTGCAGCCGGGCACTGAGGTCATCACCATTGGTGGTGTGATCGGCAAGGTTGTTTCCGTCGATACCGAATACGAGGAGATCGTCATCGATTCCGAAGGCTCTCAGATTCGTTTCGGTTTCAACGCCATCAGCCGCGAATACGTGCGTCCTGCGTACGTACACGACGATGAGGTCGATGAAAACGGTAATCCTCTTTCCACCGATTCCACAGACGAAGATCAGGCTGCTCAGGAGCCGATTGAAGGCGAAATCGAAGCGGCGCAGACTGAGACCGAGCAGAAGAACAGCTGACAAGCTCATTAAGGCATCGGCGAAAATCTCATTTTTGAGGTTTTCGCCGATTTTATTCCTGACGGAAACCTATAATGCAAAGTGCCGTAGCACTACAAAAGAAGGACAATACAGTCATGGCATCGTCGGATATTACCGTTTCCGGTCTTAGCAAGATTGGAAACGAAAACGCCGAGTACCTTGTTTCAAAGATTCGCACCATTCCGGGATTCCCCAAGGAAGGTATTCTTTTTCGTGATTTCATGCCTGTTCTGGCAGATGCGCGTGCCTTCGGATTGCTACTTGACGCACTCGAAGCCGCGTTGCCGGTCGCTGCCGATGAATTCGATATCATCGCAGGTTTGGAAGCCCGCGGATTCCTTTTTGGTCCTGCGTTGGCAGCGCGCCTGGGCAAGGGCTTCATCGCAGTGCGCAAGGCTGGCAAGCTTCCTCCGGAAACCGTTAGCGAAAGCTATGACCTTGAATATGGGCAGGCCACCGTCGAAATCGAGACGAATATCGTGCATGAGGGATCTCGTGTGCTTGTCGTTGATGATCTGATTGCCACTGGAGGAACAGCGCGTGCGGCTGCTTCGTTGATCGAAAAGTGTGGCGGCACGGTGGCAGGTTTCAGCTTCGTCATGGAGCTTGTCGGCATTGGTGGCATGGCATCGCTGGGAGACTGCCCGACAAGTTCACTGATCACCATGCCTGCGTGAGTTAAGTACATTCTTCGTAAATAACCAATAGCATCAAGGGAAAAGAATCCATGGATCTCTATGAGTACCAGGCTAGGGAACTGCTTGAAGAGCAGGGTATTCCAACGCCTAAGGCAGTGTTCGCGCAGAACTCTCACGAAGTGGCTGAGGCTGCCGAGCAGATTGGCTACCCCAACGTGATTAAGGCTCAGGTGAAGATTGGCCACCGCGGTCAGGCTGGTGGCGTCAAGCTGGCGAAGAATCGTGATGAGGCCATTCTTGCATCCGAAGACATCCTGCCGATGACCATTCACAAGCACAAGGTCAGCGGCGTGTTGGTGGCCGAGGCAAAGAACATTCTTCACGAGTATTATGTCTCTATTTCCGTGGATCGTTCGTCTCGCGATTTTGACGTGCTCGCTACTGCGAATGGTGGAACCGAGGTCGAGGAGATCGCCAAGGAACACCCGGAATCTGTGAAGCGTCTGCATATCGACGCTCTGGAGGATTTCGATATCGAGGCTGCGACCAAGATGGCGGAAAGCATTGGCTTCTATCATGCCGACGTCAACCAGGCAGCACAGATTCTGCTGAAGATGTGGCAGTGCTTCAAAGAGAACGACGCCACGCTTGTGGAAATCAATCCGCTTGCCAAGATCGGCGATCCGGATGACGAGTCTTCCAAGACATTGTGCGCCCTGGACGCCAAGATTTCTTTAGATGACAATGCTGCGTTCCGTCATGATGGCTGGAAGCGCTTCGCTGACCCAGTGCATGTGGATCCGTTTGAGCAGAAGGCGCGAGAGCATGGTCTGCACTATGTGCACCTTCAGGGTTCCGTCGGTGTCATTGGCAACGGTGCTGGTTTGGTGATGAGCTCACTTGACGCGGTTTCCGGAGCTGGAGAAGATCAGGGCACCAATGTCAAACCGGCAAACTTCCTTGATATCGGTGGTGGTGCGTCCGCCGAAGTGATGTGCGGCAGTTTGGAGATCGTGCTGTCCGACCCGCAAGTCGAATCGGTGTTGATCAACGTGTACGGTGGCATCACATCCTGCGAGCAAGTTGCCAAGGGCATTCTGGAAGCCCTTGACAAGCTTGGCAGTTCCAAGCCTCTGGTAGTCCGTTTCGACGGCAACGCGGCGGCAGAAGGTCTACATATTCTGGCTCAGGCCGATCGTGTCAATCTGCATGTTGCACAGACCATGGAAGAAGCCGCACAGCAGGCCGCGCGTCTTGCGGCCAATGGCAAGGAGGTTCGCTGAAATGACGCTTTTCATTGAGGATGGCGCACCTGTCATCGTGCAGGGTATGACCGGACATCAGGGCATGACCCATACCGCCCGCATGCTGAAGGCCGGCACCAATATCGTCGGCGGCGTCAACGCCCGCAAGGCCGGCCAGGAAGTCAATTTCCCAGCGGCCAAAGACGGCGAGGATGTTACGTTGCGTGTGTTCGGCAATTGCGCCGAAGCCGTGGAAGTCACCGGCGCCCAAGCGAGCGTCGTGTTCGTGCCGCCGCGTTTCGCCAAGGATGCCGTGGTCGAAGCCATTGAAGCCGGCATCAAGCTGATTGTTGTCATCACCGAAGGCATTCCTGTTGCCGATAGCGCGTACTTTGTTGAACTCGCATTGCGCAAGGATGTGCGTATTGTCGGTCCGAACTGCCCTGGTCTGCTTACCCTGCCTTCTACGGAAGGTGTGAATGGTTGCAATCTTGGCATTATTCCGGACGGCATCGTCTCCCGTGGACCTTTGGGTTTGGTGTCTAAGTCCGGTACGCTCACCTATCAACTGATGGGAGAGTTGTCTGACATTGGTTTTACCGCATGTTTGGGTGCTGGCGGCGACCCTATCGTCGGCACTACGTTGCAGGAGGCGCTTGAGGCGTTCGAAAACGATGATGCCACCAAGGCTGTCGTGATGATCGGTGAAATCGGCGGTAGTGCCGAACAGGATGCGGCCAAGTGGGCATCCGAGCATATGACCAAGCCGGTTGTCGCCTATATTGCAGGCTTCACCGCGCCGGAAGGCAAGCAGATGGGCCACGCTGGTGCCATCGTTTCCGGAGGCAAGGGAACTGCGCAAGATAAGAAGGAAGCGCTCGAAGCCGTGGGTATTCGTGTCGGACGCACTCCGGGGCAGACCGCTGAAATCATGCGCGAGGTGCTCGCTTCCAAGTCGATATGATGGCGAACCTGAAGTATTGGTTGAAGGGGCTTGCCGTGGCGGCATTGTCCATGGTCGTCTATGCCGGTGCCCTAGGCTGCTACATTGCGCTGATGCTTCTGGTTATTTCCATGGAAGAAGGCGGCGACAATCTCTCCGCCTTCTCTGTTTCCTTGACCGAGGCGGTTGTGCTTCTCAGCCAAGGGAACGGTTTCAAAACCGGATCCATCACTTTGACGATTATGCCGTTGCTGCTTACGGTTTTGCTGATCGCTCTTATCGCATCGCTCGCCAAACGCGTCGGAACGAGTCTGTCCGGATGCGTGGCAGGAACCATAGGCTGGGTGTTGATCAATGTGTTCTTCGCCAATAGCCTTGACATCAAACTCGTTGATACGACGGGCGTGGTTGCTGTGAAAACAGCGATCGTCTTTGTACTTGGCTATGCCATTGCCGCGATTCCCGAATCACCACTGACCAAACGAGATTTGGATTGGATCAGCGAGCATGTTTCGTCTCCGGTCCGTAAAACCGTCACCATTGGTGTTGCCTTGGGTGTGCTGTTGATCACGGTCTATCTGGTCATTGGACTGATTGTGGTCTTGTACTGGGCATTCAGCAACCAGTCGGCCATGGTGAAGTTGTATGAGCTATCGGGAATGCAGAACGGTTCTCGCATCCTCACCACGATCGCCATGATCGCTTGGATTCCAAATATCGCGATTTGGGCTATTTCCTGGGTATTCGGGGCTGGTTTTTCGATTGGCGATCTAGCGGAATTCACCATGTGGAGCGGTCAGGGGTCGGCATTGCCGTCTCTGCCGATATTCGGTTTGCTTCCTCAAGCGATTGAAACGAATTGGATTCGGATCGCGTTGATGTGCGTTCCTTTGGCTTTAGCTTGTGCCGCGGGCATGGTGGTCATGCTGTTCAACAAGGGCTTTCATATCAGAGTAGGCAACTCCGATCAGCAGATTGATGTCAAGAGGGTAGTGCTTGGCTTTGCCTATCCAGCGGGAGCGTTCTGCATTTCCTGCACCGTTGTATCGGTATGTTCGAGTCTGCTTTTTGCCATCTCCAGTGGAGCGTTGGGCTCAAAACATCTTGCGCACATCGGCGTCGACGTGATTTCATCGACCCGTAAGATTGGACAGCCTACTGCCGTGGGACTGTTTTCGTCATGGCTGCTGACTTTGGTGGCCGTATCCATGTTTTTTGGAATACGCTGGATAGTAAAGCGTGTCCGCGAGAGCAGGAGTGGTGCATCCACTGCGGCTCTTGAATCAGATAATCGTGAGGTCGCAAATGCGGCCCGCACAGTGACCTCAACCATCAATAACAAGGAGGATCAGGGTGACAACAACGAATCGACCGATACGGCGAGCTCTGGTATCGGTCTTCCATAAGGAAGGCATCGAGGTTCTTGCCGAAGCGTTCATCAAGGCCGGCACTGAAGTGGTTTCCACTGGTTCCACTGCGAAGCGTCTTGCGGAACTTGGCGTCAAGGTGACGGAAGTCTCGGAAGTAACCGGCTTTCCGGAGTGCCTTGACGGTCGCGTCAAAACCCTCGACCCGCATATCCACGCGGGCATTCTCGCTGACATGACCAATGAGGACCACGCGGCACAGCTGGAAAAGTTCGGCATCAAGCCGTTCGATCTGGTGGTCGTCAACCTGTATCCATTCGCCGATACGGTTCGTTCTGGCGCGGATGAGGCTGCCACCATCGAGAAGATCGACATCGGTGGTCCGTCCATGGTTCGCGGTGCGGCCAAGAACAGCGCCACTGTGGCCATCATCACCGATCCGAACGATTACGCACTGGTAGCTGCGCGCATCGAAAACGGAGAGGGCTTCTCTCTCGAAGAACGTCGTTGGCTGGCCGGCAAGGCGTTCGCCCATACTGCCGCCTACGATGCCACCATTAACGAGTGGACTGCAAAGCACTGGCCGAAGCCTTTGACCGTTGAGCAGCCAACCGCCGAAGACGAGCCGGAAGTGAATGAGACCAAGTTCCCGGCCGCATTCACTCGTACTTGGGACCGTGCCCACGTGCTGCGTTACGGTGAGAATCCCCACCAGCAGGCCGCGCTGTATCTGGATCCGCTGAACCAGGATGGTTTCGCGCATGCCGAACAGCTCGGTGGCAAGCCGATGAGCTACAACAACTATGTTGATGCTGATGCTGCTTGGCGTGCCGTATGGGATTTTGCTCCCCAGATTGCCGTCGCCGTGGTCAAGCACAACAATCCGTGCGGCCTCGCCGTTGGCGCCACTGTTGCGGAAGCGCACAAGAAGGCACATGCCTGTGATCCGATGAGCGCCTATGGCGGTGTGATCGCCGCGAACAGCAAGGTCACCATGGAAATGGCGGAAAGCGTCCGCCCGATTTTCACCGAGGTGATTGTTGCTCCCGACTATGATGCCGACGCTCTCGAACTGCTGCAGACCAAGAAAAAGAACCTACGCATTCTGAAGGTTTCCGAGCCGCCGAAGTCCAAGACGCAGTTCCGTCAGATCGACGGCGGTCTGTTGGTGCAGTCCACGGATCTTATCGATGCTCCGGGCGACGATCCGAACGCTTGGAAACTGGTTTCCGGCGAGCCTGCTGATGAGCAGACCGTCAAGGATCTGGTTTTCGCTTGGCGGGCCATCCGCTGTGTCAAGTCGAACGCTATCCTGATCGCCCACGATCAGGCCACTGTTGGCATTGGCATGGGTCAGGTGAATCGTGTCGATTCCGCGAACCTGTCCGTCGAACGCGCCAACACGCTGGCTGATGGCGCAAACCGCACCAAGGGCGCTGTCGCTGCATCCGACGCGTTCTTCCCATTCGCGGATGGTGCGGAAATTCTCATCAATGCAGGCGTTAAGGCTATCGTTCAGCCGGGCGGTTCCATTCGCGACGAGGAAGTGTTCGAAGCGGCTCGTAAGGCCGGCGTCACCATGTATGTGACCGGCACCCGTCACTTCTTCCACTGATACGCCGCCTCTCATGTGAGGGTATTGGTCAACGTGGCGTCCGATTCCGTATTGGTTTCGGACGCCACGTTTTATTATGATTACGGTTGTTGTACAGCAAGCAAGATGAAAGGCCCCGGAATGAGCCATCCTTACGTTTCCGAAGATCATGAGGGCAAACCGTGGTTCGAATGGATCGTCGCCGCGGTAGTGATTGTTGCGACGGTGCTTGCGGTCGCAGGATATACAAAAGCCGCCACCGCTGCGATTGCGGTGACGGCCATAGCGACTGGACTGGTCAGACTGGCATTGCGTGAGCGCAGTCCATGGAAGGTTCGGTCAGTTGCTTTCGACGCTTTCATCGGCATTGGCTTGGGCGTAGGACTGTTCATCCTGCTCACCATCGTTCCCGTCGGCAACTGACGCTTCGCCAAGAACGGTATTGCCTTCGACCTCATCGATTGTCTCGACAGTATCCGGCACGTTCTTCTTCGTACCAATCATGCCGGCGACGATGACGACGAGAGCAACAACTGCAGCGGCAAGAACAGGGCAAATCCAGAAGACCCACAGCTGTTGCAGCGGCTCTTCATTCAGTCCTTGATTCTGTGCGAAAATGGCAACGCCCGTGGCACGTGCCGGATTCAGTGCGGCTCCGGTCACCGGATAGGTGATAGCGGTGCCGATGCCGTAGGCAAGGCCCATGGCAACGGCGTGGTTTGTTTTGGACTCGCCGTGTCCGTCCGTGGTGCGCAGTGCGGAGGCAACGATAATGATACCTGCGACGACTTCAACGGCGATGGCCAGAGTGATGCCGAGGGTCACTCCATAATTGCCGAGGGTGGAGTAGGAGACGGAATTCTTATCGAAACCGTTGACCGTTGGTGTCATCCAGATCTTGAATGTCACCTGCTCGGAAGTCGGCAGAAGGAACCGGATAGCGGCACCCGCGCCGATACCGCCGAGCACTTGGGCAATGATGTACAGAATGCCATCAAGCACGTGGGTTTTGCCAGTGAGCATGGCGGCGACGGATACGGCCGGATTGAACTGTGCTCCGGAAATGGAACCGAAGATTACGGTGACGGCGGCGTATACGATGCCCGTCAACAGGGCGATGAACGCCATGTTAATGCCATACACCGCGGAACCAAGCGAGCAGATCGCATAAATCGCGAAGCAAATGATGAAGCTTCCCACAAGTTCCGCTCCGACACGAAGTGTCAACGGCTTGCTTTGTTCTTCCTTGGTTATGGGCGTTGCTTCAACAGCAGTCATAGTCTTTCCTCTGTCATATAGTGGACAAGTTGCGATTTTGGGAAATCGCCAAACGACTGCCATAGTACCAGCAGTCCCTATAAGTATTATCCGGCCACGTTGGGAGAACGATGCCAAACGCATATTCCCGCGCCGCGAAGGCGCACACACACGATAATGAAGGTATCCGTCTGCAGAAGCTTCTTGCTCAGGCAGGATTCGGATCCCGTCGCAAATGTGAAGAGATCATTACTGAAGGACGTGTCGAAATCGACGGCGAGCTTGTTACCGAATTGGGCACTCGCGTCGATCCGAAACATCAGGAAGTCCGTGTGGACGGCTCCCGTGTTCGCGTGAATCCCAATCATGTCACGCTCGCTTTGAACAAGCCGAAGCGTGTGCTGAGCGCCATGGAGGATCCGAAGGGACGCTACACCCTGAGCGATATCGTCGGCGACAAGTATGACCGCATTTTCCACATGGGCCGTCTGGATTATGATTCCGAAGGCCTGATTCTCATGACGAACGATGGCGAGCTCAGCCAGCACGTCATGCACCCCAAGTACGAGGTTGAGAAGACCTACATCGCCACGTTGGAAGGTCGCATCAGCGGTCAGGTGTGCCGCCGACTGGTCACTACAGGCGTGCAGCTCGACGATGGTTGGATCAAGCTCGACCGTTGCGCGATTCTTGATGCCAGCCGCGACAGCACGCTGGTCAAGGTTGTGCTGCATTCCGGCAAGAACCGTATCGTCCGTCGCATTTTCGGTTCGATCGGATTCCCGGTCAAGCGTCTGGTACGCACCCAGATCGGCCCGATTAAGCTTGGCGATCTGAAATCCGGATCGTACCGTGTGCTTTCGCAGACCGAGGTGCGTTCCCTGTCCAAGGCGGTGGGCCTGTGATTCGTGTAGCGATTGATGGACCTGCGGGTGTCGGCAAGTCTTCCACATCCAAGGCGTTGGCCAAATATTACGGTTTCGCTTACCTCGATACCGGTGCCATGTATCGTGCCTGCGCATGGTGGTGCATGAACAAGGGCATTGATCTTGACGCGGAGACGATCGATGAACAACTGGTCACCGAAACCGTGGGAGAGTTCTTTACCGAAGGTCATTTCGACATCAGCGTCGATCCAGACGATTCGAAGGTATATGCCGACGGCGAAGACATCAGCGACGTTATTCGTTCCTCCGAAGTGTCATCCCATGTGTCCAAGGTGTCGAACATCATTCCCGTCCGTCACGTGCTGATTGCCGCTCAACGCGCGTACATCGCACGCGAAGCTGCGTCTGACTCTTTTTCTGAGGGTGCCGGAGTGGTCGCCGAAGGCCGTGACATCACTACGGTTGTTGCGCCGGATGCTGAAGTGCGTGTGTTGCTCACCGCCCGTGAAGAGGTGCGACAGGCTCGTCGTTCCGGTCAGTCAACTGATGGTGTCGGATCAGAAAATGTTGCGGCGCGAGATGCAGCTGATTCCAAGGTCACGAATTTCACATCTGCCGCGGAAGGCGTGCTGACCGTCGATAATTCCGATTTGAATTTCGGCGAAACGCTTGATGTGCTTGTGCGCATTGTCGACGATGCCATCGAAGAGCAGCAGTATCGCCAGTACGCTTCCAATCTTGACGATTATGAGTTGGATGAGGGCGATGAAGGACTGATCGATGGATCGTCGTTCGTTGGCGGCGAACGCCGGTCCGGCCCGAAGCCGGTTGGCGTGCTTGCCGTCGTTGGGCGCCCTAATGTCGGCAAGTCCACGCTGGTGAACCGTATTCTCGGCCGCCGCGCTGCTGTGGTGGAAGACACTCCCGGCGTGACTCGAGACCGTGTGAGCTACGATGCCGAATGGGCCGGCACCGATTTCAAGCTGGTTGATACCGGTGGCTGGGAAGCCGACGTCGAAGGTATCGAATCCGCCATCGCATCCCAGGCGCAGATCGCCGTTCAGCTTGCAGACGCTGTGGTGCTTGTGGTGGATGGCCAAGTTGGTCTTACCAACACCGACGAGCGCATTGTCAAGATGCTGCGCGCCTCCGGCAAGCCGGTCACGCTGGCGGTGAACAAGGTTGATGATCGTGAGAGCGAATATTTGACCGCTGAATTCTGGAAGATGGGCTTGGGGGAGCCGTATGGCATTTCCGCCATGCACGGTCGCGGTATTGGCGAACTGCTTGACGCTGCCTTGGATTCGTTGAAGAAGGCTGAGAAAACATCCGGTTTCCTTACTCCGTCCCATTTGCGCCGTGTGGCGTTGGTCGGTCGACCGAACGTCGGCAAGTCGTCTTTGCTGAATCAGCTGGCTCACGAGGAACGTACTGTGGTCAATGATTTGGCAGGTACCACTCGCGATCCAGTCGATGAAGTGGTGACGGTTGATGGGGAGGATTGGCTGTTCATCGACACTGCAGGCATCAAGCGTCGCCTGCATAAGCTGTCTGGTGCCGAATATTTCTCATCCTTGCGTACCCAGGCCGCGATTGAGCGTTCGGAACTTGCGCTGGTGCTGTTTGATGCTTCCCAACCGATTTCCGATCAGGATTTGAAGGTGATGAGCCAAGCAGTGGACGCCGGTCGATGCATCGTTTTGGTGTTCAACAAGTGGGATTTGATGGATGATTTCGACCGTCAGCGAATGGAACGCTTGTGGAAGACAGAATTCGACCGTGTAACGTGGGCTCAGCGCGTGAATCTGTCGGCTAAAACCGGATGGCATACGAACCGTCTGGCCAGAGCCATGCGTGGAGCGCTGGAATCATGGGACAAGCGTATTCCGACCGGTAAGCTCAATGCGTTCTTGGGTAAAATCCAAGCCGCCCATCCGCATCCACTGCGTGGAGGCAAGCAGCCGCGTATCTTGTTCGCGACGCAGGCTTCGACGCGTCCACCGCGTTTCGTGATTTTCGCTACCGGCTTCCTTGAGCATGGTTACCGCCGATACATCGAACGTTGCCTGCGCGAGGAATTCGGTTTTGAAGGTTCCCCGATTCAGATTTCGGTGAATATTCGAGAGAAGAAGCAACGCAAGTAAGTTTCTATGGATGGTGGCCGCACACCATTCCTTGGGTGTGCGGCCACCATCCATATTTGCTAGATCAGTGCACGCCAATCATGCGTGACTCATTGTCACATGCTTAAAACAGCGGCTGTTCCTCAGTATCCCGTTGACGTAGATATCCGCTGATCGCACGCCGCGCGAGCGAACTCAAGGATATGCCTTCCTCGGACGCGCGCTCCCGTGCCATCTTGCCGATGGCATAGGGGAGTTTGATTTTCCATTCGTCTCCGAGCTGTTCTCGACCGTCGGTGTTCTTCGGTCTTCGTCCAGGGCGGACGGTGTCCGTGGTCTCATTCAGATCGTCGCATTCAAGCGCCTTGCGCGTCAGTTCGGTAAGGGTGATGCCATCATGCTTCGCCCGCTCCCTGGCCGCTACGCCAAGTTCCCGGGACAGACGTATCTTCCACTCATCCTCAAGCTCGGATGAGTCAAACACGTGGGCAAAGCCGTCAACGTCGTCAAACTGTGGCTGGGCGTCCATCGACTTCAAGACAATCACCCCTTACCTGCATGCGTAAGACTGACATCCTAAAAAGAAAACCCGAAATCGCATGAATTCGGGTTTTTCTGGGCGGACCAGCGGGATTTGAACCCGCGACCCCTTGACCCCCAGTCAAGTGCGCTACCAAACTGCGCTATGGTCCGAACGATGCAAAAAGCACCGAACATGAAACATAGCACAACCTGCTCTATTTTTCAAATTCATCGTGTCGCACGATTCGCGAAACATGATAAAAGAGTTCTTGGGATGTCATTTTTGTCAAGAATTTTCCCTTTTTGCCACCAAAAGCCCCCGTCATGGGAATTTTGTCGTAGTATTGCCTAGGTACGATGAGAACAGGACGCCCGCACGAAAGGGAAAGACATTGACTGAGGACGCATTTGAACATTCCGCCGCAAAGATGCGGGACAACGGGATGACCGATATGGCCATTGCGCAATTCAAACGACTGTACGAGGTTTGGCGCAGTGAGGAAGCAAGCACATGGATCCGTGAGGATGATGTTGAGCCTCTGGTGGGAGTGCCTAGCTTCCATGATGTCTACGAGACCATCAACCATGACAAAGCCGTCGATGCTTTTGCCAAAACCGCGTTCCTCAAACTTAATGGTGGCCTCGGCACGTCCATGGGCTTGGATTGCGCCAAGTCCTTGCTGCCAGTGCGTCGCCATAAGGCACGTCAGATGCGCTTCATCGACATCATCATCGGTCAGGTGCTGACTGCACGCACTCGTCTGGGTGTGGAACTGCCATTGACGTTGATGAACTCCTTCCGCACGTCGAATGACACCATGAAGGTGCTGCGTGCCAACAAAAAGTTCCATCAAGAGGACATTCCTCTGGAAATCGTGCAGCATCAGGAACCGAAAATCGGTGCGGAAACCGGTCTTCCTGTCAGCTTCCCGGCAAATCCGGAACTTGAATGGTGCCCGCCAGGCCATGGCGACCTGTTCTCCACCATTTGGGAATCCGGCCTATTGGACGTCCTCGAGGAGAAGGGCTTCAAATACCTGTTCATCTCGAATTCCGACAATCTCGGCGCACGTCCTTCGCGCACGCTGGCGCAGCACTTCGAAAATACCGGTGCGCCATTCATGATCGAGGTCGCAAAACGTACTCCAGCTGATCGCAAGGGCGGGCATATCGTGCGGGACAAGGCGACCGGCCGCTTGATGTTGCGTGAGATGAGCCAGGTGCATCCGGACGATAAGGATGATGCGCAGAACATCGAAAAGCATCCGTATTTTAACACGAACAGCATCTGGGTGCGTATCGACGCTCTGAAGGCCAAGCTGTCCGCATATGATGGCGTGCTTCCTCTTCCGGTGATTCGCAATAACAAGACCGTCGATCCGACCGATCCGACGAGCGAGCCGGTCATCCAGCTGGAAACAGCCATGGGAGCGGCGGTGACGTTGTTCGACGGGGCTACCTGCGTATGCGTTGACCGTATGCGTTTCCTGCCGGTGAAAACCACCGACGATTTGTTTATCATGCGATCCGATCGATTCCATCTGACGGACCAGTACGAGATGGAAGATGGCAATTACGTCTTCCCGGATGTTCACTTGGATGCGCGGTATTACAAGAACATCCATGATTTCGATACGAGATTCCCTTATGGCGTTCCGTCGCTTGCCGCGGCCAATTCCGTCGACATCGATGGTGACTGGACTTTCGGCAGGGACGTGATACTGTTCGGTGACGCGCGGCTGACCGACACAGGTGAGCCGAGTTATGTTCCGAATGGCGAATACGTTGGCCCGCAAGGTGTTGAGCCTGATGATTGGGTCTGATTCGAGGGGTAGCCTCAACACGAAAAACTGTATTTTTTCGTAAAATAGACACAATCTGAACGAAAACCCTCTATCATAGAGAGGTGTGTGCAGAGCCTGAACCGGCTAGGCACTTAAGATGAAACGTTAACGAGACGTGAGGACTAATGGCAGAGGGCAGTAACGGAAGGCGTCGTTTCTCCGACAAATGGGGCAAGCACGAACTTGATGTATTGGCTGTGCTTTCCTCAGCTTTCCCGCAATGGCTCACTTCCCGTCAGATTGCCCAGCGTGTGAAGGCGTATGCCGATTCCTATGGGGAGCTGGCTGATCAGGCGGCGAAGGCGGCTTTTGCCAAGCAATTCCAGCGTGACCGTGCCAAGCTTGCGGCCATGGGCATCGCCATCGAATCGAGGCAGCCTGAGTATTCATCTAAGTCGGAAGGCCAGGATTTCGCATCCTATCGTCTGCAGCTTGGAGATGAGCCTCGCGTTCGTCTGCTGTTCGGCGACGAGGATTTGCCGATTCTTGCCGCGGCCAACTATCTGGCCCGTTCCATGTCGATTTCCTCAGCTCCCGCACATGAGACGCAGCATACGTCCCGTACCGCGCCTCGCGTCCCTCAGACTCCGACTCCAGGGCTTGGTCTTGATTCCATCGCTCCGGGTCTGGGAACGCAATCCATTCCCGACGAATTGGTCAAGGTCGTTGACCAGCGTCGTTTCGCGGCGACTGTAGATGTTGACGGCGAGCATTTGAACGTCGCCTACACCGATTCCGATGATCTGGCCATGTTCGTGCTTTCTCATCCGGGTGCTTCCATCGTCAGTCCTCAGGAGGCTGTCGACGCGTTCAACCGCCGTTTGAATGCCGCCACGCAGTTCGTGCCTGCCGACGAATCCACAGGAGGCGATAGCTCCACTGTCACAGCCATGGAAATCAACCGCAACAGCGCTGACGACGATGCAGAGGAGGGCAAGGGGCGTCCGAAGAAGAATTCCGCATTCCAGACGGGTAGTGAAGTCGACCGTCGTCTGCGCCTGATGCTGTTCCTTTCGGCGCACCTCGGCGAAGAATATTCGCTTGAGGAACTTGCGGAACGTTTCATTGGCAAACCGAAGTCCGATGACGAGCTGAAGAAGTTCGTCAATGTCATTCATAAAGACATCAACACGCTGACTACGGTTTCCGACGATGGTGAGATGGCAGGAAGCCAGTTCTTTGACATCGACTGGTCGTTGCTTGACGCTGAAGGCATTGTTTCCGCCACGAATTCGCTTGGGCTGGAACGCTTGGCAGGTATCTCCCAGCAGTATTTGAGCATGCTTACCGCATCGGTGAGCTATCTTGCGCATTCGTCGTTGCTGCCGGACAAGTTGCGTGAACAGGCTGAATCGTTGTACAGCCGTCTTCGTCAACATGTTGAGCCGGGGGACATGCCTTGGCTGAGTCTGACCGGTTATGAGATGGAACCGCGTAATTTCTCCATTGTGAAGAGCGCGATCTCCAAGAGCTTGCTGCTTGACATGGAATATACGGATGGCGCCGGAAGGACCCAGCGTAAGCTTGTCGCGCCAGATAAGATCTTCGTCGATGAGGGAGTCTTCTACGTTGCCGTATGGACTGACGTCGCTGCCGCTGCACCGGCTGACAAAGCTAAGTACGTGAAGAAAGACACCACGATCAACAAGGCCACAGGAAAGCCTCGCATCTGGCAGGTGCTTCGCATTTCCCGCATTGAAAAGGCCGAACTGGTTGAACCTACCGCGAAAATCGACATTCCCGACGTTCCCGCATCCGAATTGCGCAAATGGAGCTTCGATAATGGAACTCCAGCTGTGTTCGTCACCAATCAGGATGATCTGTCATTTATTGACGGGCTGTCGGGAGCAACAGTCGAGAAGTGCGGAGAGGGCGAGAAGGTGCATCTGATCGTCTCGTCCGATTCCTGGTATGTCGCATTCTGTATTTCCCACGCACGGCATATCACTGCCGTAGCTCCCGAAACGTTGCGTACCATGATTGTCGCCCGTGCCCAGCATGAGCTGAGCATTGGCGATCGTGAGAATGAAGGCTGACGGGGGAGAGACTATGCCTTGGTGGATTTGGCTGTTGCTCGCTCTGTTCATGCTTGCAATGGTTGTTTCCGGAGTCGTCTACGCATGTTTACACGGCTATCGAGCATTCAAGGACGTGGCGAAGCTGGGTGAACGGACGGCAAAACGAATCGAGGCGATGGGCAAACCATTGCCCCAAAACAACGAGAATGAAGCGCCTTTCTTTACCAGACCTTTAAAGGATGCTGCAGATCGTTATGCGGATGCCCATGCCGGAGTCATTGAGAGGCATGAAGCGAAGCGAAGCCGTCATGCTCAACAGTGGGCACAATGGCGTCATTGTAACGATTGACCCAACCATATTAAGGAATTATGACCCATCATCGTCGCCGTAATAACGGTATTGACCCGTCGAAAATCAATGAGACCGTGGAGTTGTCTCCCGCGCAACGGTATGCCGCATTCAAACAAACGCAGGCCAAGCAGCGCACGGTTGCGGCCGAATTCGCAAGATCCATGCCATTCGAGCTTGACGAATTCCAGATGCAAGCCAACGATGCGTTGGAGGCTGGCGATAATGTGCTCGTGGCAGCTCCTACGGGAGCAGGCAAGACTGTCGCAGCCGATTTCGCCATCTATCTGGCGCAGACGCGGAATGTCAAAGCCTTTTATACCACGCCGATCAAAGCGCTGAGCAACCAGAAATACCATGATCTGGTCGACCAGTATGGAACGGATAAGGTCGGATTGCTGACCGGAGACACGTCCATCAACTCTGAGGCGGATATTGTGGTCATGACCACGGAAGTGTTGCGCAATATGCTGTATGAGCATTCCGTGACGCTTGAAGCGCTTCGTTATGTGATCCTTGACGAAGTGCACTATCTTGCTGACCGTTTCCGAGGGCCGGTCTGGGAAGAAGTCATTATCCACTTGCCGAAAAACGTGAACATCATAGGTCTTTCCGCGACGGTTTCCAATGTCGAGGATTTTTCCGAATGGATCGAATCTGTTCGTGGCAAAACCACGTTGGTCATGTCGGAACAGCGTCCGGTACCGTTGGAGCAGCACGTGCTCGTACAGGCAGATGACCATACCGAACCAGAACTCATCGACCTATATCGGCGTGACGCCAATGGCGAACAGACGGTCAAACTCAATGCGCAGCTGATAAACAGACTTGATCAGCTTGATCGTCAGGCGGAACGGCGCAAGGGCGAGCGACGTCCTGATAAGCGTAGGGCCAAAGGTAAAGGTGGACGATGGGACGATCGCCCGCATAAGGTCGAACGCCATACGCCTCGACGCTGGGCGGTTGTGGACGAGTTGAATTTTCTTGACATGCTGCCGGGAATCTACTTCATTTTTTCAAGAAACGGTTGCGATCAAGCGGTTGACCAATGCATCAACGCAGGCTTGGAACTCACCACCAGCGACGAAGTGCAACAAATCAGACGGATCGTCGATGAGATGGTCGAAGGCCAGTTGAGCCAAGAAGACTTGAAAGCGCTGCATTTCTCGCAATTTCGTTTCGCCCTGGAAGAAGGGTTCGCTCCGCATCATGCGGGAATGGTCGCATTGTTCCGCCAGATTGTCGAACGCTTGTTTGAAGAAGGCTTGGTTAAAATGGTCTTCGCCACGGAAACGCTGGCTTTGGGCATTAACATGCCCGCACGGTGTGTGGTGGTTGAAAAGCTTGAGAAATTCGACGGCACCGGGCATGTTGGGTTGACTCCCGGCGAGTTTACCCAGTTGACCGGTCGTGCGGGACGACGTGGCATCGACACCATCGGACATGCCGTTGTGGTGGACCACCATGGTTTTGTTCCCGCCACTGCGGCCGCCTTGTCCAGCAAACGAGTGTATCCGCTTCACTCAAGCTTCAGACCGACCTTCAATATGGCTGTCAATCTATTGAATTCCAGCGACTATGAAACAGCTCGCGTTACGCTTGACCACTCCTTTGCGCAATGGGAAGCCAACGAGTCGGCATGGCAGCTTGAAGCACAGATGGAAACCTTATGCAAGGCTCTGGAAGGATACGAGCAGGCTTTCCAGTGTGAATTCGGCGATTTCAAAAAATTCATGCGTTTGCGGATGCGTTTGAGTGATTTGGAGAAGAACGAACGTCGCAAACTCAAGCATGAGGTGTTCCGTACGCAGAAGGAACGCAGCCAGGCGTTTATGGATCTTGACAAACGCATCAAGAAACTCAGAGAAGAAGACCGCGACCATCCATGCCGTAAATGCCCTGATGTGCAGAAGCACTTGAAATGGGGACATCGTTGGGCTCGTGAGATGCGCGAGTTGGAACGGGTACAGCATCGTTACGATTCGCGAACCGGTTCCGTGGCACGTCAGTTTGATCATATTTGCGCTGTGCTTTCCAATCTCGGCTATCTTCAGCCGGTACGGGAATCCGCGGGCCATGGTGATTATCAGCTCACGGAACGTGGCCAGCTGTTGCGGCATTTGTACAGCGAGCTTGATCTAGTATTGGCGCAGGCGATTGACGATGGCGCATTTGACGGGTTGAACGCCTGTGAATTGGCCAGCGTCGTCGCATCGTTGGTGTTCGAAGCCCGCAGGGGAGGCGGGGGAGAGCCGCGTCGTTACCCTGGAGGCATTCAAGGGAACGTCGCCGTGTGCGCAGCGCAGCTTAAGGGCGTCCATGCGTCGATTGCCATGTTATGTGAGGATCACATGCTTGAGGAGCCTCGCCAACTCGATTTTGGCATCACCGATATCGTCTACGATTGGGCGCAAGGTGAAAGCCTGTCGCAGGTGCTGTACGGCACCGATCTGACGGGCGGCGATTTCGTGCGTAACGGCAAACGGCTTGCCGACGTGCTTCAGCAGATAGCCGTGGCTGGACCGTATCTTGCGGATCGTGCCGAAACGTTGGCGCCAGTCGCAAAACAGGCGTACGATCGCATCAATCGTGGCATCGTCGCATACTCCGGCGTCGACTAAAATCGAACATCAAGCAGACGAATAAGGAATAAAAGACACGTCCGAACTGTTCTGTAGCTTAGACAGAGCAGACAATCCAAGGAGGCAAAGGCAATATGGCAGAACGCAGCCTGCGAGGCATGAGCATCGGCGCAAAGTCGTTGGAATCTGATGACAATGTGGATTTCGCGGCGCGAAACGACGTCGCATATGTGTGCCCAAAGGGACACCGCACGATTCTGCCGTTCGCTGAAGGCGCGGAGGTTCCGGAGGAATGGGAGTGCCGGTGCGGCATGACCGCGCATCGTGAAGGCGACGAGGATCGTGAGGCCGACGAGATTTCCAAGCCGACCCGTACACACTGGGACATGCTATTGGAACGCCGTACTGAAGACGAGCTGAAGACGTTGCTTGAAAAGCGTCTGCAGATGCATCGCGACGGCTGGTTTCCAGACTACGAGTAACCAGTAGTTGAACGACACTTGAACTGCATGCCCGGTCAGCAAGACCGGGCATAATTGTTATCTGAACAGTTCACATTGCATCGAGCATTTAACAAGGAGTGCATTAATCTCATGTCCGAGAAGACCAAGCAACCCAAGAAAGTCGTTCTGCTTGACCTTGACGGCACATTGACCAAGTCTGATCCGGGCATCATTGGTTGTGTGGTGAAGGTATTTGAGGAACTGGGGTATCCAGTGCCTGATGATGAGGAGTTGCAGCGATTCATTGGTCCTGCAATTGTCGAGTCGTTGCAGCGCAATAATATTCCGGACGACTTACTCGATGAGGGCATTACCATCTACCGCAGGTATTATGCGCAGGAAGCGGTGTTCGATGATCCGAATAATCCGGGTCAAAAGGTTCCGGGCCGTTTGAACAATACCATTTATGACGGTATCCCAGAACAGTTGGCCAAACTGCGTGCTGACGGATACTACTTGGCGATCGCAAGCTGCAAGCCGCAGTATCAGTGCATTCCGATTTGCGAGCATTTCCATTTGGACACCATGGTCAACGGCATTTACGGTGCCAGCGAAGATAATTCGCGTCTCGACAAAGATCAGGTTATTCAATGGGCGTTCGACCACATTGGGTTTGACGAAGCCGCTGGCGATAAGGCGCTCATGGTCGGTGACCGTTGGACCGATGCTGACGGAGCCAAAGCGTGCGGTCTGGATTGCTTGGGATGCGGCTGGGGTTATGCCGAGCCTGGCGAGCTGAAAGAACATGGCGCGTATAAGGTGATCGATTCGGTTAGTGAGCTTGCGCAAACCATCGAAGACTATTTCGCCTGATAGATAACGGCTGATGCACGAGCGGATCATCTTGTGCATAAAGACAAAGAAACCCCTGGGTATGCATGCCAGCGATGACATTTGCATACCTGGGGTTTTGAGAGATCGCGTACATCTCAAATACCCCCTGCACCTGCTCCCACTTTTGTCCGATAATGTACGTTATGTCAGAAAAGCTACAGCAGTTTTCGACTGACGCTCTTTTCTGTACATAACATCGGTGGGTTATGCCAGCACGTCCCTTTCGGGACTTTGCTCGACATAACCCACCGGCATGATGGATGGTGCGTCCTCGCTTCGCTGGACGTTTTTCCACACGGCTGCGTTTTCGCTTCGATGGATGTCTTTTGGCTAGTCCTTAATGGCTTGGCTGAGTTTTCTTTCCATTTCGCTTTTCATGCCGTTTCGGGCCTGCAGATACATAAACACCAGTTCCGTGGCGATGAGCATAACCATCAGTGCTGCCGACGGCCAACCAACCTGTTCGTAGAAATGCTGAAATTTCAAGGAAAAGCTGGGTTTGAACATCGTATATATCGGATACGGCAGAGCTCCGATGATCAGCGATGTGAAATGCAATCCGACAATTGACCAGCGTACCGGATATACATCACTCTTGGTTTTTGAGAAGATATTTCCTCGAATTGCAGTAATCGAACAAATGTTCAACGATATGACCGCTGCGACAATCCACAGCAATGCCGGCAGAATATCAAACATGTATTGCTCCCCTGTTGTATGTCTGTCTGTACATATCTATCTCATATCAACGACTCGTACATCCGTCTTAGTCCGCATCAACCATACGGCATGCATTCTGGTATGTTACAGTGACGCGGCGGCGCGTGTCTGATGTTGCGCCTCGAAGTTCTTTCTCATGCGCATTGCAGTGATATCGTCAACAGGTCGGTTTCCACCCATCATGGAAGGCATGGTGGTCAGATCGACGTATTCCTCGTGGGCAAGAGTCTCTCTGATCTGCTTCCATAAAGATCCCACCGATACGCCGAATACCGCCCGACCGCTTTGCAACAACGCCACCATTTGCTCACTATCCGTACATTCGTGCACTTGCTGACCGTCGCACATAATCGTGATATTCTCAAGTTGTTCCGCGGTACGCTGCGTCAGAAAACTGATGGCAGTCGTCACATTTTGCAGATTGATGCCCGCGTCAAGCAGTCTTTTCGACACAGCAAGGATCACCACGTCCTTGAACGAGTACAGCCTGCGCGAACCGGATCCATGCGACGGCGTGATGGAAGGTTCCACGATTTGTCTGCGAGCCCAATAGTCAAGTTGACGATAAGTGATGCCTGCTACTTTTGAAGCCACCGTACCCTTGTAGCCGCGCGTCACCGGCTGAGTGCCGGTCGCGGGGAATAACTCCCCCTGCACCGCAGTCGACACATGCAGACGCAACCGCGTTGTTGGCTCTGCTTCGTTCATCACGCTCTCCTACGACATCTACAATAACGCCCATGAGCATTCGTGCGAAGCTCATGGGCGCGAAGCTGTTGTACACAGTCTATCCCGCATAACGTGGATCAACCGGCAATGACGGCTTTATTGTCGAAATAAACCAGACGGAACTTGCCAAGAATAATCTCATCGCCATTCTTAAGCTCCTGCTGATCAACACGCTGGCGGTTCACATAGGTGCCGTTCAAGCTTCCCGCATCAATAACGGAATACCTGCCGTCAGACCTGCGGAACACCGCATGGGCGCGGGAAACCGTGGAATCATCCAAAAGAATGTCCGCTCTTGGATCACGGCCGACGGTAATCTCATCCTCGTCAAGAAGATACCGCGACCCCGACACCGCTCCCCTAGTCGAGATCAGCAATGCCGTGCCATCGGCAAGACGCATGATGGTTTCAAGGTCCTCTTTCGTCAGAGGACGGTCTCCGGTGGAAGTCACCGGTACGGTTATTGCAGGAAGGCCAATGATGGTCGTTTCACCTGCGCTTGGAATCGGATCAGTCATAGTCGCCATTCTAGTCATTACCCTTGCAAATAGCCGGTATTGAGACCGGCATGGTCACGAATCATACACCGTAAAGTGGGTCTTATCCCTCAGTCTTGTCGATAATTGACACGAACTGGTCGTTTGGCAACATGTCATCATAGCTGCGCCAACGGCGTTCCAGCTCACGATTCGCCTCGTCATGCTGCTGTTTGCCGAGCCTGGCATAAGCCTTCAACTCGTTCGGCCCCATGTCTTTGACCGGCTGATTGAGATTCAATGCTTCGTCACTCACAAGCTGCCATTGTAGCCGTACACCTTGAAAGAACACGGAAAAGCCCGGATAGTGTGTATTCCGGACTTAAAACTGTATTCGAAGTTATATTCGCGGGGATTGATTTCAGCGCTGCTCGTCGATCATTTCCCGCAATGCCTTGTTGCAGACGGCTCTTCTTGAATTAGGAGCATCGCCGGAGTGAATGGCCTCGGCCACCGCGTCGCTCTGCTGCGTCATCTTATAGTCTTCTCCCTGCGTGGACTCGATCTGGGATTTATCCGCACCCATGTATTTCACTGCATAGGAGTTGGTTGCAGCTCCAATCAAGTTGCCCGCGACAGGCGGACCCGCGGTTCCGCAGCGCGCCCAGATTTCCCTGTGAGACAACTCATGCCTTACAACAGCATCAAAATAGGCCGTACAAGATCCTCATCCTTCAGGAACTGGTTCTCATAATTCTGGAATTCGTCGATGCCTGCCTGAACGAGATCATCAGGTTCATCGGTGCTGGAAGACATTTGATACCATCCAATATCAACCGATTCTTTGTAGTCAGTCAAAATCACCATATACTGGTGAACATAATCACCGCCCTCCTCTGTTGCAGGAACGTTGGCCTTGTCGAAAATCGTTCCATCATGGATGGTATCCGAACCATTTGTCGTAGGTGGTCAGAACGAGATTCTCGTACTCCTGATACAACGGACGATCCTGCACGTAATAGATTTCGCCTGTGGCCGGCAGTCCCAGCTTACCTCTGAGATCCTGCTCGACTTTTTGATTGATGTTGCGTTGCCTGGAAGTATAGGCGCCATGAATCGATATGGCGCCCAAACCCAACACCACGCGCCACCCGTTTCCGACATGCCGCACGAAACGGCGGAAACCCAACGAAACCAACAAAAAAGGCGGCACGACATGCCGCCCGATGGTGGGTGATATAGGAATCGAACCTATGACCCCTTCCGTGTGAAGGAAGTGCGCTAGCCGCTGCGCCAATCACCCGATGATGGGTTATATAGGAACTCACGTTCCAGTGGGCGATACAAGATTCGAACTTGTGACCCCTTCCGTGTCAGGGAAGTGCGCTACCTCTGCGCCAACCGCCCGGGTCATGCGTCGCACTCGCACATGTCAAGCACAACAAGAGGTGGGTACGAGAGTCGAACTCGTCTATACGGCTTTGCAGGCCGCTGCCTAACCGCTTGGCTAACCCACCCTAAAGGTCGATAATCAATCGGAACCTTAGAGCGGACAACGGGACTCGAACCCGCGGTCTCAACCTTGGCAAGGTTGCGCTTTACCAACTAAGCTATGTCCGCATGTTCTCCGCAGTACTACTGCCTGAGCACGAGTATCTACTATATCCGCATTCTCAAAATTTGCAAGTCCGCGTGTCGTGTTCGTGTTTTGCTGTTTTCAAAGGGCTTTTATCTACCGAAAAAAGGTTTTGAGCTTTCTTGACATTCGGGTATTTTGAGATGCTGTTGTCTAGATCGGGATGCCCTGCTCGTCACATTCACCGATGGCGGAAGCGTGTTTGCGGAAATATGATTTCGTTATACATTTAAAGCATGTGTGAGGAGACGAAAAAACGCGAGACAATAATGATCTCCGCGTTTGAGGGGTGGAATGACGCCTGCCAGGCTGCGACGAACGTCATACGGCATCTTGTGTCGCGATATGATTCACAGGAGGTGCATCATATCGACAATGAGGGTTTCTACGACTATCAGGTAGCCCGTCCGATGATTTGCTCGGTACAAGGTCGTAAACGAATCATCTGGCCACAGACCACGTTCTATGACATTGCAGTCTCCCCCTCGCTGCATTTTCTCGCTCAGATCGCCCCCGAGCCAAATTATCGTTGGGAGGAATACTGCAGGCAGACGTTGCGCATCGCAGAAGACTACGATGTGAGCGGTATCGTCACGCTTGGATCCATGTTCGACGATTGCCCCCACACTAGGCCTTTGCCGCTTGACATTTCCAAAAATGACTGCGAAAGCGAACCCGACAAGGAATATAACGGCCCTGTGGGCATCCCCAACATTCTTGACGCATTTGCGGCGGACGCAGGATTTCATACCACATCCATGTGGGTGTCCGTACCCCATTACTGTGCGAATACCGAGTGCTTGCAGGGCACGCTGGAATTGGTTCGCGCATTGTCTCTTTTACTTGAGCATCCGCTGACTGAAGGTGATTTGAACAGAAAAGCCGCCGAATGGCGCAAGGCTGCCGACGAGATTGTCGAGCAGACGCATGCCGGCGATTATCTTGCCTGTCTGGAACGCGACTACGATTTGAACGCTCAAGCGCAACGTATCGCGTCGAATGGCATGCCCGCTTGCGAAGAGCTGATTCGTGAGGCTGAATCGTTCTTGCGTGGCAATTAAGTTGTGATTGGCGATAAGCAGTGAATATATAAGTCGGGTCGACCATCGCAGGATGATCGGCCCGACTTTTTTTGTTATTCGATTATCGAATTAGATTCACGCTGCAGCTGCGGCTTCCAGCGGCGAAAGCACGCCGGTAATCAGCAGCAATGCCACGACGATCGCCAAGCCGATGCGGTAGATGGCGAATGCCTTGTACGAGAAGGTGGAAACAAACTTCAGGAAGCCGATGATCACCACGTAGCCGACCACAAATGCCACGATGGCTGCGGCAATGGTAGGACCCCAGCCGGGGAACATACCGGCATCCCCCGCGGCAACGTCCTTGACGGCCGATACGGCTTCCAGAATGCCTGCGCCGAACACGGCAGGAATGGCCATGAGGAAGCTCACTCGAACGGCTGCCTCACGGGTGTATCCCATGGCGCGTCCAAAGGTGATGGTGCCCCCAGAACGGGAAACGCCGGGAATCAATGCGAGCATCTGGCCGATGCCGAAGATCAGCGCATCCTTCCAGGTCATTTCCTTCATGGTCTTGACCTGCTTGGAACGGGCGTCGACCACCCACAGCAGCACGCCGAACAATGCAAGTACGGTGACGGTGATCCACAGATTACGCAGTGACCCTTCGATCGCATGCTTGAACAGCAGGCCGGCAATCAGAATCGGCATCGTGCCGAGGATGATGAACCAGCCCATCTGCGTGTCTGGATTGTGCGCTCCCATACGGCTTTTGAAATCCTTGCCTTCTTTGCCGAACAGGGAACCGAACCATGCTCCAAGAATGCGGATGATGTCATGTCGGAAATACAAAATCACGGCAAGCTCGGTGCCGATCTGGATGATTGCGGTGAACGCGGCGCCCGGATCGGATCCCAGCATCAAATCGCCGATAATGCGAATATGCGCGCTGGAAGAAACTGGCAGGTACTCGGTCAATGCCTGCACCAGACCAAGGAAAATCGCTTGGAAGAAATTCATGAACCCTCTTTTATATGTATCAATGGTTTCGTCTGCTTTTCCGCATCCAAGACTAGCGAGAGGGGTCTAATTTTTCGCTATGGATCCTTGAGTTGTCTCAAACCATGCACACAATGGTGCCAAAACCCATCGGAGCTTCACTAACGATTCCATAAGGTCTCGCAAATGTGGCGGATCATGCAAGGAAAGGTCGGGCAGCATGAGCAAATATCGCAAGAGCAGGGCATTCAGTCCTGAAGGTTTCTTCGAATGCGAGGGCCGTGGCCTGCAGTGGCTTGGCGAAGCGCAATCCAAAGGCGGGCCACGTGTGGTAGACGTGTACGACTGGGGCAAGGATTATCTCAACATTGAACGAGTGAACGCCTGTGGTCCGACTTTGCAGGCCGCGCATGATTTCGGCGCTGCTCTCGCGCGTATGCATGATGCCGGAGCCGATTACTTTGGATCTGCCCCAGCCGGATATACGGGAACTTGTTATTTCGGCCCCTTGCAGGATCCCGTTCCCATGGACGCAGGCGAATGGGATGATGTGGCGACATATTTGGCCGAAGGCAGGCTCCGTCCGATGGTACAGCTTGGTATGAAGCGCCGTGAACTTACTGATTACGATATGGAACTGACTGAGGCCGTCATTGAAGCGTTGCCTGAAATACTGGGCAAGGCGGCCAATGACAAGCCAGCACGAGTGCACGGCGATCTGTGGAGCGGCAATGTCATGTGGTCGGCCGATTCCGGATCCGTGGAAGCGGTGCTGATCGACCCAGCCGCGCACGGCGGGCATCGTGAAGAGGATCTCGCCATGCTTGACCTATTCGGCATGTCGTACTTGCGGGACATTCTCGACGGATACCAGTCCGTACATCCGCTGAAAGCAGGATGGCAGGAGCGCACCACATTGTGGCAGCTCTACCCCATCGCAGGCCACTGCGTGTTCTTCGGCGGTAGCTATGTGAACCAGTATCGCGCTATGTGCCGGTCATTGCTCAAATAAACACGTAGATATGCCTAATGATTGGCTGTTGTAGGCGTGAGGCAATCCGCTTGCTACAGCAGAAACATTGACAAAATAGCCGGTTGCTTCGTTTTTGAAGCAACCGGCTATTTGATATGCGATCTAACGTTTTCTCATCGGATGTACGACATGAGGATAGGGAAATTCAGCGCAGTGCATCCTTCAGCTTGGAGAAGAAGCCCTTCTTCGTTCCGGAAGTCGGGCGTGCGCTTACCGCAACATGTTGGGCATCTGTGTCATGCTTTTCGGCAAACCGTTCCATCAAGGCACGCTCGTCGTCAGTGAGCTTTGTCGGAATCTTCACTGCGATATGCGCCACCAGATCGCCACGCTCGCTCTTGTTGTTAAGATGCGTGACGCCCAGATTCTTCAAGGTCACAGTGTCGTCAGGCTGGCTTCCTGCAGGCACTCTCACAGACTGCTTGCCATCGAACGTGTCGATTTCCAGATCATGCCCCAGTACGGCCCAGCTCATCGGCACTTGGATCCAGCAGTGCAAATCATCACCGTCACGAGTGAAGGTGTCATCCTGAGCGATGCGGATGTCGACATACAGGTCGCCGGCAACACCGCCGTTTTCACCCACCTCGCCCTGATTAGCGAGACGCAGACGGGTATTGTTCGTCACGCCGGCAGGCACGGACACGCCGACATTACGGGTGATACGCACACGACCATGACCAAGGCAGGACGGACACGGATTTTCGATAACGGTACCATGTCCCTCGCAACGCTCGCATGGAGCGGTGGTCATCATCTGGCCAAGCATGGTGCGCACCACGCGCTGTGCGTAGCCCTGACCATGGCAGTCGGGGCACTGTGCCGGCTGGGTACCTTTCTGGCAGCCGGTGCCGGCGCATTCCTGGCACAGACCGAACGTTTTGATTTCAACATGTGCGGTGTCGCCGAACACCGCAGTCTTCAAGTCGATGGTCACTGTGGCCAGTGCATCGCGTCCCGGCTGTGTACGAGGGGTCGGACCGCCGTTGCCACCGCCGAAAGCACCTCCGGCGAACATGTTGAAAATGTCACCCATGTCGCCGAATCCGCCGCTGAATCCGCCATGCATGCCGCCGGCGTTCGGATCGTTCGGGTCCACGCCGGCGTCGAACATCTGACGCTTCTGTGGATCGGACAACACTTCGTAGGCGTTATTGACTTCCTTGAATTTGTCTTCGAATTCCGGACCTGCGATATCGGGATGATATTTGCGGCTCATCTTTCGATAAGCTTTTTTGATCTCGTCGTCGCTTGCGGAGCGGTCTACGCCCAGCACTTCGTAATAGTCCGTCACGGTTGTTCTTTCTCCCTATTGCTTTTCGCGTGTCATTGTGCCATAAGGCGGGGTCAGCTGTTGTTTTGGTTTTCGTCGTGAGCCACGAATGCGGTCAGATATCTGGCAACGGCACGCACTGCTGCCATGGTCGCCGCATAGTCCATATGCGTCGGTCCTATGGATCCGACGAAGGCGATGGGCTCGGTGGAATCCTGCGCTGCAGTGGTGTGATTGCTTGTCTCTCTCCCCTGCTCCTCCGCAGTCTCGCCTTTTGTTACGTCGTCAGCGGTTGCCGAGGTTCGACCGTACCCGCTGGTCACCACGGATGCATGCAGCAGACCGGGCGTGTGCGTTTCGGAGCCGATGGCCACTCCGACTCCATCGGATTGCGTGGTTTCGCTCAACGTGCTCATGAGTTTCATGAGCACGACTTGCTCTTCCAGCGCATCGAACAATGGTGCAAGATCGGCCACGGCACGCTGGTGCGCGAGTCGTGAGGTTCCTGCCATATAGAGTTCGCTCGCGCGCTCGTCGTCGGCCATGCCATCGAAAGCTTGAGCAAGCGTTTCCGCTAGTTTGCTGATGGGGCGGTATTCCTTGCGGGATGACATCTGCCTGACATAGTCCGCGGTTCGTGTCAAAGAAACGCTGGCACACTGCGCGTTGATTTCGTTGACCAGATGCGACAGCACTGTGGTGTCCGGCAACTCGGAAACGTTGAGTATATGTTGCGCCACTCGGCCGGTGTCAGTGATGACGACGGCCAACAGGGTGTTGATTGATACGGGAACGATTTCGATATGCCGTAATGTCGATTTCGCCAACGACGGGGCCGCCACAACCGCGACCTGACCGGTGATCTGTGCCAGAAGGCGGGCTGCGCGCTGCAAGGTGTCCTGCAGATTGACGGATCCCGACAGAAAACTGTTGATGCCACGGCGTTGCGCTTCAGACATCGGCACCACTGTGGCCAAGCGATCCACGAAGTATCGGTACCCTTTTTCCGTTGGTATGCGCCCTGCCGACGTATGGGGTTGAATAAGATATCCCTCATCTTCCAAGGCGGCCATATCATTACGGACGGTGGCCGAGCTGACGCCCAGATCATGATCTTTGGTCAAGGTGGTCGAACCGACTGGCTCCTGCGAGCGAATATAGTCCTCGACGACGGCACGCAGCACCAACATACGTCTTGACTGCGTCATGCGTGCCTCCTCTTTATGTATACACGATACGATTCAGCGGGAGCCGGTTTTCGGAATATCTGCGATATTAGGAGAAACCGTCTTCCGTAAATACTTCTCCCATTGTATTAGCACTCGCGAGGCGCGAGTGCTAATACGTTCGCTTCCAGAGTACTCGTTTCTCGTTTTTCCCGATAGCAATCTCCCGAAATGCTCGTCATACCACCAATCGAACAGAGCAATCGCACGAGAATGTTAACTGTGAGCGTTAACAGAACACAAACTACCAAAACACGCCAAAAATCCACCACAACGTCACCTCACATCGCTACTATGGAAAACGCAATGTGAGGGCGTCGAGCGCTCGGCACAAGCCGGATACGCGGCCCGACCAATTGGAAGGAAAGTAATCCATGACCGAATTCAAGGAGACCGAGCTGGACGAGCGCGCCATCAAGATGGCCAAGGTCCTGTCGGCCGACGCGGTTGAGCGTGCGGGACACGGCCACCCGGGTTCCCCCGTCTCCCTGGCGCCTATCGCCTACACTCTGTACCAGCATTTCATCAAGCATGATCCGAACGATCCCAATTGGGAAGGTCGCGACCGCTTCATCCTTTCTGGCGGTCATGCTTCCCTCACCCAGTACGTCCAGCTGTACTTCTCCGGCTACGGCCTGACTCTAGATGACCTGAAGAACTTCCGCGGCGGTGCTGACACCCGTACCCCGGGTCACCCGGAATATGGTCTGACCCCGGGCATCGAAATGACCACTGGTCCGCTGGGCCAGGGCTTCGCTTCCGCCATTGGTTTCGCCTATGGCCAGCGTTTCCAGCGTGGTCTGCTTGATCCGGAAGCTCCGGCAGGCGAATCCCCGTTCGACCACAACATCTGGGTCATCTGCGGCGAAGGCGATATCGAAGAAGGTATCTCTGGCGAAGCTGCCTCCCTCGCTGCCAACCAGCAGCTGGGCAACCTGACCGTCATCTTCGATGCCAACCGCATCCAGATCGAAGGCGACACCAATCTGGTTCTGGCTGAGGACGTGCTCAAGCGCTTCCAGGCCTACGGCTGGTACACCGACGAGTTCAGCTTCATCCAGCCTGACGGCTCCTACAAGGAGGACGTCGAGGGTCTGGCCGACACCATCGCCAAGGCTCGCGAGGCCGCTCCGAACCAGCCGAAGCTCATCAAGGTCGATACCCTGATCGCATGGCCGACCCCGGGCAAGACCAATGATCCGTCCTCTCACGGCTCCAAGCTGGGCGCCGAAGCCGTCGCAGGTCTCAAGGAACTGCTTGGCTACGATCCGGAAGAGTCCTTCCATGTCGACGAAGAGGCTCTGGCTCACGCACGCAAGGTTGCCGAGCGCGGCCTCGAAGCCCACAAGGAATGGGACGAGAAGTACAACGCATGGCGCAAGGCCAACCCGGACAACGCTGCCCTGTATGACCGCCTCAAGGCCGGCGAACTGCCGGAGGGCTTCGACAAGGCCATCGATGACCTCGAGGCTACCTTCGAAGTCGGCAAGGGCGTTGCAACCCGTGGCGCTTCCGGTTCCGTGCTGAACGCCATCGCCGCTGTCATGCCGGAACTCTGGGGCGGCTCCGCCGACCTCGGTGGCTCCAACAAGACCGATCTTAAGGGCGCTGCCACCTTCGCTCCTGCCGAGTGCGCCACCAAGCAGTGGCCGGTCTGCAGCCCGTACGGCCGTCAGCTGCACTTCGGCGTGCGCGAGTTCACCATGGGTACCATCACCAACGGCATCCTGCTGGGCTCCCATACCCGTCCGTTCGGTGGCACCTTCTTCATGTTCTCCGACTACGAGCGTTCCGCTGTGCGTCTGGCCGCCCTCATGCAGATTCCGAACCTGTATGTGTGGTCCCACGACTCCGTCGCCGTCGGCGAAGATGGTCCGACCCACCAGCCGGTGGAGCACCTGGCTTCCTTCCGTGCCATCCCGCAGCTTGAGGTCGTCCGCCCGGCCGACGCTTACGAGACCGCCGAAGCCTACCGTTACTTCTTCGAGAAGAAGAACACTCTGCCTGCAGCCATGGTGCTGACCCGCCAGGGCGTTCCGGTTCTTGCCGAAACCGCTGAGAAGGCCAAGGACGGCGTCAAGAAGGGCGCTTACGTGCTTGTCGACACCGAGGGCACCCCTGACGTCATTATCATGGCCACCGGTTCCGAAGTGCAGTGGGCCGTCTCCGCAGCCAAGACCCTGGCTGGTGAAGGCATTAAGGCTCGCGTTGTGTCCGCTCCGTCCCTCGAATGGTTCGAGGAGCAGGACGCCGAGTACAAGGAAGCTGTGCTTCCGGCCTCCGTCAAGGCTCGTGTCTCCGTCGAGGCTGGCGTTGCCATGCCGTGGTACAAGTACCTCGGCTCCTACGGCAAGCCGGTTTCCATCGAGCAGTTCGGCCTGCAGGGCGACGGTGCTCAGAACATGATCGACCTGGGCATCACCGCCGAGCATGTTGTCGAAGCCGCCAAGGCCTCCATTGCGGAAGTCGAAGCCGCCAAGTGATTCGACGGGGAGGGGCATGATGCATGTGCCTCTCCCCTTTTACCGCACAATAAATAAAGATTTGATCCAAAAAGGTATCAAGGAGAAAAACAATGACTGAAGCAACTCAGCGCACCTCTGACTCCGGTGTCTCGATCTGGCTGGACGATCTGTCCCGCACCCGTATCGAATCCGGCAACCTGCAGGAGCTCATCAAGGACAAGAACGTCGTTGGCGTCACCACCAACCCGTCCATCTTCCAGAAGGCTCTGAGCCAGGTCGGCCCGTACGATGCACAGCTCAAGGAGCTCGGCAAGGTTGACGTTGAGACCGCTATCCGCGAGCTCACCACCACCGACGTGCGCAACGCCACCGACATCTTCCGTGAGATCGCCGAAGCCACCGATTTCGTCGATGGCCGCGTCTCCATCGAAGTTGATCCGCGTCTGGCCCACGAGACCGAAGCCACCGAGCAGCAGGCTGTCGAGCTCTGGGAGAAGGTCAACCGTCCGAACGCCATGATCAAGATCCCGGCAACCCTCGAAGGCCTGCCGGCAATCACTGCAACCCTGGCCAAGGGCATCTCCGTCAACGTCACCCTGATCTTCTCGCTCGAGCGTTACGAGCAGGTCATCGATGCCTTCATCGAAGGCATCGCTCAGGCTGACGCCAACGGCCATGACCTGAAGCACATCGGTTCCGTCGCTTCCTTCTTCGTGTCCCGCGTGGACACCGCCGTCGACAACAAGCTTGAGGAGATCGGCTCCGATGAGGCCAAGGCTCTCGAGGGCAAGGCCGCTATCGCCAACGCTCGCCTCGCTTACGAGCTGTTCGAGAACAAGTTCGCCAACGATCCGCGTTGGGCTGCTCTCGAAGCCAAGGGCGCCAAGAAGCAGCGTCCGCTGTGGGCTTCCACCGGCACTAAGAACCCGGCCTATTCCGATTGCGTCTACGTTGACGAGCTCGTTGCCCCGCTCATCGTGAACACCATGCCGGAGAAGACCCTGAACGCTCTCGCCGATCACGGCAACGGCGCTCCGACCATCAAGGGTACCTACGAAGAGTCCCACGCCATCATGGCCAAGCTCGCTGAGCTGGGCATCGACTTCAAGGCTGTCACCGACAAGCTGGAAGCCGACGGCGTCGCTTCCTTCATCAAGTCCTGGGATTCCGTCCTTACTGACGTCCAGGCTGGCATCGACCGCGTCAACGGCTGAGCTTCTTGCTTAAGTGTTAGCGATCTAAGCTAAGGATCCCCCTTGCCAGAATTCTGGCAGGGGGTTTCTGCTATTGCTCTACATGTTTTCAGCTTATTCCGGTACGAGGCGTAAAACCAGTGGCCTGGCGGATCGCTTGAATCGCCTGCGTTTTGCGCCCTTCAAAAGTTGGATTGTCAAGCGTCACCACACGGTCGGCATACGGTGACTCCTGAATGACGCGTACCAAAGTCTCATGGAACCGATACCGATCCGAAGCCCACCGCATTGCACGGAACCCACCATCCACATATTCGGTGATCGGAGGAATCAGCAACACCAGATCAGGCTTCTCCTGTTCAATCACCATATCGAATGTCGGCTTGCAGCTTGGCGTTCTCATCGGCCGGCAGATAGCGTTCCGCATAGACACGCGTAACCATGGCATCAGTATCAAGAAAAAACGATGCCATGATTGGCATGCGATGCTATTGCATGCTCGTTCTGAGAGAACTTGGAAAGAATCAGCCGCTCGTAATCGAAAGCGGTAAGTTCATCATCGTCAACATTGCAGGCTTCCTCAAATTCACGGGCATACTCGACCGCGATCGGAGCGTCATACAATTTCGACAAGCGTGTCACCAATGTGGTTTTGCCGACGGAAGCCGGCCCAACAACCAATATGATCGTTGTGAACTCGCAACGGAACGATTGATTGATCAGCGGCCACCATTTGCGATTATGCTTTCCGTGCAAATACTTGATTGCAGATCATCCGATACGGCCATAGTGCTGCTCTTGTGGAACCAGACCCATGCGCCGTAAAAACCGTTGGCCAACATGACCACCTGAAGAACGAACATCGACATGGCGCCAGGACCTCCGGCGGAAAGCTGGTTGAACCAGATAACCACCTTGATCACGTCAAGAATAATCCATGCGACCCACTGGCTGCGGTAGCCGTATGTCATGAGAATCTGTCCGACGATACCAAGCGGCAGCAGCGTGCCGTCAAACCGAACCTGTACACCGCCAGTATGGCTCGACACGAATACCACAATCAGATAGATCACGATGGTTGCGATGACGGCGAGAATGCCTTGCCACCATGTGAACATGCGGGCATTGACTTCCTCATACTCGTTTTTTCCTGACGATCAAGCTGGCGCTGCCACACCCATACGCCGACGAACTGCATGGTGACGTAGAAGATCTGAGCGAAGATGTCTCCGACGAGATGGTTCATGATGGCAACGATCAGCCAAGTGGCACAACCGATGAAGCCCCACAGATAGTTGGTCAGTCGCCCACGGTCGACGAGAATGAGATTGAACACGATGCATAGGCCGGAAATCAGACCAATTCAACCTGCCGCGGAAAATCTTTGGACACGAAGAATGACACCAACTGCGCCAACAGCATGACCGCGATCAGGACAAACTCCCCCGGCTTGAAGTCAGTCAGCTCGCGGAACACACGCTTCGGATTGACGACGTTGCCGATTCCTTTGAGCAAATCGTTCACAATATCCCCTTTCACAATGAAACGATGGCTCGGCCCTAAGGCCGGAGCCATCGTAGCCCTACTTATGGTCAGTATAACTATAAGTATTTGGGGACGGAGTGTCGCGATGCTGCGCGTACTTCACACTATGAAAGCCCTTCAAGCAATCAAGGTCATCATGCCTGATGATATGTGCTCAAGAAATCACCGATCTCACTTACGGTTTCCTTTAACATCGTGATACGTGGCAGATATACCACCCTGAAATGATCCGGATTCTGCCAGTTGAATGCACCGCCATGACTGATCAGAATATGCTTGTCATGCAGCAGATCCAACGCAAACTGCTCGTCGGAGTGAATATTGAACTTCTTGACGTTCAGCTTCGGGAAGATATAGAACGCCGCTTTCGGCTTAACTGCGGTAACGCCGGGAATTTCATTGAGCATCTGATAGACCAGTTCGCGCTGCTCGTACACACGGCCACCTGGCTTGATGTAATCCTTGACGCTCTGATGCCCGCCTAAAGCGGTCTGTACCACCGACTGAGCTGGGACATTCGAGCACATACGCATGTTCGCCAGCATGTTCAAGCCCTCGATGTAATCCTTCGCAATACGCTTGTTGCCGGAAAGTATCATCCATCCAATGCGATATCCGGCAATCATATGCGACTTCGACAGACCGGAGAACGTTACACAGAACAGGTCCGGAGCCAGCGATGCGATAGAAATATGCTCCAGTCCATCCATGACCAAACGATCGTAAATCTCATCGGAGAAAATAATGAGCTGATGTTCTCGGGCAATGTCGACGATTTGTTGCAGCAGTTCCTTTGGATAAAGCGCTCCGGTCGGATTATTTGGATTGATGATGACAATTGCCTTGGTCTTATCCGTGATTTTAGAGCGGATATCGTCGATATCGGGATACCATTCGGATCCCTCATCACAGATGTAATGCACGGCGGTACCGCCAGCCAAATTCACGCAGGCGGTCCACAGAGGATAGTCCGGCGAAGGCACCAGCACCTCGTCGCCATCATCCAGCAACGCGGACAGCGACAGGTTGATGAGCTCGCTGACGCCATTGCCGGTGAAGATATCATCGATGGAGACGTTCGGAATATTCTTGAGCTGTGCATACTGCATGATGGCTTTGCGTGCCGAGAACAGACCCTTGGATGGTGAATATCCTTCGGTTTCAGGGAGCTGTTGCGCCATATCATACACGACTTCATCCGGAGTCCGGAATCCGAATGGCGCAGGATTGCCGATATTGAGTTTCAGAATATGCGTTCCCGCGGCTTCCATGCGTGCTGCCTCGTCCGCCACCGGACCACGAACGTCGTAGAGCACATTGTCGAGCTTATGAGATTTCGTAAAGGTGCGCATAGTCTTTCCTTCTGTTGATTGCGCTGATGCAGGATTGCTATCATGTTGGGCTTCATCAGACTTGATTGCGGGCAAGGTGGCGACGTTCTGCTCCATGGGAACGTCCTTTCCCATCAGCCAGTCCTCATTGACCTGCAGAAAAGCCGCAAGAAAATGGGCGATATCGGCACGCGGCACGGTTTTGCCGCTCACGTACTGACTCATATGACTTTTGCCAAGTTTGATATTGAACTTCTCAGCCGCATGCACAAAGTCAATTTGTTTGACATTGCGGAACGCCATAGCGACGTTCAACCGGTTGGAGAACGATTCCGCCATACTAGTCCTTTCAGTTCAATTTTCATCAAGCGCTAGTTCAAATCCTAACACAAACCAACTAACGAAATTGCGGAAGTTCAATATCAAATGTAACCATTTCGCATCCTTTTGCGACAAAAGTTCAATTCACGAAGTTCAACTCATGTAACTCTTGAATATCACGAGACATCACAGCAGATTATCTTCAATCCACTGCGCCACACCGTCATCATTATTAGATGGGCAGATTTCATCTGCGATGTTCAACACATTCGGATTGGCGTTCGCCACCGCCACTCCCCTGCCGGATTTACGTAGCATGGCAATGTCGACCAAATCGTCACCGAATGAGACGGTATTGCTCATCGGCGTCTCAAAATGTTCTGCCAGCAAATCCAACGCATGCTCCTTGTTGGCTTGAGGATTCATCAACATCCACAGCGATCCCTCAGAGATATGTACGTCAAAATCGTTGGGCACAAGAGAACCGACCTGATTCCGCTGCTCATCGTTAGGGAAGATAATGAGCTTATCGGCGATGCCTTCAGGAACATCGTCGAAGTCAGTGTATCGCCAGGTCTGTGTTTTCCAATATTTCGTAACATCGAAATTGGTGTATCTCACATCATCCATGACAATGCCGACTTCCATACCGGGCAGTTCATTCAACAGATTCTTGCAGACTTCGCATGCTCGCTGTGAGGAGAATCCGATTTTCTTGAGATGGCCGTCTTCCGGCAGCATCGGCGAAGTGAGCATTTCATAATTTGATGAGGCTGGATTGAAATCGATCAATGCTCCATTGAGATAGGCAACGGCATCAACCGGCAGTTTTTCCACGAACGAAAAGCCTGTGCTGACCGGACGTGCCGTTTCCACAACGAAGGTCACGCCATTATCGTGCATGCGGTTAATCACATCGATGGAACGTTGTGTAAGAAAACGTTCCTCGAACGTTTCGCCATCATGCAGCAAAGTACCGTCCAAATCCGCGACGACCATCGTGGTTTCTTGGGTTTTCTCGATTTTCAAAGACGTCAAATCAATCCTTAGCTCGTATGTTGTAGACAATACTACGATAAAAACACTTCGGCCCATGACTGTAATCCAGTCATGGGCCGAAGCAAAAAGCCAATCAGATGAGATCGAACTTCGTCATCAGACCGAGGGCAATGATGATGGCAACCCACAGCACCGCGATGATGACGGTCCAACGATTCAGGTTCTTTTCCGCGACACCGGAAGAACCCGCATTCTGGGTGAGACCGCCGCCGAACATATCGGACAGACCGCCGCCCTTACCCTTGTGCATCAGAATCAACAGGGTGAGCAAGAGGCTGAAAATAACAAGAATAATCTGCAGCACAAGCTTGACGATGGCCATAGCGGACACGAGTGAACCTCCAGTTCGTAAACACTGCTGTTAACAATAGCGCAAGGTATTGAGAAAATCGAATAATGACCACACCTTGAAAGGCCAACTCGATAAAAACATTACTCCGCGAGCATCATACTGTCGCATTCATGGTGAGCTGGCAGATTCTGGTGAGCTCATCCACGTTCAGCGCGGCGCCGCCGATAAGGAATCCATCCACATCGGGCTCGCCAATCAATTCTTCGGCGTTCTTTGAGGAGACGGAGCCACCATACAGAATGCGCACGGACTCTCCTACATGCGTGCCGAAAGTTTCAGCCAAATCATCCCGAATCGCCTTGGCCGCGTCCTGAGCGGATTGTGGAGTGGCCACCATTCCGGAGCCGATGGCCCATATCGGCTCATACGCCACAATCAGACGCGACGCTTCCTCGTCGGAAAGATCGCGTGTGACGTCATGCACCTGCCCCACGGCGAAATCAAGCTCAATGCCTTTGCGACGTTCCTCGTAGCTTTCGCCGACGCAAAGAATCGGCTGCATTCCGGCCGCCAAAACAGCGCGTACCTGATCCACGATGTTCGCATCATCTTCCGGATGGTACTTTCGTCGTTCGGAATGTCCGACAATCACATACGAACAGCCGAGGTGGGCGATCATATCGGCAGACACATCTCCAGTGAACGCGCCCTGCGATGTTACGGAAACAGCCTGTGCGCCGTAGTGAATCTTCAAATTGTCGGATTCGACCAACACCTGCACGCTGCGTAACGATGTGAAGGACGGCATCAATGCGATTTCACAATGGCGGTAGTCGAAATGGATGTCACGAAGTTTCCATGCGAGCTGCTGAACGAAATAGGTGGCTTCAAGATGGTCGAAGTTCATCTTCCAATTGCCGGCGACCAGTGGAATTCGTTGCGATGCCATGTGTTTGCCTGCCTCCGTTCTTATTTCATTCAGTGTTCGTACGCCGTGGTTTCGGGTTAGTGAAAACAAGAGGTGCTCCCCCACCTTTTTTGTTGATAAGGGAGCACCTCCGGTTATGCGTTAAGCAATCAGTCGAGCACCTTCAGGCCCGGCAGTTCCTTACCCTCGAGGAACTCGAGGGAGGCACCGCCACCGGTGGAGATGTGCGAGAAGCCATCCTCCGGGAAGCCGAGGTTACGCACTGCGGAAGCGGAATCACCGCCGCCGACGATGGTGAACGCACCAGCTGCGGTAGCGTCGACCAGACCCTGGGCCACGGCCTCGGTGCCGGCAGCGAAAGCCGGAACCTCGAACACGCCCATCGGGCCGTTCCAAACGACGGTCTTGGAATCCACGATCTTGTCGTGGAAGAGCTTCTGGGAATCCGGGCCGATGTCCAGACCCATCTTGTCAGACGGAATGGCGTCGGCAGCCACGACTTCCGGAGCGATGTCCTCATCGGACTTCGGGAAGACCGGGTTCACCACGATATCAGTCGGCAACACGAGTTCGACGCCGTTCTGCTCAGCGCGCTCGATGTAGCCCTTGACGGTCTCGACCTGATCCTCTTCCAGCAGGGAGGTGCCGACCTCGAGGCCCTTGGCCTTGAGGAAGGTGTAAACCATGCCGCCGCCGATGACCAGACGGTTGGCCTTGTCGAGCAGGTTTTCGATCACACCGAGCTTGTCGGAGACCTTGGAACCGCCGAGCACGACGGTCAGCGGGCGTTCCGGCTCAACGGTGGCGCGGGACAGAGCCTTGACTTCCTTCTCGACCAGCAGGCCGGCAGCAGCCGGAAGATCGGCAGCAACGTCGTAATTGGAGCCCTGTGCGCGGTGCACGACGCCGAAGCCATCGGATACGAACGCTTCGCCGAGCGCAGCAATCTTCTTGGCATAAGCGGCGCGCTCCTCCGGATCCTTGCTGGTTTCTTCCGGGTTGTAACGCACGTTCTGCAGCAGAACGACATCGCCGTCGCCCATTGCGGCGACCTTGGCCTGGGCATCCTCACCATAGGTGTCTTCAGCCAGCGGGACCTCGATGCCGAGCAGCTCGCCGAGACGAGCAGCGACCGGGGCAAGGGACAGTTCCGGAACGACCTTGCCCTTCGGACGGCCGAGGTGAGCCATCAGAATGACCTTCGCGCCTTCTTCGCGCAGGGCCTTAATGGTCGGCAGAGCGGCCTTGATACGACCGTCATCGGTGATCGTGGTGCCGTCCAGCGGAACGTTGAAATCGGCGCGAACGAGAACGCGCTTGCCCTTGAGATCTCCAAGATCCTTGAGTGTCTTCATGTATATCCTTTCCTAGCCGCTTGTAAGCGTGGAATGGCCATATTGCCATTTACGAATAATACAAGCCCAAACGAACAAAAACACCATGCTGTTCGAAAACAGGCATGGTGTTTTGCATAAAAGATTCAATCAAGCCGACTGGCGGCGCGCCTTTTCGGTTTTCTCGGCGAGCTGCAGAAGTCGACGGATACGGCCCGCGATGGCATCCTTGGTGATTGGTGGATCGGCCAAACGTCCCAGCTGTTCCAGCGACGCATCAGCATGGTCGAGACGAAGCTGGCCGGCCGATTTGAGGTTGTCTGGAATGTCATCTCCAAGAATCTCAAACGCCTGACGAACCTTGTCGCATGCTTCCGCAGCCGCCTTGGCGCTGCGACGCATGTTGGCGTCGTCGAAGTTGGCCAGACGGTTGGCTTTGCCCCGAGCTTCGCCGTCGGAACGCTTTCCGGTCCACTCGCGTGCGGAGCGCGGCGCACCCATAAGAATGAGCATACGTTCGATGGCGTCGGGATCGCGCAGGGTGACGCGTTCGGAGCTGCGCAGCTTACGCGGCTTGGCGGTGATGCCCAGACGTCGTGCGGTGGAGACCAGTGCCAGAGCGGCCTCATGGTTCGGGCACACGATTTCAAGATAGCTGGCCTTGCCTGGATCGGACAGACGTCCGTTGGCGAGGAACGCGCCGCGCCATGCGGACTTGATCTGCGCGATTTTGCCGTTGATGATATCGCTTGGAAGACCAAGCACCATGTTCTTGGTGTAACGGCTGTACAGGCCGGTCTGCAGCACGAGCGCCGTACTGCCCTTCGGCACGCGAATCACATAACGCTGCACGGTGCCGGTTGGCGTCTGCCTAGAGACAGGAGTAAGCGTGGCTTCATGACCATACAGGTTCTTGATGGTGTCCTGCAGCCAAGCAGCCGCATCTTGGGAGTCGAGCTGCACCTGCACGAGAATGTGGTGATCCACCGAGTGCAAACCATTGCCGAATCGAATCATCGCTGTCGCCTGCGCCTTTTTGGCGATCGGCAGTTCGTTATCGATTGCGGCCAGCTCGCTTTTGACGTCATCCAGAAGAGCCAAGAGCCAACCTCCTACCTTGCTGTTCTTCCCTAAATTTCAGGCGAGTCGCGGAATCATTCCGCACTGCCACGGCTTACTGTGATACCGAATATCTTGGACAATCACAGCCAGGTTTCTTTACATATGGACACTATTCTCTCATAATACGGTCATTTTTCCGCTGACCGCTTATCAAGCTCGCGTGCGGAAACGGAAACCGACAACCCCCTCGCACGCAGTCGCTTAGCCAAAGCCTCACTCATCGCGACAGAACGATGCTGGCCTCCGGTGCAACCAATCGCAATAGTCACATAATGCTTATCTTCCTGCGCATATCCTTCAATCGCAATCGAAAGCGCCTTTTCATACGAGTCGAGGAAGTCCGCGGCCCCTTCGCTGGAAAGTACGTAATCACTCACCTCTTTGTCGCGTCCGGTCAGCGAGCGAAGCCTGGGAACCCAAAATGGATTCGGCAGGAATCTCACGTCGGCCACAAAGTCGGCGTCGATGGGAATACCGTATTTGAAACCGAAACTGAAGATGTGCACGGAAACCGTGGTCGGACCGGATCCGAGCATGGCCTCATATAATTTCGTGGACAGCTGATGGATACTCAATGATGACGTGTCGATAACGATGTCCGCACGTTCTTTGAGATTCTCAAGCAGATCTCGTTCCTCGAGAATGCCGTCAATCAGTCGATTGCCCTGCTGCAACGGATGAGGCCTGCGTACGGATTCATATCGTTTGATCAGCACCTCGTTGCTGGCATCAAGGAACAGGATACGCGTTTTCACACCAAGATCGTCCAGATGGCTGAGCACCGCGGACAGGTCATCGAAATAGTCGCGGGAACGCACGTCGACAACAGCGGCGAGTTTGTGAATATTGGATCCCGTGGTCATCATGTCCACCAAGGGCACCAGCAGTTTTGGAGGCATGTTGTCAACCACATACCAACCCATGTCTTCAATGCTGTCGGCAGCATGCGAACGGCCCGCACCGCTCATGCCGGTGATCAGCAATACTTCAAAACCTTCAGCCGGCGAAGGGGCGCTGGCATGCGTGCCATTCGCCTGTACGTCGATGTCTTTCTGTGCCATCACAGAGCCTCCTCAAGCGCGATGCGCATGGCTTGTTCCAAACGCGCGGTGCAATCCTGATCAACCATACCGCTCGGCGGATCGTCATCCCAGATTCCCGTCATCAACCAGACCTGCACCATGGCCTGATACAACAGCATCTGCTCGCCGCCAATGGCGATTCCTCCCTGTTGGCGCCATGCCTGCATCAGCTTGGTAGGGCGTGGGTCATATACGACGTCGAGCAATGTTCCATGCATGCGCACACATGGCATTCTCAATGATTCGGCAATACCGTCCGCAGCCAATCCGGGAATGGTGTTTATCGCCACATCAGCCTGGCGCAACGCTTCGATGGCGTGGTCCATGCCGACAATGCTGATCGGCTGTTCCGATGGCATATACCGTTCGGCAAGTGGCTTGAGATCGGCGTTCTTCTCAGGATGGCGAGCCACAACGATGACATGTCCGATCGCAGACATCTCCACGCATGCCGCTAACGCCGACGTTGCGGTGTTGCCGTTGCCGATGATCACGGCCGTTCCCGAACGGTCCGTCTTCGGCGTTATCGCACGTGTCTGATACGAGTGTTCGAAAGCGAGTTCGATGCCGCGTACGTCCGTGTTATATAGCCTGATGAAGGGGATGTTCGAATTGCCATTGACACAGGTTTTGGTCCAATCAAACACCGCGGTATTGGCAACCATAAGCTCTTTGGCCCATGTATTGCACGGTGTTCCGTATGGCTGGATCGTTTTCTTCAATGGCATGGTCAGGCTGAGTCCCGACCAGGTCGG
>ENA-OWOE01000034-OWOE01000034.1-gut-metagenome-genome-assembly--contig:-NODE-34-length-161553-cov-9.004075_pt1 | contig 161553 bp, 122 predicted proteins | sample MGYA00248254_ERZ651788 | MGnify/ENA primary metagenome ERZ651788 (study PRJEB26908, sample SAMEA4031709) | gut metagenome | biome: gut; feature: normal infant; material: stool | place: China | collected... | reverse complement strand
CGAGCGGACGATGAACTGGCAATCATTGACTATAAAGAAGTAGTACAAATACGCTCTTGAGTTCTCAAACCACCACCACACCAGCAGACCGTCCCGAACCTCAGGAGCGGAACCGCCGTGCTGAGCAGCGAGATGTAAACTTACACGTCCTTGCCGATCCACGCAAATCGACCTTCCGCAAACACCGTGTAAACCGTTGAAAAATAACGTATCTCTCGGCGTGTCGAAATCACAGGAAAATCGAGTGATGAGCACCATTTCACAGCACAATCCCGCTGGAAAGACCTCAACATACCTCGCGACAGGTCAACATCCGGGCGTGTCGCACACGAGACGAACGAATGACAGAAAGGTACAAGACAAACAGCGGGCAAAACATCCAGCGGGAACAGACACAACACGACTACGCCTGACACACATCCAGCAACGTCAATTCGTCCGACCAACTTACGCCTTGCCACACAACCTGCGAGCGACTCCGTCTACCAGCGCTTGCCACAGCGCTTGCCACCATTGCCGGGCCTGCCACCGGCGCCCCACGGCCCGCGCCCCTCGGCATGCAGCACACCCAGATGATGCTTCATGGCGACCAGCATGATGTGCGTATCTTCCAAGCCAAGATGTCGTTCGCTTTTGGATGCATCCAACGCGCCCTGACGTTTGGCATACGCATCCAACGTATTGTTGCCGTGCGGATGCTCATCATCGGGAATCGACCCCTCATCCCAACGACGGCTCATCGGCAATGTGTCGATGATCGTGATATTGCCGGCACGATAGCTTTCCGCATATCCGGCGACGTTCAGCATGAAAAAGCTATGCTCGAACCGGGCGTTATGCGCAACATATGGCTGCTGTTCGAGTCGTTGCAGCAATCCGATCTGAGCTTCGGGCCATTCGTCGAACAGACGAAAGTCCGCGCTGGCGCGATCGCGCACGTCAATACCGGTAAGGTCGAGAATCAGAGGATTGCCAAGCAGCGCATTCTGCGCGGGAACGCCGAAGGAAAGACGTGCTTGGCCATATGCATCGCCGGTCTCGTAATAATCCTGTTCGTAGCGGTAGCCCGCGGGCTCGCCGGCAGGACGAGGCGAGATCATGTTCATGAATTCGAATCCGGCATCGATGATGTACACGCGAGCCGGATCCGTACCCGTAGTTTCGATATCAATGCCCATCACCGTGTCGACGTCACGGCCGGGAAGGTAGGCGTCACGCCAATCCGACTTTTTGTAATCCGCCAAACGTCGGTCCTGCGCGGCTTCCACCAAGTCAGCGGAACCACCAGCGGATCCGAGGGAGCCATAGTCGAACACCTTCGAGCCTCCCGGACTCGTCACCCCGCTCAAATTCGCGCGTGACATGGCGTAATCGCTGGCACGCTTCTGCTCACGTTCCGCGGCACGACGTTCGGCACGGCCATTGACGATCTGCGCGGTGCGATCCTGAATATCGTTAAGATTCACGCGGCTTTCCGCTCCGGCAACAGACTGCAGCACAGGCACTATCACCCGCTCCCGCCGCTCTTCGGCAATCGTCCACAATCCCATCGCAACACCAATGCGCCGCAACACGGCAATTTCGTCGCACAACCTACGGTTCGCATAGGCGAGCGCGCGAGGCAAACGGTATGAAGCGATCAGACGGTCGAAATCCGTCATGAAGGTGGTATTGCATTGCGCGATGATGGATTCGAGCCGGTCACGGACCGCTAAATCCTTTTTCAGCAGATTATGCAACTGTTGGACGGATAGTACCGAATCCTGCATGGAATCCGTTTTCTCCGAGGTCGACGAAAACGTGGTATCCGCGGCATTCAGAACGGCGATCAGGTCGATGCCTTGGCTTTTGGCGGCTCCGATGCCGTGTTCCAAGTCGAGAGACATGACCCAATGCCAGTCGATGCGCTCATTGTCGGCGTTTTTCGGCATCGATGCCGACCATTGGCTGATGTCTTGTTTGGCTTCGGTAAGCCAGGAACGGCCCGTCTTTGCTTCGTTCATACTTTGCATGGTAGCCGAGAGGGGGCGCAGTACACGTCGGCGCGTACAAAAAACCATGATGCTTCTCGGATAGCGCAATCTTAAGTTTTTTTGAGATTCGAAAGGTTATCTTGGGTTCGTTTTATTTCGTTGATTTTCGGTAAGAGAAAGAACAATGCTACGAAAAACGATTATGTTCACCAAGCATTCGTCGTCAGGATACGATCATGCGCGTTGCAGACGGAGCACGACGTCGCGTACGAAATCATTCCATCGCAACGCGAACGCCGATATTGTCGATAATGCTGCGAAATGCAAACATGGTTACGCTCATACGTGCGTCTGCCGTGGGGAGTGTGATGCGTGCGCGCGTTGCACTGGTTATGCGCATGGTGGTATGACGAAAAAATGACGGTATGACAAAAAGGGAGAGGCCTGTGGGCCTCTCCCCCTGCAGGATATTCCGCGGATTCCACAACGATAGGATTCCGTGACAATCGGATTCCGCAGCGATTTGCGGCGTGCGCTCCTGGTTTACAGTTCGAATCCGAGTTCGGCGGCGGCTTCGGTGGGAACCGGATCGTCGCACCAGAAATCCTCAAGATTCTCGTTGGTGGCGAGGCTGCGGATTTCCGCCTTGTCGATATACAGTTCGCCGCTCAGATGGTCGGTTTCGTGCTGGAAGATGCGGGCCGGCCAGCCGTGCAGATGTTCCTCATGCTGTTTGCCATCTTCATCCTGCCAGCGGGCGGTGATGTCGAGCCAGCGCTTGCGTACCGCCTGATAGCCGTCGAAGCTCAGGCAGCCTTCGTAGAAGCTGCGGGTTTCGGTGCCGATCGGCTCATAGCTGGGGTTGATGATGACGTGGAATGGGAATTCGGACGCTTCGCGCGGGTCATCGTCATCGTCGTCGCGCACATGGTCTTCCACCACGGCAAGCGCCAGTCCGAGGCCGATCTGGGTTGCGGCGAGACCTACGCCCGGCGCTTCGATCATGGTGACGCGCATGGTTTCGATGAGCTTGTCAAGTGTCTTGCGGCTCAGTTGGCCTTCGTAGGCTGCGGTCTGCTGGCGCAGTACCGGTTCACCTGCCTGCACGATGGGAAGCAGCTGTTCCTTGCCGCCGGTTTTGATGAGTTTTTCGACCTCGCGGTTGAGCTCGAGGTTGACTTTCGAGTTACGTCCAAACATGGGGTTCCTTCGCGGATTGGTTCGGGATTTTGGATTGCCAAATACTGTGTATCGGCGGTGTGATTACAAGGCGAGTTCTTCGGCCACGACTTTGGCGAGACGGTCGCAGACCTCGTCGGCCTGCTGCTGGGTTTCCGCTTCAGCCATGACGCGCACGAGCGGTTCGGTGCCGGAGGGACGCAAGAGCACGCGGCCGGTGTCGCCGAGCATTTTCTCTTCGCGTTCGACGGCCGCCTGCACTTTGGCGTTGGTTTTGGCTGCGAGCTTGTCGACGTTTGGCACATTGATGAGGGTTTGCGGCAGTTGCGGGAAGTCGGATGCGAGTTCTTTGAGACTCTTGCCGGAGTTGACCACTTCGTTGCACAAGGTCAGCGCGGTGAGTGTACCGTCGCCGGTGGTGGCGAATTCGCGGTTGATCACGTGGCCGGACTGTTCGCCGCCGAGCGAATAGTCGCCGCGCAGCATTTCCTCAAGCACGTAACGGTCGCCCACGCCGGTTTGCACGGTTTTGATGCCCATGGAACGCAGGGCGAGCTTCAGGCCGAGGTTGCTCATCACGGTTACCACGAGGGTGTCGTGGTTGAGTTTGCCCGCGTTTTTCTTGGCACGTGCAAGAATGCCCATGATCTGATCGCCGTTGACCATATTGCCTTCGCCGTCTACGGCAAGGCAACGGTCGGCGTCACCGTCGAATGCCACGCCCAAGTCGGCTCCGGAGGCTTTGACCATGGCCTGCAACTGTTCGGGATGTGTGGATCCGGCGTTCTTGTTGATGTTGTAGCCGTCTGGCGAAGCGTTGATCACGATCACGTCGGCTCCTGCGCGGCGCAACGCTTCCGGCGCGACCACGGAGGTGGCGCCGTTGGCGCAGTCAGCCACGACTTTCAAGCCTTTCAACGGTGTCGGCTGGGACTTGTCAGGCCCGATGGGGGCGATGGTGGATACCAGATGGTCGATATACAGGTTGGTTGCGGTTGCCGTGTCGTGGCTGATACGTCCCACGCCTGCACCGGTCGGGCGTTCCCAATCCTGGCCGAGCACGTTTTCGATTTCGTCTTCTTTGGTGTCAGGCAGTTTGAATCCGCCGCGTGCGAAGAATTTGATGCCGTTGTCGGGCATGGGGTTATGGGATGCGGAAATCACGGCACCCATTTCCACGTTCAGCACGGAAGTCAGGTATGCGACACCCGGAGTTGGAATAATGCCCGCGTCGATCACGTCGAATCCACCTGCGGACATGCCTGCGGACAGTGCCGCTGCAAGAAAATCGCCGGAAACGCGAGTATCGCGGCCGACCAGTGCACGGCGACGACCGTCGAATTCGCTTTTGTCTCCATCATCGCCAAGCACGCGCACCGCAGCATCGCCCAAATCCAACGCAAGCTGTGCGGTCAAAGCCCTATTCGCCAATCCTCGAACACCGTCTGTTCCGAACATACGTGGCATGAGTCTCAAGTCCTCGCTATCTCAAGTTATATTGCCGTGCACCATCGTACTCAACGGGTTCACCATTCAACAAAATAGTCAACAGCATGTTGCGATACCTGCATACTGCAGTATGCGATGTCAGGCAAACCGCAGTATGCAACGTCGTGAGATTTCCGCAATCTCAAGTTTCTTGCGATCTCACTTCCATCCTCCGATTCCGACCGGCTGGGTCATTATGGGTCCGAAAGACCCATTGTCCATAACCGTTATGGGACTTTGTTTGGGATGGCTTGTCTGGAAGCAAACAAGCCCGGACTGGCAGCGGGATAAGTCACGCCGTCAGTCCGGGCTTATGATGCAATATCACAAGTGATATCAGAAGTAGCTGCCAAAAACAGCTACTGTAGTGGTGCCAGGAACGGCATCAGAGGGACGCGTTGAAATCACGCACCTTGAGCGTGCGATGCGACGATTCAACATTGCCACGCACAATGCGCTGCAACGCGTTGTCGGCGTCGGCATGCGAAGCCAGCCAAGCATCACCGAGATCCACCAGTGTGGCCGGATCGGCATAGCTCGGGTACAGGCCTTCCAGCAGAGCCTCAGCCATGTGGAAGGTCTTGTTCTTCCAAATCCAGTCGGCAACCTCGAAATACTTGGCCGCGTACGGTTCAGCCAAGTCGGCACGTGGAGTTGATGCGAAACCACGGGCCACGGATTCCAACTGCATGTTGGTCAGCTCGTCGTTGTGCAAAGCCTCGTTCCAAGCCCATTCCTTGGCTTCCGCAATGCCTGCGACCGCACGCGCACCCAATGCGAACTCACGGTTCTCAGTGGTTTCACGCTTGGCAAGTTCCGCGTCGATGTCACTCTGGCCGATGGCGTTGATTGCGCTCAGCGCGTTGATGATGGTCCAACGGAAATTATTGTCGATCTCCAAGCCATCAAGCTTCACGGAACCATCGAGCAGACCCTTCGCATTCGCTTCGAACGCAGCATCGCCCGGCTCGCCATAACCCAAGTAGGCGGTGATCAGCTGGAACTGCTCGTCGGAACCGGCTTCGGCAGACTGAGCCAGCTTGAACAGTTCGGCAGCCACATGCTCCACCACTTCGGCACGGTCGGCCGGAGCGGTGTAATGCCATGCGGTGGTGCTGACCTGCGCCAAAGCGTAACGGAACGTGGTGGACTCATGTTCCGTGGCAAGCGCAGCCAAAGAGGTTTCGATGAACTGCTTTGCCGGCAATTCGCCGTCACGAGTCATATCCCAGAATGCAAGCCAAATCACGGAACGAGCCAACGCATCGTCGAAACGATACAGGTTCTCCGCAGCGAACTTGAGGCTCTTCTCGTCGAAGCGCAGCTTCGTGTATGTCAAATCGTCGTCATTCACCAAAATCAGCGCCGGACGTGCCTTGCCGGCAGCCGCTTCGACAATCGTCAGTTCGCCGTCAACATCAAGTTCGAACTGGTCGGTACGCACGATCTTGCCGGTTTCCGGATCCTCATTGTAGAAGCCGACAGCCAGACGATGCGCGCGCAGCACCGGATGCTCAGCCGAAGCGGACTGGCGCAACGCAAGCTGGCGAATCGTGCCATCCTCGTTTTCCTCAACTTCGGTGGCGATGGTGTTGATGCCGGACTGTTCAAGCCACTGGGCGCTCCACGCCTTGAGATCGCGGCCGGACGTCAACTCGAGTTCAGCCAGCAGATCGGCGAGCGTAGCGTTGGAGTACGCATGCTTGTTCAGATAATTGTTGATGCCCTTGAAGAACTTCTCACGACCCACATAGAACACGAGCTGCTTCAACACGGAAGCGCCCTTGGCATAGGTGATGCCGTCGAAGTTGACGTACGTGTCGTTCAGATCGTTGATCGGCGCGACGATCGGGTGGGTGGTGCTCAGCTGGTCCTGGCGCAGTGCCCAGCTCTTCTCGCCGGAGCTGAATGTGGCCCAAGCGTCCTTCCATTCCGTGGCTTCGGCAGTGGCGAGAGTGGACGTGAACTCGGCGAAGGATTCGTTGAGCCACAGGTCGTTCCACCACTTCATGGTCACGTAGTCGCCGAACCACATGTGTGCAAGCTCGTGCAGCACGGTGACCACGCGGCGCTCGGCATACGCGTCGGTGACCTTCGATTCGAACACGTACTGGTCGCGGATGGTGACCATGCCGATGTTCTCCATAGCGCCGGCGTTGTATTCCGGCACGTAAATCTGGTCGTACTTGGCGTACGGATACGGCACGCCCCAAGTCTTCGCATAGAAGGCGAAACCCTTCTTGGTGATGTCGAACAGGTAGTCGACATCCTTGGCGAACGCTTCGGCGAGCGCCTGACGGCAGTACATGGCCATCGGCACGGTGCGACCGTCTTCGTTGGCGTATTCGGTGTGCCATTCGGCGTACGGTCCTGCGCAGATGGCGGTGAGGTAGGAGCTCATGGTCGGCGTGGATTCGAACACCCACAGCTTGGTGGTTTCGGCTTCGTGCGTGCCGAGCGTGCCTTCTTCGGTAACGGTTTCGCTGTCGGTCACGGATGCGGCAGGCATGTTGGAGGTGACGATCCACGACTTGGCGGCGAGCACGGAGAAGTCGAACACGGCCTTGATGTCAGGCTGGTCGAACACGGCGTACACGCGGCGGGCATCCGGCACTTCGAACTGGGAGTACAGGTAGATGTTGCCGTCGGACGGGTCGACGCTGCGGTGCAGGCCTTCACCGGTGTTGGAATACTGGCACAGCGCCTTGACGGTCACTTCGTTGTGCGCTTCGAGGTTCTTCAGTTCGATACGGCTGTCGGCGAACGCTTCGGCCGGATCGAGAGTTGCGCCGTTGAGTACGATTTCGCTCACTTCGGTGGCGATCAGGTCAAGGAAGCTGGTAGCTCCCGGCTCGGCGTCGAACGTGATGGTGGTTTCGGAACCGAAATTCTTGGCTCCACGGGTCAGATCAAGTTTGACCGTGTAATGAACCGGTGCTGCGATAACGCTTTTGCGTTCTTCCGCTTCGATTCGGGTGAGATTTGCTCCTGGCATGTCACTCCTTATTTGTGTTGAGATTCCTATTTATTGAATAGGAGACGGCGCAACCGGTTGTGCCGGTTACGCCGTCTTACTTTTGATTATGTAATCAACAATTATTGACGATCTGTCGATAGTCCAATATTATTTCGATATTAATTCCGCTGAGATCGGCGATATTGCGAAAAATATTGACTATCTGTCGATTCATCATTGCGCTGCGTTCAATCCCATCGCTTCGTCAACATCCTGTGCGATATCGGCAACGACCGGAACGATCATCGGCTTGCGATGCAGCTGACGTGCGACCCAGCTACCCAACGTACGACGCATGATCTGCTGCAACTTGTACGTATCGTGCGTGCCAGCCATCATCGCATCCTGCAATTGCTCGACGATCTGATGACGAACCTTGTCGAATTCGCTTTCGTCTTCGGCCACCGCGTTGAGATAGATCTTCGGACCTGCGACAACGTCAGCCGTTTCCGTATCGACGACGACGAAGCTCGACACGAAACCTTCCGTGCCAAGAATACGACGCTTCTCAAGCTCGTCCTCGGTAAGTTCGCCAACGGAATCGCCGTCAACGTACACGTAGCCGCATGGCACGGAACCGACAACAGCAGCTTGGCCGTGGTACAAATCGACCACATCGCCGTCTTCGGCAAGCACCACATTCTGCGGATCGACGCCCGTCTTGACCGCGATCATGCCGTTGGCCACCAAGTGACGGTTCTCGCCGTGGATCGGCATGGCGCACTTCGGCTTGACGATGTTGTACATGTACAGCAGTTCGCCCTCATTGCAGTGGCCGGACACATGCACGGCGGCATTGTCTCGATTGACCACACGAGCGCCAAGCTGCACCAGCTTGTTGATGATCTTGTACACGCCATGCTCGTTGCCCGGAATCAGGGAGCTCGCAAGAATGACAGTGTCGAATTCGTTGATGGTGATGTCGCGATGATTGCCGTCGGCGATACGGCCAAGCGCGGCCATCGGCTCGCCTTGGGAACCGGTGCACATGTAGACAAGCTTGTCGTCCTGCACATCATGGGCCTTCTTCAGGTCGATGACCGTGTCTTCCGGAAGTCTCAAGTAGCCCAAATCCGCAGCGATGGACATGTTGCGAACCATGGAACGGCCCACGAACACCACCTTGCGACCGTACTTGTGGGCGGCGTCGACAACCTGCTGCACACGGTGCACATGGCTGGAGAAGCTGGCCACGATGATCTTGCGCGTGGCCTGGGCGAACGCCTGATCCAGCGCCGGGCCAATGGTGGTTTCCGGCTTGACGAAGCCTGGAACCTCAGCGTTGGTGGAATCCATCATCAGCAGATCCACGCCCTTTTCGCCGAGCTTGCCGAACTCCACCAAATCAGTGATGCGATGGTCAAGCGGCAGCTGGTCAAGCTTGATATCGCCGGTATCGATGAGGCTTCCGGCCGGAGTCTGCACGAACACAGCCAGAGCGTCCGGAATGGAATGCGTGACGTTCACGAACTCAAGATTGAACGGACCGACCTTCAGCTTGTCACGACCCTTGACCTCAACCAGTCGCGGATTGATGCGATGCTCCTTGCACTTGGCTTCAACGAAAGCCAACGTGAGCTTGGAACCAATCAGCGGAATGTCGGGGCGGAGCTTCAGCAGATACGGCACGCCGCCGATATGATCCTCGTGGCCGTGGGTAAGCACCAGAGCCTCGACCTTGTCGAGACGATCCTTGATGTAGTGGAAGTCAGGCAGAATCAGATCGACACCCGGCTGCTCCTCTTCGGGGAAAAGCACACCGCAGTCGATGAGCAGCAGGTGGCCGTTGTATTCGATCACGTTCATGTTACGGCCGATTTCGCCCAGGCCACCAAGCGGCACGATGCGCATGGAGCCCTTACGGTACTTCGGCGGAGCGATCAACACGTCATCCTGCTGGGGCGCGGTGGTCTGCGGAGCAAGACGGGAATTGCGACGGCTTCCAGCAGAAGAGCTTGCCGCGCTGGAGTTCTTGGAACCTCTGGAGTTCTTCGTGTTCTTTGCGGCCTTCACGTTTTTCGTGCTCTTCGAGCCCTTGGAGGAGCCGCTGCCGTTGCCGCGAGAACCGCCACGAACGGAACCGGACGCATCGCCCGCACGATTGCCACGGCCACCGCCACGGCCAGAAGACTTCGCCTTCTTGGAAGTCGTTTCAGCCTTGCTGACCTTCTCAGAGCTCACAGACTTCACGGATTGCACATCCGCGGTCTGCGTGTTTTCAGTGCGCTTGGCAGCTTTGCTGCCGCGCTTGTGCGTAGTTACTGTTTTGGTTTCTTCTATAGCCATTTCCTAGTTGGATTTCTATTACTAATTGTCTCCGCCTGTGCGGAAACGAGGAATTCAGTTAGTTTGCCGTATTACGGCAAACCCAGCAAACTTGTGATCGCAGCAATGCCCGGAATCAGCGCAATCGCCGACAATCAAGCGCTTCGCAATCACAAGTTTCGCAATCACAAGTTCTTCAATTACAGCAAGCCGGAAGCGCGCATGCCATCTTCCGCGCGCTTGATCTCAGCCTCGCCCGGACCGACGTTCGGCAGACGCATCGTCGTGGAGTCGAGAATGCCACGCACCTTCAGCGAAGCCTTGGCCATAACAGCCTGGAAACCGTTGCCGTTCATTGCTTCGACCAGTGGAGCAAGCTGCACGGCAATGCGCTGAGCCCCATGAATGTCACCGCGGTCGAATGCGGCAGCCAAATCGCGCATCGGACCGGAAGCAGCATGTGCGATCACGGAAATAATGCCGACCGCACCAACCGAAAGGAACGGCAGGAACAGACCGTCATCGCCCGAATACCAAGTCAAACCGGTCTCCATACGCTTACGCACGGCACCCGCGATATCTCCAGTGGCGTCCTTCACCGCCTTGACGTGACCGAGCTCAGCCAAACGACGGTAGGTTTCCAACTGAATGTGCAGACCGGTGCGGCCAGGCACATCGTAAACGATAATCGGCTTGTCCGCGGAATCATTGACCGCCTTGTAGTGACGGAACACGCCTTCCTGCGACGGGCGCGAATAGTACGGAGCGACCACAAGCACCGCATCGGCGCCTGCTTCCTGGGTCTGCTCCACCATGCGCACGGTGTGGGCGGTATCGTTGGAACCCGCACCGGAGATAACGGGCACGCTCACCACATCCTTGACGGCCTGAACCAGCTCGACCTTCTCCTCCATGTGGGTGGTGGGAGACTCGCCCGTGGTGCCATTGACCACAAGGCCATCGGCGCCATCGGCGACAAGCTGCTTCGCAAGCTTCTGCGCGGCCTCGAAATCAACGGAACCATCGGCCTTCATGGGGGTGACCATGGCCGGAAGAATACGTCCGAAAGGAGCAGGATCAAGAAGATGCATAGTACCGTCAGTCATAGTGCCAACGGTACTTCCCGCCACGGACGCCGAAGCGCCCGAGTTCGCGACCATATCGCAATATGAACTGCCTTCCAGAGACCAAAATCCCCCACCCGTTGGAACAATCCTCCCGTCGCCGAGCCTCCCAGAGTCCCGAAACCTCCAGTCACTGGAACAATCGGTACGCTAAACAACCCCTCACATTCCCAAAACCTCCACCCGCTGGAACAATCCTCCCGTCAACCAGCCTCCCAGAGACCCAAAACCTCCAGTTAATGGAACAATCCTCCCGCTGCCAAGCCTCCCACAGTCCAAAATCCCCCAGCAAGTGGAAGAATCGGTACGCTTAGCCGCATACTCAGGGGGATTCAAGCCAAATGCCTTCACGATTTTGATCTGGTGACCGTACGATTTCGGAATATCGCACGATTTTGCTTTCCTGACCGCACAACACTCCAAAACAGTGCGATCACCAAGAGGGAAAAGTGCGCCCACCAAAACAAACTCAGGCAAGGTATTGGGTGGGGTTCTGCTCGAACTTGGCGGCGCAGCCCGGGTTGCAGAAGTAGTAGGTGGTGCCATTGTATTCTCGGGTGGCTGCAGCGGTGGCCGGATCCACGCTCATGCCGCAGACCGGATCTTTGGCGGGCGCGCTCTGATTGCTGTTGGCAGTGTGGCCGCCACAGCAGGAGTGCGCGCCGCCCATGCCTTCCATACCCTCGTGCATACCTTCCTTCTTGGCCTTGTGATCACTGAACAGTCCCATGATGAATCCTTTCTGACTATGGTTGTTGTGATTATTATCGTTCGGGTTCGGCTGGCGAACCTGATACGTCTTATTTGCGGCACGCACCGCCTTGTCTGGATCGAACAGGCGCAGTCGGCTCGCGTTCGTCACCACGCATAGCGACGAGAATGCCATGGCCGCGCCCGCGATCATCGGATTGAGCATCATGCCGGTGAACGGGTACAGTACGCCCGCCGCAATGGAAATGCCGACGCTGTTATAGCCGAGCGCGAATCCAAGATTCTGCGCGATATTGCGCATGGTGGCATGGGTCAAATCAAGCGCATGCACCAAACCCATCAGCGAGCCATTCATCAATGTCACATCCGCGGATTGGATCGCCACATCCGTACCGGTACCGATGGCGAATCCCACATTCGCACGGGCAAGCGCAGGAGCATCGTTGATGCCGTCGCCCACCATCGCCACCGTATAGCCTTGCGCCTGCAGTTTCGCGATTTCGTCCGCCTTGTTCTCCGGTCGCACTCCAGCGATCACGTTGCTGACGCCAACTTGATTTGCCACGGCACGCGCCGTCGTTTCGTTGTCTCCAGTGAGCATCACCACGTTGACGCCACGCGATTTCAAAGCTGCGATGGCCTGCTGCGAATCGGCTTTCACCGTATCCGCAACGGCCACGATTCCCGCAAGCTCGCCGTCGATTGCTGCGAGCATCGGCGTTTTCCCTTCCGCCGATAGCCGTTCCATGGTTGCGATAATGTCGTCAAGATCCTCGTTGCCGACACTCGGCATGGCCACGTCAAGATCGTCGATCAGATCGGTATTGCCGACCGCAACGTTGTACATTGCGGTTTCGGGAGAAGATATGGATGATTCGAAGGTCACGGAAGATGCAGAGGATTCGTCAGCTGCAACAGTCGGATTATTTGCAGATATTAACGGCAACGCGACGTGCGCAGTGACGCCCCGACCGGAAATCGCACGGAATTGCGTGGTCTCGCCTAACGTAAGATGCCTCTCTTGCGCGCCCGCAACAATCGCGGCGGCAAGAGGATGTTCGGAATCCCGTTCGGCACTAGCGGTAATCACCAGCAGATCATCCGGCATTTTGCGCCATTTTCCAAGCGGAAACACGTCGGTCAACGATGGCTTTCCAGCGGTGATCGTGCCTGTTTTGTCAAGCACGACGGCATTGATTTTGCCGCAGGTTTCCAATGCTTCGGCGGAACGGATCAGCACGCCCATCTGCGCGGCACGACCAGTCGAAACCGTTACGGAAAGCGGCGCGGCAAGACCCAACGCGCACGGGCATGCGATCAGCAGCACCGAAACCGCAGCCACCAACGCATGCACCACGCGTGGTTCCGGCCCAAACGCAAACCACAACGCGCACGACCACACGGCAATCAGCACCACAATCGGCACGAAAATGCCTGAAATCTTATCCGCCATGCGCTGCACCGGCGCTTTTGAACTTTGCGCGGATTGCACCAATCCGATAATCTGCGCGAGCACCGTGTCTTTGCCGACTTTCGTGGCACGATACCGCAGCGATCCAGTGCCATTGATGGTGGCGCCGGTCACGGAACTGCCGGCCTGCTTCACCACAGGCATGGATTCGCCGGTAATCATGGATTCGTCAACAGCCGACGAACCAGCAATAACCACACCGTCAACAGGAAGTTGTTCGCCGGGGCGAATCGCAATAATATCTCCGACCGCCACCTGCTCGACCGGAATTTCCTCTTCAATTTCACCTCGTACCACGCGAGCGTTTTTCGGCTGCAATCCCGCCAACGCGCGCATGGCCTCTCCAGTACCGACACGAGCGCGCGCTTCAAGCAATTGGCCGACCAGCATCAGCGTAATAACCACACCAACCGCTTCAAAATACGGTTCGCGAGCATTCTCAGGCAGAATCTGCGGAATAAACGTGACCACGCACGAGTAGGCAAACGCACATACGGTACCCAGACTGACCAGCGCATTCATTTCCGGCGAACGGTGAATAATCGCCGCGAAACCACTGCGGAAAATCGGTAATGCGGCATAGCACATCACCGGCAGCATCAGCACAAATTGCACCCAATTCGGCATCGGATACAGCATCAACATCGTCGAACCGAATACTGGAATCGTAACGATGGCTGACACAATAAGACGCGCAATCAGCGTTCGCATCTCACGAGATTCGGAAGAATCGTTTGACGAATCAGAAGAATCTGAAGAAATATTGGAAGATTCAGCGGATTCATACGATTTTTCATCAACAACAGTTTGTTGCGATTGCATATGAACGTGAGATTCAGCAGTATTCGTGCTCTCTTCCGATTCCGAATGTTCTTTCGGCATTGCGGCATGATGTTTTCCCGGCACCACCCGTAATGTGCCATGCAGCATGTTCATGCCACATGCGAAACCGTACTCCCCCGGTTCGTTAGGGTGAAGCGTCAATGTCGTTGTGCGGAAAGCGGGCAATGCCAGGTCGACACCGAAATCGGAGAACACCACGTGCGACGAGCATTCACCGTCTTCTTTGCGATCGAATATCAATCGCAATGGCAAACCGGCCTCAGCTTCGATGATTGCCGGACTATACCCACCTTTGACTTCGACAACCGCCTCTTGCACGCCGTTATCGACACGAGCGCGAAATGCTTTGCGCGGCGCGAAGAAGAACCATAACACGGCTGCCGTCACAATGAACGCGACAATGACGGCAATCAAAGCCTGCATATTCTCACCAACCTTATTCACGTTCACGTCTCAATGACTATCATCACAATATACCCCTATAGGGTATATTTGCAAGAGAAAAGCGGTATCTTCAGCGGTAAGATCAAGATTTCAGCGTTACGAGGAGCAGCATCATGAACGCAACCCATCACGGATACGCGGACGACCAGAAGAAAATCATCGCGCGCCTCAACCGCATTGAAGGGCAAGTGCGAGGCATACGCCAAATGACGGAAAACGGCGAATACTGCATCGACATCCTGACGCAGATATCAGCCGTGAACAGTGCGTTGAAATCGGTAGCGCTGCTGCTCGTCGACGATCATCTTAACCACTGTGTCAAAGAAGCCATTGAAGAGGGCGGGGAAGTTTCCGAAGCGAAAATCGCCGAGGCAAGCGCGGCCATAGCACGCCTCGTGAAATCGTAGACCGCAAAACATGTCAATCCCCGATCCAGCAAGCGAAAACTCACCATCGCCGCCAAATCGGGGATTGTATGATCAGACCGGAAAAGTTCCAGACCCCATAGATTTACGAGGTAGATTTACGAGGTAGATTTACAGGTCGAGGAAGTTGTCGAGGCCGACGGTCACGCCTGGGTATGCGCCGGTGGAGACCTTGCGTACGGCCAGCAGCACGCCCGGCATGAAGGAGATGCGGTCGAAGCTGTCGGCACGAATGGTCAGCTGCTCGCCGTCATTACCGAACAGGGCCTCCTCATGGGCGTTAAGACCGCGCAGACGTACGGCGTGCACGTGAATGCCGTCAACCACCTGGCCACGGGAGCCGCCATCGGTTTCGGTGGCATCCGGCACAGGGCCAAGACCTGCGGCCTTGCGGGCTGCGGCGATGCCCTGCGCGGTGTGGAATGCGGTGCCGGACGGAGCATCCACCTTGTTCGGGTGATGCAGCTCGATCACTTCAGCGGATTCGAAGTACGGAGCCGCAACCTTGGCGAAATAGTCGGCGAGCACGGCGGAAATGGCGAAATTCGGCGCAATGAACACACTCTGGCCCTCGCGAGGCGCGGCAGCGAGCGCGGCACGCACCTGATCGAGCTTCTCGTCGGTCCAGCCGGTGGTACCCACCACCACGTCGACACCTTGCGCCACGAGTGCGAGCACATTGTCAAGAGACACGCTCGGCACGGTGAACTCCACCACCACGTCAGTGTTGCCGGGGGTGATTTGGGTGAGGTCGTCGCCGGCGTCAAGCGCGAGCGCCAATTCGGTGTCGGCCGCGTTGTTCACGGCATCGACCACATGGGAACCCATACGTCCTTTGGCGCCAACTACAGAAACCTTGATCATTGCAGCTCCTTCAAGCATGTCGCACGTACGAGCGTACGAACAGCATTTCAAATCAGTCTCACTCATTCTACTGAGGAATGTTCCATTTACGAATGTAAAGAGACGCTTCGACGCGTCACCGCCCAGCCGATCAAGGCGAACGGAATCGAAGCGAGCACGAAAATCCATGGCAGCATCAGACTTATGTCTGGGCTGAAATGGTCGAGCATGATTCCCGTGGTCATCGAACCGAATGACGCGCCGATGGTTCCCGCGGTGCTCACCCACGCGAGGCCTTCGGTCAGCGATTCCTCCGGCACGGTCTCCTTCATAACGAGATTGCCCGAAGCGAACACCGACGAAACGGTAAGACCCGTAAGGATTTCAAACACTCCCATCATAATCAGATTGCCTTGGCACATGTGAATGATGAAGAAGCCTACCGTTATGATCGCGAGGAACGTGATCATATGGCGCCAGCGGGAGCCCTTCAGCTCGCGCGTGCCGAAAAACAGCGCGCCTATGCACGAGCCGACCGCCAACATCGCAAGCTGCACACCAAGCAGGGAATCAAGATGCAACGCTTTCATAACGGCCGTCATCGACGTATCGAATGCGGTGAAACTCATGTTGAACACGATGAATACCATCAAAAGCGGAATCACGCCCGCATAGGTGAGCACATTGCGTTTCTTGCGATTGTCATTCGACTTCAACTGCGCGACGGTCAGTTTGTCTTGTTGTTTGTCTTGTTGCACGGAATTTGCGCCGCCATTATTTCCAGTATTGCCGTCAACCGCCAATCGCACGTCCGCATCGTCGGAAGATGCCGAAACAACAGTGATTTCACGTACTACCGGCGGTTGCGTGTCACGCAATGCGAAGAACACCGTGCCGCCGATCGCACACGCAATCGTCGGCACAAACAACTGCGAAACGGGATGCACGGAAGCCGCCAGGAACGCGGCCAGAATCGGTCCGAAAATGAATACGATCTCATCGATGGCGGATTCCAATGCATACGCAGTGTTCAGCAATGAGCCGTTGCCGGTACGGTCAAGCACATACGTCCAACGGGTACGCACAAGCGCGCCGAACGAGAATTGCGTGAGCCCCATCACCACAGCCAAGGCGAACAGCAGTGGAATCGGCACGCGCACCAATGCCGCGAACGCAAAGCCAAGCATGGCGATGATTTGCACGACAAGCACCACCGATCCGACCTTGCGCTGGCCGAATCGGTCGAACAGTCGTGCGTACAGTGGCGTGACCGCCGCCGTGGAAAGCACATATGCCGCGCTCATCACGCCTGCGATCGTCCAATTGTCATACAAATGGTTGAGTGCGAGGATAATGCCAAGGCTCATCATCGACATCGGCAGTCGCGCCAAGGCTCCGGAAGCACAGAACGCTTTGGTTCCCGGAATGGAGAACAGTACGGAATATGGCGACTTCGGGATTTCGGTTGCGCTGGTGGCAGCCATGATTATCGCTCCTTAACTTTCGTTGCGTCCGGCACGTGTGCCCGCCCACACATGCTGCACGAGGGTAGCGGCGCTCCTCCACAACGCTGCCCATAGTGCGTTACCCTACGGGCAGGCTGGAAAGCGCCGCACGTTCGGCGCACCAGCACTAGTCGTTGTCGGATTGTTCCGGAATTCCGTAGCTCAACTCGGCAAGGATCTCTTCTTCTGTTTTGTCGGCGGCATTGAGCTGTCGATCGCCCTCAATGGGTTCACTCAGATAGTAGAGGCAGGCGTCGATAGCGGTAAGCGGTACACCCTCCATTGCCGACAGCAAGATACGATACATATCCAACTGTGCTAATTTTTTCTGAATTTCCTCTTTTTTGCGAGGTTTTTTTCCAGTTTTCCAATCGACAATAGTATATTGTTTCGACCGATCCACCCCATCGAGACCCCCGAAGAACACCGCGTCGAGCTTGCCGTTGACGATGGTGCCCAATTGCGGCACGTTGACGACGATTTGCCGTTCCGCCCACGCGGGCTTGCGCCGTGCCCATGTCGACGTTGCGAGACGCTGTTGCCAATCGAATATCCCGTTATTGTCTGCCCCATTATCGTCTTGATTGTCTTGCGATTGCGCCGCATTGTTGCGTCGCAGCTCGGCAAGCATCGCCAATCGCGATTCAGCTACGCGAGTACCGCCATTGCCGCTCGCGCCAACGCCAATGCCGGCATCATTCGCATCGGCCATGATGAACCGTTCCGCCCAGGCATGGAACTGCGTGCCCAGTTGCGCGGCCGGAGACGCTACGTTCGGTATCGGACGCACCAGCCCACGCCAGTAAGTGCGGGCGCCACGCTCGTCCATCATGCCTGCGCGCGCCTGCAGCGAGGTGACGTTCTGACGACCTGACGCAAGAATCCTCTCGCTCTTCGCACGCACCGCGCTGTCGAACGCATCCTGCGACGCCTCTCCAAGCATGTCAGGCATGAGATTGCTGTCGGCCACCAGCAATTGCGCGCATCGCAGCAGCGAAGCACCCGTATTTTCGCAACGCCCAGCACCTTCGCCACCGACAGGCTCGCCAACTTGCCCGCTGGCCCGTTCGCCAGCCCGCCCATCAGTCTGCCCGCCAGCATTGTTCATCGCCGAATCCACCTGCAACGCAGACAAACGCAACGTCTGCAGGGTCTCATCGCTCAACTCGCACGGCCATGGCAGGAACTGGTTGCCTTCCGACGGCTCGAGCGGCGCATTCCAAGCGTCGCCGACCACCGCATCTTCAAAATCGCGGGCATGCTCGCCCACAAAAAATCCATCCGGCAACGGCGCATCGATCGAATGCAGACTGGTCATGCCGTTTTCGGAGGAATCGACATCCTCAACTTCCGCAATATCGGCCAGGTTGCTCGGCTCAGCCGCTCTGGAAACGATATTGAGCATGGAATCGCGCACTTCCACTAGGAAATTCGACGGTTTGGACACACGTTTGCGATCGCCCACGGCACGCGGATCACGGCTTTCCGCATTCGTTGCGCTGCAGGTGAGCAGCGCCTCATGACGGGCGCGAGTCAACGCCACATACGCGAGGCGACGCTCGTCGGCATGCAACCGACGGCCATACTCCTCGATTTGCGTCAAATACAGTCCGTCCGGATCAATACCTTCCATGTCATCGACGCTCATATTCCGCAAGGTGCCGAACACTTCGTCGTCAATGATTTCCGCATCCTCCAGCATTTCCAACGCTTCCAACGGATTCCCACCCACAAGCGCGTCATGGGGGAATCGCGGCAGAATATCGGCGTCCACACGCACCGGAACCGGCACCGCAGCAGGATCGGTCAGCCACGTTTTGGCGGTCTCATGATATTCGGGCGGCATCCACACGCCATCCTGGAAACCGTTGAGATGCTCTTCATCAACGACCACACGCAGATCGCTGCCCTTGTTGGTGGGGAATCCGCCATCGGTCATGCCGACCACGGCCACGGCATCCCATTCAAGGCCCTTCGACTGGTGTACGGTCATCAGCACCACGTCGACAGGCACATCGGGAGCCACCGCGTGCTCCTCGCGTGCGTCGCGCAGCGAATCCGCCCATGAGATGAACGCGCGCAGGCTCGGCGTTCCCTGCGACGCGATCTCCTGCATATACGTGTCGACGAGCTTCAGCAACGCATCGATCGGCGATTTGGCGAGCGCCACCCGGGATGCGGCGAGCGTGGCATCGGCCTGACCGCCGCGCATATGCTCGGCCAGCTGCATGTCGATATCGAGATTCAATGCGACGATGGCCTCACGAACCACTTCCGGCAACGGGTGGCCAAGCATGCGCTGCACCTGACGGATCGCATCCGCGGCGCGAAGCACTTCCTTCGTCCCCTCACGACTCACCCTGCCGTCAATGAGTTCCGCGAGATCGTCACGCAACATGAGGTCCACAAGGAAAACCGCATTCGGCACTTGATCTCGATATTCACGTACGATGGCATGGATTTCAGCATCGGAAGGACCCGACTTGGGAGTTACTCCATAAATTCCCAGATTTTCCGGTTTTTCTTCCTTGTTGGATTGCTCCTGCACGATTCCAGCTGAAACAAGCGCACGATACCGGCACATCGTGTTCACCTGTTCCGCGGTATCGGCGAGCGCCTGCAGATCGTTGGCGCTGATGGAGAATCGCGGCGTGGCCAGCAATCGCATAAGCGCCGCACTGTCGGTATGATCGCTGACGACGCGTAGCAAAGCGAACACGTCCTGCACCGCCGGGCGTTCCAGCAACGCCGACCGCCCCACTACCAGCGTGGTCAGGCCTGCGCGTTCGAGCGCTTCCGCGAATTGCGACATGATTCCTTTGGAACGGAACAGCACCGCCACGTGCGGACGATTGTCTTTCATGCCATTGTCGAGGTCGCGCGAGGAAGGCGTGTGCAGGGCGATCGCATGTTTGGCGAAGCGCACGACCGCGTCGACCTCCTGCCCGAACGTGTCGAACGCAAGCACGCCCACCGTTCCTTCGGGGGCTTCGTCGGTATTGACGAGCGCCGGAACGTCGACTTCGCGCATCAGCGAGCTGCTGAGGCGTCTGGCAGGCAAGCGGAGCGGTTTGGTGAGATTGTTCGCCGCTTCGAGCACCATGCGTGAGTTGCGCCGCGTCACGGTCAATGCGAATGGCCTGCTGGTGGCGTCCATGCCGAAATCGTGTTGCAGCATGCGGAATGCGCCAGGACTCGCCCCTCGCCATGCGTAGATCGATTGGAAGGGGTCGCCGACCGCGTTGACCGCGCTGCGATGCGTGTCGTCAGCGTGGAACAGCGCGCTCAGCAGTGCCGCCTGCGTGGTGGACGTGTCTTGGTATTCGTCGAGGAGCACATGCGAATAGCGTTTGCGGTAGGCCGCTCCGATGGACGGGAATCGGGAGACAAGCTGGAATGCCGCGATGGTGAAATCGCTGAATTCCGCCATATTGCAGGCGCGTTTTTCGGCATGATAGTCAAGCACAAGATCGAGCAGCAGGTCGCGTTGCTTGGCGACGAATGCGAGTTGCGCGCTGTTGAACACGCACATGTCGTGCCCGAGTTCGCGGTATTTCTCCAGTTTCTTTTCGTAGTCCGCGTCGGAATCCTTTTTCAGTCGTTTCGGCAGCTTTGGCGATTTCGGCTCTTCCGTTGGCACGGTTTCGCCGTCAAGCGCCTTGGCGATCTGTTCGACGAACGCCTCATCCCAGTCGCGCACGCGTTGCACGGCTTCGTCGAAGCTGGTGCAGTCGCCGCCGATCATGGCGCCGGAAATGGCGTTGGACAGGGCGAACACGTTGCCCGCTATGGTGTTGAACGATTTCAGATCGCCGTCGAACGCCATAAGATCATCCATATGCCTGTCAAGCACGGTGTGGATGAGCCGCATGGCACCTGCTTCGCTCAATGGCTGCGTGTTCTGGTCAAAGCCGACAAGCAGTCCATATTGGCGCACGATGGATTGGAAGAAAGCGTCGTACGTGGAGACTTCCGGTTTGAGGAACGTCATGTTCGCTGATTTCAGGCCGCGTTCGCGCTGGTCGCGAGTCACGGCCGCAGACACTCGAGACAATAGTTCCGAGGCCGCTTTGCGCGTGAAGGTCAGTCCGAGGATCTTTTCGGGGCTCACCCCCTGTTCGATCAGCGTGATGATGCGTCTGGTCATCGTGTAGGTTTTGCCGGATCCAGCGCCGGCCACCACCACCACATCCGCATACGAGGGCGCTTGGACGACGGCAGCCTGCTCAGGACTGTCGGTGAACTTCATGGTTCCGCTCATGCCGTTCTCCTTTCGAATACGGTGTTCTGTTCGCCCGCACAGGCCGGGCAGATCGTAGTGTTTCTGCAGTATCTCACATGTTCCGTCGTCGGTCTTGCGGTGATTTCGTTCGCCCTGCTGGCCGCGGCCGCATAGAAGACCCTCGCGATCATGGTGAGGGACCATACCGCCATCGTGCCGCGTAAGCCAAGGAACTCATTCCAATGCTCGTCGCTCACTTCCAACGGAGGAAGCATGTCATCGAGTCCGTCGTGGAAATCCTTGTCGAGTTTTTTGACGTAATAGCGCGGTATGAATTCGCCGGTATTGAGACTTCCATTGGCGAACAGCGCCTGCTGCATATGCGATTCGGCGGCGGTGTCGCCATACGGCGCAGGGTATGCGTGCTTGGCTACATGGAATAGCGCGCTTTGCGTGATGTTCGGCGCGTTCGCCACCGCCTGCGCCCCGCGCATGCCGCTTTCCTCGGGGAATACGAGTCCCAGCTGATAGCAGACGAGCTGCAGATCGTTGAACAGGCCTTCGCCGGTCGGACTGACACCGGTTTTGTAGTCGATCAGACGCACCTGCTGCGTGCCATCCGCCATTTCACGCCGTTCCAAACGGTCGATCCTGCCGGTCAAACGCACGGTGAGATACTCGCTCATGCCGGTTTCCGGCCATCCTCCGACCAACGCTCCCATAATGGCGATCAATTCGTTCCGTGAAATCGCGTGAACGCCGTCCATCGCATTGTAGGCGTCGAGAATATCGTCGAAATCGAATTTTGCGGTAAATTTCAGCTCAGGTTCGGCTTTCGTAAGTTTTCCAACGCTGAATGCATCATTATTTTTAATCGGATAATCACCATGATTCGATTGCACGAAATACGTGGCGATGTTACGCAACGCCTCCTGCGCCTGCTCATCTTTCTTCAACGCCTGATACCGTTGCGCGGGATCGGCAATGGCGTTGAAATCGCCGCATAGACGCTTGTATTCGGCATACATCCATTCGGTGATCGCATTGATATTGTCCACGTCGCTGATGGCGGTATGGTGTTCCGGCATATCAAGTCCGGCTTCGGTGGCCTGTTGCGCCACCTTGTGGATCAGCGAGCCGAAACTCGTGGCGACGCTGCCCATGCGCGGGCCGGAGAAGCGGTTTTCCAACATCCAACACACCGGGCACGCCCACAGATTGTCTACCGCAGAAGGAGACAAAGTCACCACGTCGGATCGCCGCGATTTACCGTTTCGGCCCGACGTCGAGCTTTCCGACGTGTCGCTCATGCCCGTCCGCATGACGGCCGCGATCTTCCGCATGGTGGCCTCGACCGTCTCCCCCATAAACGGCCAACGGTCAGGGTCGGCCGCCGTAACACCATGCGAAGCCAGCAATGCCAACGCTTCCGCGGCATCACGCGCCTTCGGGCTGTCCTCAGGTTCCGACGCAAGCACGCTTCGGGCGGCCGCGACCAGACCACGGGGATCGGTTTCCAGCCCCGCGTAATCGCCTTGGCCGCCGACCGACGCATATTCTCGCCGTTCCATATCGGCGTCGCGATCGCGGTCGAAGCACTCCGGCATATATCCGTATAGAAAATCCGAAGGCACATTGTCGTCATTCAGCACGGCGCTCACCACCACACGCTCGCTGGCACGGGTCAACGCCACCAACAGGCTCTTCTGCTCGGAGGCGAGCACCGACGCCAGTTGCGCGTCCTGTCTGCCCGCCGGAGTGACGATCGTGTCGGACAATACGCCGTGCAGCATCACATCGGCCAGTTCCTCACCGCCGAACAACGTGTTGCGTGGTGTGAGATTCGGCCACTGCCCCTGCTGCAAAGCCGGCAGAAAAACCAGATTCCAGCGCTTTCCCGCCGCTCCTGCGGGAGTCGTCAGGGTCACCGCCTGATCAATGGGCGCGGTATGCGCCAGCGAATCCGCCTCAATGGTCAGCAAACGCACCTGTTCGATGAACGCCTCGATGGTGTGTACCGCGAATTCCCCGCTTGACTCGCCGCCTGAAGCATAGTTGAACAAACGCATCGCCGCGTCAAGCCGATCATTCGCGGCACGGCCGGCAGCCGAATGCTCCAGCGCCACACGCTGCCAGACTTCCGCCTTGCCGCAGGCCCTCCATGCGCAATCCAACACATATTGCGGTTCACGCGAAACCAGTTTGGCTTCCGACTCGCATGTTTTGTCAAGAACCTTCCACAATGATGCGAACGCCTTGATCTGCGGATCCGCGCCCAGCACGGAGGCGATCGCATCGACCACGCGATCGGTATTGCCCTCCATAAGAAGCACGTACAGCGCTTCCATACTCAGCGCGAAATCGCCTTCATGCTCGTCTTCATGCTCACTATCATGCTCGCCATCGGCGCGAATCGCATGATAGTCCGTCATATAATCGCGCCAATCTTCCATCAAACGAGGGAGCAACGCCTGTTGTTCGACGGCAGCGTCCGCCGCATCCTCATCATCTTCGAAATCATCTTCAAAGTAATCTTCGAAATCATCTTCGTCGTATTCTTCGGCAGCATCCTCATCATGGTTCGCAGCCTTGCTTTCCACAATCGAAGCGAGCGAAACCAACGCGTTCATCGCGGATTCGATGGATGCGAGACGGGCCGGACGCCCCTCATGCCGTTGATCACCACCGACCGTAACCAGCGGAGATCCCATAATCAACGCCACGCGCGAACGAATATAGGATCCGGCGGTCTGCAGGTCCATGGTCGAAGCCGCGATCGTCTGGTTTTTCAATTCGGCCAACTCGATCAACGCGAACAGACCCTGCACGAACGGCTCATCCTTCAACGGCCGGGTCACGCTGGAATAGCGCACGGGAACGCCGTCAGCGCGCAACCGCTCGCCGAATGCGCGCACGGTGGCATTGTCGTGCGCGATCACGGCCATGTCGTTCCATACACGGGAACGTTGCAAATGCTCAGTTTTGATCTTCCACACCACGTCGTCGAGCTCTTCGGAAGAGGAACGGTACAAGGCCGTTTCCACGCTGCCGTCGGCCGGCGTGACACGAGCGCCCGTATCGTCGGCCGGCAACGTTTCGATGGGCATCGCGCCTGGCATATCGCTCATTTTGCCGGGACGATCGGGCAGAGGCACGTCCGTCGACTCCGTGCTTGCGATCGACAGGCTCACTCGCGTCGCGACAAGCGTGCGATAGTCGCCATGCACGCCTTGCTGGTTCGACACGGTTTGCGCGGTATCGCCTTCGTGCGCCGTTTGCAGACCTTCGATGCGTTCAAGCCTCGCTCCCATGCGCGTCTGCGCCTGGTTGAACAGATATTCCGGATATGATCCTCGGAACGTCTGCACGGCTTCGTCGGGATTGCCAACCAACAGCAGGCGCACCCCGCGTTCATGCAGGGCTTCAAGCAGTGCGAAACCAGCCAACGTCGTATCTTGAAAATCGTCGACGATCAGCATGTTCGCAATATCGGCTTCCTGTATGCCAGACACGGCTTCGGTGGCGTCGATCATCAGCTGCGACGCGTCGAGACGATATTCGCCAGGATAAGACGAACGGATCGCCTCATTGTATTCCTCACGCAAGGCGAAGGCGAGACGCCATTGAGTGCGCAGGCGTTCGCGACGTTCGTCAAGCATGCCGTCCCTGCTGGCCGCACGGGCGATCAGCATGTCTTCGAACTGCGGTTTCGCGCCAATCTCGTTCATGCGTGCGAGCATGTCGCGCAATTGGTTGGCGAATGCGTCGGTGGAATCGTCGGCCACCAGTCCTGACCATTCGGAAACCGCGAAATAGGTGCGCAGCAGATCGCAGGTGGCGCAATCGTCGCCATGTTGCCTATGCTCCACATGCGAAGCCAGTACCTTGCGGATGATCACATCCTGTTCCGCACCGTTCAACAGTTTCGGCAACGGTTCGCCTTGACTTGATCTCACGGCCGTCAGCAGGCGGAATGCGACGGCAGGCAACGTAGTGACCGGTCGCGCCTGCGACACGGCCGACAATTCGCGGATCGCCTGATCGCCCAACGCATCAGCGATCTGCCTGCCAGACACCGTCATCACGGCATTCCCGTCACCATACCGCCTCATTGCGGCAACCAGCATGCCCAGCGCAAACTCGGTTTTTCCACTGCTCGGCGCGCCCGCAACCAACGTGACGCGGTCAAGGTCTTCCAAATTCATCATGCCTCCCAACACTACTAGTCTCGCCCTCCTTTACCTGACAAATCCGGAACCTGCAAAGTTGTCTCGAAGCCAACCTTTATCCAACACGATCTGCGGTGCAACCACTCCTTCGTGGCATCTGCAGCAACGCCGACAACACATCAATGGTCATTTCCATTTGAGCCAGATGCCCGTCATCCAGCAACTGAATGTATGTACCCTCATCGTCGCCACGAAGGCCGTCTCTTAAGGTTCGCACGTTCTTTCTATCACTACGACTTCTATTATTCAGCCACAACATGTCTCAGATGCCCGTCTTTGTATATGGACATTTTGACCCCTTGCTGATAGGTTTCTGGGTTGGTCTTCAGTTAGGATAGGATCCAGAGAGAGAGCGGCCGAAAAGCATACGCACCACGAGGAAAGAGAGCATATGGAAGCCATGAACGGCATTCCCCCTCAAATCCCTGGGTATACATTCGCCCAAAAGTTGGGTTCAGGTTCCGAAGCGAACGTGTATTTGTACCAGCAGCTTTCCCCCAGCCGACAAGTGGCCATCAAGGTCAGCAAGGGAACGCTCGATCCGCGCGCGGCGGCGCGGTTCCGTTCCGAAGCGAACTTCATGGGCAGGATCTCCTCGCATCCCTACATTCTTTCGGTGTACGAAAGCGGCATCACCGCCACGGGCAACGGCTACACCGTATTCGAATACGCTCCGGGAGGCAATTACAAGACCTTCCTGGAATCCAACAGGCTCAACGCAGACCAGATGCTCACCGTCGGCATCAATCTGGCGAGCGCCCTTTCCACAGCGCACCGCGAAGGCATCATCCACCGCGACATCAAGCCCAGCAATATTCTCATCAACACGCATGGCATGCCCATGCTTGCCGATTTCGGCATCGCGGGAACGATTTACGGGCGCCCTGGCATCGGCTACACCATCGCGTGGGCTCCGCCGGAAGTGCTCGCAAAGAACGGCGGAGGCAACGAATCCTCCGATATTTATTCGCTGGGAGCAACGCTGTTCGCCATGCTGACGGGCCAGTCGCCATATGAATACGGCTATTCCGCGGCCCTCGGCTCGACCAGGGGCAAAGAACGCGGTGCTCTGCTGAGAAACATCATTCTCACCGATCCGCTCCCTAAGCTCAATAGGCCGGATATTCCCCCGCAAGTGGAGCGGATTTTACGCAAGGCGTTGAATAAAACGCCGGAGGACCGGTATTATTCCGCATATGATTTCGCGCGTGACATGCAGCGTGCGCAGCAGGAATTGTATGGCCATGCCACGCCGACCACGGTCGAAGGCGAACCGCCGTTCCCGCAAAATCTGTACGCACAGTCCCAGGCAAGCAGCCAGGCAGCCGCGGTTGTTCCGAAACAGCGCAACACTTGGGCCAAGCCTCTTGCGATTGTCGTTTCGGCGGTCGCCGCGATTGCAGCCGTCGAACTGGCGTTCGCGTATGTGATCTTGCCGAATATGGATTCGGCTTCCGACAATAGTAGCGTGCAGATCAAGACTCCGGGAACGCACGATCAGGACAACGATTCGCCTGATTCGGCCATCACCACAAGTAGCGTGCCCAGTGTCGAGAATCTGGCCGGCTCATATTCCGCCGATGGCAGCAGCGTGCAGTTCACATGGGTGAACCCCGACCCTCAGGACGGCGATTCGTACGCATGGTCGCTGGTAGGCGATGCAGGAGTAGACCCGAACGCCCAAGGAACCACCACCACCGACACGCGCATCAGCATCAAACCCGCCGACGGCTCGCAGACCTGCATCCAGGTGAGCCTCATCCGAGCGGACCGGCAGATGTCGCAGAATCCTGCGATCGCGTGCGCGGCCAAACCATAAGCATCACAGCACTTCCCAACAGGGTCGGCCGACGGCATTATTCCATCGCAGGCGATGTCCGGAACGAACACAACGACCATCGGAACATTCAGGGAAGAACCGAAAATGGACAAACGCAAGAACGGTGCCAACCAATCGGCGCAATCATATGAACGTCAACTACGTTTCGGATCAATGGTACGCAAACTGCTGTTGCCGTCGGGAAGCAGACGGTGGATCACGCCGATCGTCATGCTGCTTCTGCTGCTGGGCATCATCGCAGGCGCGTTCATCGTCAGTTCGGTGACGCAACGGCATGTGCAACTTGACGACGGCACCGTGTGGATCACCTCGTTGAAGGACCGCAAAGCCGCACGATTCAATGCGAAAAACAAGGATGTGGACGCCGGAGTCTCATCCGCAGCCTCCCGTTTCGACGTGGCCCAACATAATGGCAGCACCGTGATTTCCGAAGGCACCAAAGCCAGCAATATCGCGGCTTCCACCATTAGCGAAACCGGCAACACCGCCATCAAAACGGATATCGAAACCATTATCGGAGGCAACACCGCAGCGTTCATCAACACCAAAACCGGCAATGTGTGGGTGGGATCCGCTGCCGATGTGAAATCCGTCAACCCCACCACCGACAAGCCGAACATGAAACTGGGATCCGGCGGAAAAATCGCGGTGACGCATGACGGAACCGTATACGGATACCGAACTTCCGATGGCGCGGTGCTGAGCATCAAAGGGCCGCAGGGCACGCGCGAGCAAGTTGGCACGATAGGAGGCGCACCGCACGCCGAATCGTTCACCGTCATCGGCGAAACCCCGGTCGTGGCGGCAAAAAGCACCGTGTATTGGCCGCAGGGAAGCGCAGCCATCAATCTGCAGGGCAGCATGACCTTGCAGGCCCCTTCCACGGACGGCAAGCAAAACGGATGGGTGGCCGTGGCGACGCCGCGCGGGCTCGCAACGGTGGATCTCAGCACCAAGAAAACCTCTGAAACACCGAATTCCGGCAAGGGCGAGCCCGCCCAGCCGGTATCCACAGGCGGATGCGTGTTCGCCGCATGGGCGCAGAAAGCCAACAATTACGCCAAAGTATGCTCCGTAGACGGTTCGGATACGGCATTCGACACCCTGACCAACATCAACGCCACTTCGGAACTGATATTCCGCACCAACCATCGCCTGGTCATACTCAACGACGTGGTCAACGGCAACGTTTGGAATCCACAGGAATCCACCAAGGTCATCAAAATCCAATGGAACAAGGTGGAAACCAAACAGTCGAAGCAACAGGAACAGAACAACGACAGCGCCAACAACCAGCATAATTTCAGCAAGACCTGCTCGTCGCAATCCGGCCAGATCAAAGCCGAAGACGATTCGTTCGGCGCGAGAACAGGATCGCAGCAGATCCTCGACGTGCTCCGCAACGACGAACAGACCGACTGCTCCGTACTGCGCATCACCTCGGTAAGCGCCCCCGACGGCGCCAACATCAGCGTTTCCCCCGTATACGACGGACGATATCTGCAGCTCGACGCTTCCGCGGCATCCGAAGGATCCGTATCGTTCAGCTATGAAATCTCCGACGGACGCGGGCAAACCTCCAACGCCAACGTAAGCCTCACACTGGTAGGCGGGGACGACAACGCGCCCCAGCAAACCGATACGCCACCGGAAATCGACGTGGAACAAGGAGCGACCTACACCACCAACGCGCTGGGCAGCTTCTCCGATCCCGACGGCGACCCACTCACCCTCGTATCCGCAACCCCGCAGAACACCGACCAGGTGACCGTTTCCACGCGCGCCGACGGGCAGCTCGTATTCAACGCGGGATCCATGTCTTCCGGACGCGCCGGCATCGAAGTGACCGTTTCCGACGGCCAGCAGACCGGCACCGGCATGGTGTATTTCTCAGTGAAACCGGCCAACACGCTGGCCGCGGTGATCGATCCGGCCGTCAAGCAGACCACGCCAGATACCCGTACCACCATCGCGCTCAAACAATACGTGCATGGCACCTCGGCCGAACCCGCGCAGCTGACCGCCGTGGAAACCCCATCCGGCGCATCCACCACCATGAACGACACCGATATGTCGTTCACCTTCAGCGCATCCAACCCCGGCACCTACTACGTGCCCTACACCATCACGCAAGGATCCATCCCCTCGACCGGCCTGGCCCGCATCGAAGTGCAGGCCGTGGCCGGAGACTCCGCCAAGCCCATCGCAGCCAACGACGTGGCACTGCTCGGCGCCGACAACACCGCAATCGTGGAACCACTGTCTAACGACGTCGACCCGATGGGCGGTGTGCTATCCGTGACCAGCGTGACCGCCGATGCGGCGAGCGGCATCAAAACCGGCGTCGTAAGCAACAAGCGCGTCTACATCACCGCACGGCAGGTACCGACCGAGCCCGTGCAGATCACATACAGCGTCGCCAACGCGGCAGGCACGTCAACCGGCGTGATCGTACTGCAGCCACCGGCACTGACCACCTCCAACTCCGTGCCGAAAGCCGACAACATCACCACGCAGGTACGCACCGACGGCATCGTCTCCATCGACGTGCTCGACCACGTGACCTACTCCGACGGCACCACGGTAAGCCTGCAAAACGACCTGCAATACGACAAAAACACGTTCAAAGGACTCGTATTCGTATCAGGCAACACCGTACGATACCAAGCATCCGACCAAACCGGATCCTTCCCCGTAACGTACACCGTCAAAGACAATCTCGGCAACGCGGCATCCGCCACAATCACCATCAACGTGCATCAAAAAGACGCTTCCAACAAGGCTGCGCCAACACCATCCGACGTCGAGGCGCAAGTCGCGGCCGGCCAAAAAGTCCAGATCCCGATCACCTTGACCGGCATCGACGCCGACGGCGACGACGTGCAGCTGCTCGGTCTCGGCAACAAGGCGCCGACACTCGGACGCATCAGCGAAGTCGGCGCCACCTACCTGGTATACGAAGCCTATGCCGACTCCACAGGAACGGACACCTTCTCATACGCCGTCGAAGACTGGACCGGCCAACGATCCCAAGCGCAAATCCGCGTAGGCGTATTCACATCCGGCACCGACTCGGGCGTATACGCGCGCGACGACGAAATCACATTGCGCCCCAACACCGCAGCAACCGTGCCCGTGGCGCAAAACGACATCTCCGGAGACAACACCGACCTGGCCGTCAGCGAAAACGTCGAATCGCAAGACATCAGCAATGTGACCGTGGCGGACAATACGCTCGCCTTCACCACTCCTCAGCAGGCGGGCACCTATTACGTGGTGTATACGGTCAAAGACAAGGCAGGATTGTCCGACACCGCGACATTGACGGTGAACGTGGACGACAACGCCACCATCGAACCGCCGACAGCATACGACTACCGTGTGCCATCTTCCGCGACGATCGATAAGAAATCCATCGACGTGGACGTTTCGCAATGGATCGCGAACCCTTCCGGCAGCGCCGACGAACTGCAGGTGGCCGTGGATGATTCCGCCACCGACCATGCGCATGTCAAGGGCGGTGACAAGTCCACGACCATTAGCGTGGACTTGACGGACGAGGCGCGAGCCGTGCCGTACACCGTGACCAACACGACATACAACATCACGTCCACCGCGTTCATCCAAGTGCCCGCGTACGGCGTGTTCCCGCCGACCCTTCGACCGAAGGCGCCGGCATTGAAGGTGAACGCACGCGAGACGATCACCATCAATATCGCCGATTATGTGCGTGTGGGCGCAGGCAAGACCGCGTATGTGGACGGCGCCGATTCGGTGAGCGCCACGAAGGCCGCGGACGGCGACCTGTATGTGAACGACCAGACGTTGAAGTTCACCGCATCAAAGGATTACTCCGGTCCCGCGTCCATCACCTTCACCGCGGTGGATGGCAAACGCGACAAGAACGACAAGGTGAAAATCATCAATTCGGCGGTATTGACGTTGCCGATCACCGTGATCGGACGTGACATGCCCGCGCCGACGTTCTCCTCGTCCACCATTGACGTGGTCGCAGGAGAAAGCGCCACCACCATCGATCTGACCGCGTTGACCCATTCGGCGTCCGACCTGTACGACGATGAAAAGCAGTACACGTATTCGGGTGGCGCTGATTCCGACCAGGTGAGCGCCAAAGTGAGTTCGAACGGCAAGCTGACCGTGTCCGCCGACAAGACCGCTTCGCCGGGAACAACGGTGAGCGTGCCGATTTCGATTCAATATTCGAAGGGCACGGTGAGTGCGGGCGTCACGGTTCGCGTGACGGCCTCCAACAGGCCTTTGGCACGCATCAACGCGAAAACCGTGAAGGTCAAGGCAGGATCCAGTGAGGAAGTGAACCTGCTGTCCGATGCGTATAATCCGTTCCCCGATTCCGCATTGACCGTGACCGGATGCACGTCCGATGGCGCGTCGAAGCTGACCGTGGACTGCCCGTCCAACGGTGTGGTGTCGATCAGCGCCTCGTCCGATATCGGCGCGAGCACCAACAAGGTGATCGTCAACGTGCGCGATGCCACCAATACGAAGGAACGTGAGGTGACGGGCACCATCAACGTTTCGGTGATGGACAAGCCGGATGCGCCGCTGCTCTCCCCCATCGCCGGAGACCCGCAGGATGGCGCGGTGAATCTGAGTTGGACGGCCGGCTCTTCGAACGGCAGTCCGATCAGCGAATACAAGGTGTCGTGGGGCGGCGACGGTTCCGGCGAGAAATCGTGCGGATCCGTGACCTCCTGCCAAATCACCGGCTTGAAGAACGGCAAGACGTACTCGTTCAAGGTGCAGGCCAAGAATGAGGTCGGCTGGTCGAAGGAGTCGAATGGCGTGGAAGGCACGCCTGACAAGCTTCCGGACGCGCCGACCGATGTGAAGGCCGAAGCTAGCAAGAACACCATCACTGTCACATGGAAGGCTTTGGAGGGTAATTTCTCCGCCGTCGACAAGTATCAGGTGACGTTGAGCGGTCCGAATGTGGCGAATCCGGTCCAGGAAGTCACTGGCACCAGCATCACGTTCAAATTCGACGACAATGCGATCACCGACGGCGCATCCTATACCGCCACGGTCAAGGCGCATAACAAAGTGAACTGGAGCCAGCCCTCCACGGCATCCAATGCCGTTTCGCCTTGGGGTACGCCTGACAATCCGACTATTTCCGCCGATCAATCAGGCGACAAGATCGTGGTGAGAGGGCGGATCAATGACGCACGTAACTCGAAATACCAGTCGATTACGGTAAGCATCGAGGGCGAAGACAAATCCGTGGAGACAAGCGCCAAGGATTATTCCGTCGAATTCGACATTAAGAACGAGTGGTACTACAGAAAACTTAAGCCGACGATTACCGTGGTTACGGAACGCAGTGGCTCATTGCGCAACGAAGCGTCCGTTTCGACTTTCACAGCAGTCGATCCTCCAACCAATGTGAAGCTGGAACTCAACAACAACACATGTGTGGCGACCTGGTCCAGAAAAGGTGGACGCGTCACAGGTTTCGTTGTAAAGGCCAAGGGTTATTACGATGATGATGTTCATGAGAGCAGAGCCGAATGGCCGCTTTCCGGTGATTGGAGCACCTGCGATACGGTAAGCGTGCAACAGTACTTCATCGACACCTCACATCTCAGCGACCCAGCAATCGCTACCGATAATACCGTCGGCAACAAAAAGCCAGCGGAAATCACACTGCCATCCTCATTGACGTGGGATACACAGAACGCCAACATCATTCATGTCAATGGCGGTAGTTGGGAGGCCCACGGGCGAAGTGTCAAAGGCCAGATCGTTATCACTCCGGCAGGGGAAAGCTCGCATACCTACGATTGGCCAGCTAACGGCACACTGGATGTTTCCGACATCACCAGTCCTTCCGGTACCAGATGCGATTGGGAGGTTCGCGTGATCACCACTGCCGGGGAACCAGAAATCAATGCGACCAAGAAAAGCTCTGATCCCGTGACCGGAGTCCGATACGAGGAGAAAACCCCCGATCCGGAACCGGGACCAACCCCTGATAATGGAGAGACGCAATCCTCGATAGACACCAATGCTTCAGCCATCTCATTACGAACAGGGTTGGCAGGAAAACAGGCGCGAGGCATCTCATTCACCGTCAAATAAGCAAATTCAACATCACAACCAATCATCAATACGATCAATAGAAGCAACCAAGGAGTACCTATGAGCAACGAAAACGACGACGCCACCCAGCTGGGTTCCATTGGGCGCCATATGAGCAAGCCGCAACAGCCCGGCAATCCGCAGGCACGCCCCGCATTCCAAGCTCCAAGCCTGCCGACGCATCCGCAGGAACAGGACGGAGACGAGGAGGGCACGGTACTCAGCACGCATAACGCAACCCACTACGCCGCCAACACGTTCGACGCCGACGAGGAGGGCACAGTACTCAGCACGCATAACGCAACTCCTTCCAGGCCGACGAGGCCTACGGTTCCAATGGCGCAGCCCATGCAGGCGCAACCGACGCAATCCGCTCCAACACAACAGCCGCTACCACAATCGCAATCGGCTCCCGTAATGGCAACGCGCCAATTCCCGCAGACTACGGCACCAAGCGTCAAGCCCGCGCAGCCGGCCATGGCTTCTTCCATGATGTCCGCGCCGCAGGCCGACATCACCGAATTCCATGAACTGTTCGCCCAACTGGTCGGCAACGTCTCACAAGTCGTGGTCGGCAAGGAACAGCCGATCCGCCAATGCGCCACCGCCATGATCGTCGGTGGCCACATTCTGCTCGAAGACAATCCGGGGACCGGCAAAACGCAGCTGGCCCGCGGCCTCGCCAACTCCATCGACATGTCGTTCAAACGTATCCAGTTCACTCCGGATCTGCTGCCGTCCGACGTGGTCGGCGTAACCTACTACGACCAGAAGAACGGCGAATTCGAATACCGCGAAGGTCCGATTTTCGCATCCATCGTGCTCGCCGACGAAATCAACCGAGCCTCGCCAAAAACGCAGTCCGCACTGCTCGAGGTCATGGAAGAGCAGAAAGTCACCGTCGACGGCGAAACCCATGCGGTACCGCAGCCGTTCATGGTCATCGCCACTCAGAACCCCATCGAGCAACTCGGCACCTACAAACTGCCTGAGGCGCAGATGGACCGTTTCCTCATCAAAACAACCATCGGCTATCCGAGCCATGACGTAAGCGTGAACATCCTCAAGCAGGTCAACGTCACCGACCGTGCCTCCACCGTACATGCGGTGCTCACCGGCAACGACGTGCTGCGCATGCGCGCCATCAGCGAAACCGTGCGTCTCGACGACGCGATCATCGAATACATCGTGCGCTTGGTGGAAGCGACGCGCCACAACGAACGCATCCAAGTCGGATCGTCCATGCGAGGCGCGCTCGCGCTGACCCGATGCGCCCGCGTGTGGGCCGCGTCCAGCAATCGCGGATACGTGGTGCCCGACGATGTGAAGCAACTGGCCGTCGCCGTGCTCGCACACCGCATCACGCTCACCGCGGAGGCCACATTCGCGGGATCCACCCCCGAACAGATGATCGAACAGATCCTCAATGAAGTGCCTTCACCGACCGTGGGCGCCGCCGCCTGAAACGCACGGCGCAGCCAGCCGCGTACGGCACGGCACACGCGAAGCGCACACCCCACACGAAACGTTCGTAAACCCCCGAAAGGTCAAGCATGCGACAATCCAAAACCATGCAGCGCGGGAGAACCATGCAACGATCCCTGCGACGCATCAAGCATCGCATCAAACGACTGGTCACCTCATACGTGTCGCCGCTCGGATGGGCCGTGACCGGACTCGCCATCGCCTCACTCATAGCGTTCACAATCCTCAGCTGGCATGAACTGCTGACCATGGCGATCGTGTTCGCATGCATGATGGTCGCCGCCATCATGCTGTCGCTCGGCAACACGTCGTTCACCGCCACCATAGACGTGTCCAGCAGGCGCGTCACCGTGTCAGACACGGTGAAAGTCGATGTGTGCGTCGACAATCCAGGGCGCACGCCAACCACATCAGCACGCGGCGACCTGCCCATCGGAGACAGCCACGAACGATTCGCCATCCCCATGCTCGCCGCCGGCCAATCACGCCAAACCACCGTGGAATTCACCGCCGTCTCCCGCGCGGTACTGCCGGTCGGTCCCCTGTCCATACGCAAAGGCGACCCATTCGGACTCGTACGACACGAAAAGAAACTTGTCGACCAAATCAACGTGTTCATCCACCCGAAAACCGTTATGCTGAACACACTCAACGCCGGAATTCCGCGAGATCTCGAAGGCCAGCCAAGCGGCGAAATCGTCGACGACGACCTCGATTTCTACGGACTGCGTGAATACGAGCCAGGCGACGACGTACGCAACGTGCACTGGCTCAGCTCCGCAAAAACAGGCGCACTGATGATCCGTCAATACGAGGCGACCCGACGCACCGACACCGCATTGACCATCAGCGTGAACCCCGACGACTATGTGAGCTCCGACGAATTCGAACTGGCGGTATCCGTCCATGCCTCCATCGGCGTGCAATGCCTGCTCCAAAACCGACCGGTGACCTCACACGCGGGAACCGAACACATCATGCCACGCAACTCCACGGAATTCCTTGACGGCTGCAGCGCCATCTCCCCCGATATCAGCGACAATCCGAATCTGGCGCAAACCACCCTCGCCCATGCCCCCGACTCATCGTTCTACTACATCACCGTCGGCAGGCTCAAAAACATCGACGAAATCAAACACATGGCGCTCGCACTCCCCCGATCCGCAACCTGCGTGGTACTGCAAACCGCCATCGGACAGCCACGCGCCATCAAACGATACGCCGATTTCACCCTGGCGACCGTAGGAAACCTAGACGATCTCCCAATGATCATGGGGGTACTGGAATGAGCACCACAGGACTTTCCACCCACAACACCAACACCGGCGACACCGGCCGCACCACCGGATTCGGCAACACCTTCACCGGGACCGGCACCGGCTCATGGGCCGACTCCACACACTCCGTCATCTGGATGTCACGAGACGGCAAATCACAGGCACTCCCCTACCTACGCCGGCCACGCGCCTCGCAATACGCAAGCCTGCTCGTCGCAGCCCTACTCACCCTCGCCGCCGCCAGCAACCTCATCGACGTCTACGGATCGGCCACATCCTGGGCGCTCGCCGCCATTCCGGCCACCATCATCGGATCTCTCGTGGCGCTCGCAGGCACGGTTCCGGCACTTCGTCTCTGGTGGCAGATGCTGTTCATGGCCGTCGCCCAGCTGGTTGTCGGCCCTGTACTGTTCCTCAACGACACCACCATCGCCCATATTGTTCCGACCTTGCGCACGCTTACACAAGGCTGGATGAACATGCTCGGATCGTTCAAATTCATTCTGTCGGTCGAACCTCCTACCGGTACCGCCGATGGCTGTTTGCTGGCCGTATGGACCATCTGCCTGTGGTTCGCGCTACTGACCGGCATTTTCGCAGTGACTGAAGATGGCCGATTCACCATGATCGCCATTATTCCCGTTACCGCCAATCTTGCGATTTGCGCGCTGCTCGGCTCATCTTCCGGCTATTACCGCATGTTCGTAGGCACCATAATGGCGCTCATATTGGTGATTTGGATCAGCGCACGTTGGAAATTACTGGAATTGGGACGTTGGCTCAGTTCCGTCGTGATCGTGGTGCTTTCCGTCGCATTGGCGATTGGAGGATGCCTCGTCATCGATCAGGACCGCACCATTCTGCGCGACCATTATGATCCGCCGCTTAGCCCGTACAATTACACCAGTCCGTTAAGCGGCATGCGCTCGTACATTACAAACAGTAAGGACGACGTGCTCCTCACCGTCGAAAACCTGCCCGCTGGATCAAGCGTGCGACTAGCGGTCATGGACCGTTTCGACGGCAACGTATGGAATCTGTCCGACTCCACCATGTCGTCGGGCTCCTCCAATTACCGACGTGTCGGCACCTCCATCACCAACAATGCCGAAGGCAAGAAATTCACCGCCACATTCACCGTGGACAAAGGACTCAGCGACTACTGGCTGCCCATGGCCGGAGCCGCATCCAGCGTGACATTCGACAACAGCGAAAACTCCGACTCGTTCTACTACAACAGCGACACCATGTCGGCCATCTACCCCTCACGCACCTCCGAAGGTCTCACCTACACGGAAACCGGCATCATGCCAACGGTTCCCACCGACAAACAGATCGCCAAAACAGACGCGGCCGCCATCAGCCAGCCAAAAGCCGAAGATGTGCCCGACTGCGTAGACAAACTCGCCACAGCCATCGCCGGAGGCCAATCCAAAGGCGGCGAAGCGGCCCAGGCCTTAGCCGAAAAGCTCAAAGAATCCGGTTGGTTCTCACACGGATTAAGCGGCGACTACCCGTCAACCGCAGGCCACGGCAACTACCGCATCGACCAACTGCTCGCCGGAACGGCCATGGTCGGAGACAGTGAACAATACGCCTCCGCCATGGCATTGATGGCACGCAGCCTAGGTCTTCCCAGCCGTGTGGTACTCGGATTCCTGCCAAAAGACGACGAAGGTGAAATCAGCGAAAGCCGCACCGAAGAACAAGGAACAACCACCATCACGAAATTCACCGGCAACGACGTGACCGCATGGGTGGAAATCAAACTGGACGGCTACGGTTGGGTGGCATTCTATCCAACGCCAAAGGAAACCAAAGTCCCCGACGAAAACCAGAACCTCACCCCACCGAATCCGCAAACCCTGGTACGCCAGCCCCCGGTACCACTCACCGACCCGCTACGCGACGACACCCAGGCCAAAGGCAAGTCCTCAATCGGCGGAAGCATGGCCGACGAAACCTCAGCCAACCTGTTCTGGCAGCATTTCGGCAGAATCGCAAGAAAAGTAGCCATCTACGGAAGCCCTCTATGGACGCTGCTCATCATATGCGGTCTCCTGCTCGCCATCAAAGCGATCGCACTGGCACGATCAAGAAAACACGGCAGCACGCAGCAGCGTGTGGCAGCCGGCTGGCAATCGGTCGCCGCGCTCGCACGGCAAAGCGGACTCGACATTCGAGGCACACGCAGCGAACAGGCGGTTTCGATCGCGAATCAGATGAATATTTCCCGCGAGACCTTGCTCGCTTTGGGCGCGCAAGCCGATTACGCGGCCTTCTCCGGTAATTTCGTCAACGAAGAGCATGTGCAGCAGTATTGGCATGATATTGCGCAGGAACGCAAGTACATGCTCAAGTCATTGCCGACGTTACGCCGATGGCGTGCCAAACTTTCGCTTGCCGACGTTTTCCACTTCCGCAGCAACCGCAGCGGGCGGAACAACGGCAGCGATCGGAAGCACAATCGTAAGAAAGGACGGGACTCATGATCTTCCGTAGCATCGAGGCCGGCCTGAATAGCAATGTCGGGTGCAAAAGAAAAAACAACCAAGACAACGCTCTCGCCAGCCGTGGCGTATATGTCGTATGCGATGGCATGGGCGGCGGCAAAGGCGGCGAGCGGGCCAGCGCACAGGTGGCGGCATGTTTCTCGCAGCTTGCCGAACAGCCGTCGCGCAACCGTACGTCCATCGAACATGCGTTGAGCCAATCGCAGCAACAGGTGCTCGAACTTGGCCAGGAGCTTGGCGGCATCGCCGGAACCACCATCACCGGCGTGGTGCTGCCGACTCGCGTTGAAGATAGCGTGCATGAACAAGCCATCGATGAGTACTGCTACGTCATCAATGTCGGAGATTCACGCACCTACCATATGCGCGCCGATGCGGAAGGCCATTGGATGGCGGAGTCGCTGACCCGGATCACACGTGACCATTCCGAACGGCAGAACGCCATCGACACCGGCGAAATGCTACCGGACGAGGCGAACCGATGCATACCGCGCAATATCATCACCCAATGCGTCGGCGCTCCTGACGGCATTCAGCCGGACTGGTATGCGGCGCGCTCCACGGGACGTTTCATCATCTGCTCGGATGGCCTGCACGCGCAGATCGATCGGGAACTGCTCGCCGATATGGCGGCCGCATATGGCGATCCGCAAGTCGCCGCGGATATGCTGGTGCAGTCCGCGCTCGACGCGGGCGGCAACGACAACGTCACCGTGATTGTGCTTGATATATGCGGCAAATCATCGGATTATTCGGCAAATGACGATTGGAACGTCAGCAAAATCGACGATCACGAGGATATCGGCGATTTACAGGAAAGCACATTGCAAACGTTACGTGCCGTCCAATAATGCGCATGTTCCCGCAATGACAATCGTCAATAATCGGATTTGTCACGTTATATCAGCGTATTCAATACAATATTTACAGAACACGAGATAAGGAGATCATGATGGTCGATTTCGATGCCGCGGTGGCGGCCGTGCAGGATCCGAACGCAGATCCCGTGTTTCTGGCGAAAATCGCTTACGAAAATCCGGAATTCGGCGCGAATGTGGTTGCCAATCCGCGTGCGTACCCAGGCCTGAAGCGTTGGGTCGCCCAGTTCGGCGACGAACGCGCACGACAGCAGCTGGTCGCGATGGGGTGGCCGGTTCCACAGGACGGAATCATGCAGCAGGAGGCCGAGACAGCTTCTGAACAGACGCAATACCAGATGCCAAGCGAACGGGCGCAATACCAGCAGCCGCAGCAATCATCGGAAGTGCAATATCAGGCGCAGTACCAGCCGCCGGCAACCCAGCAATGCCAGCCTGAGCCGTTTGCGGCAACACCTGCATCGAATATGGCGAACGATGCTTCGACGGAATACGTCGACCCATATACCAACCCCGCAGACCTGTCTGAAGTGGCTGATTTTTCGCCGATTCAGCCGCAAGAGCCAGTCGCGTCGAATGCTGGTTTCACCGCAGAATTGGCCATGACCACGGAAGATCAGATGCTGATGGCTGAAATCGCAAGCAAAGCTCCGGAGCTGCACCCCTTCCTTGCGCGCAATCCGCATATCTACCCGGATCTGCTCAACTGGCTTGCCAGTCTCAATGATTCCGCCATCAACGCAGCCATCCGTCTGCGACGGTAACCCTTGGTAGAACTTGGCAAAAGCCCGACGAAAGCCGCCAAACAAGGCCTAATAAGGCCTAATAAAAGCCGCTTGCATTGGTAAGCTTTCGTACCATAATATGTTCGTTGCGCCGTCATCCTCATTTATGGATTGACGACGCAACATGTATCGCGGCGCGAAGGAAATCAGCGCTGTTCGAAAGTGAAGAACTGGTCTCCGATACGCACCGTGCAAGGCGCGTCAAGCTTCATCGGCTTGCGTTCGACCTTGATCTCCTCATTGCCTTGAATGATGTACGTGCCGTTGAGCGAACCGTAATCCTCGATCCACAATACGCCATCCTGATCGAAGCTGATCGCCGCATGATTGCGTGAGATGGTGCGCGTCGGATCCTCCAACTTCACGAATTTCGCACCTTCCGGCACTTCAGCGGAAGGCTTGCGTCCCAGCAGCACACCCATATCGACGATCACTTCCTGGCCGGTCTGCTCGTTGTAAAGCACATACTCCAGCCTCGGCTGCTTCATGGTGAATGCCGAAGAGAGCACCGTGCCATCCCAGTCGATGTCATCATCGTCATTGACCGGTTCGACGTCGGACGGTTCCAGCGCTGCGGCAGCCTGTTCCACCGGCTGTATGTTCGCCGCATACGATTCCGCGGATTCCTGCACATTTTCCAATGCTTGGAATGCTTGGGATTCCGGTGATTCGTATGTTGGCTGCGATGTTGGCTGCGACTGCGCAGCCTCCGCCATGGCGGGCTCAACGAGAGAAGACATTACTGTGGCATCATCGTCATACCAACCTGGTTCAGGTGGAGGCGGATATGGAAGAAAGCTCATACCTTCATTGTAATTTGCCATGCGATTTTGCGATGAAGATATCCGCTCTGCAATACGTACGGTTCCGCAATAGGCTGACTGTTGTCGTAGGGATCGCAGCAACTGCAGTTCCGCATTAAAAATAGTTCCGCATTAAAAAAAATGGGGATCAGCTGTTTCCAGCCAATCCCCATTCATGTATTGAGATGATTTCAGACGTTATGCCATTCCATCATCGCTTTTCGGATCACAGGGTGTCGCCCAAATCCATCTGACCGCCATTGTCGTCCAGGAAGTCATCCGGATTGAAGTCGTCGCCGAGCTTCAGATCTCCGAAGTCGATGTTCGAGAAGTCGACTTCGGACAGATCGGCGTCGCCGAAGGCGGCATCGGACTCGTCGCCACCCAAACCGAAGTTCGGGTAGATGGTGTCGCGAATGGCCTTGTCAGGCTCGACCACGGCGTTACGGTAACGGGCAAGGCCGGTACCTGCCGGGATGAGCTTACCGATGATGACGTTCTCCTTGAGGCCCTTGAGGTCATCGACCTTCTGGCTCAGAGCGGCTTCGGTAAGCACGCGGGTGGTCTCCTGGAAGGAAGCCGCGGACAGCCAGGAATCGGTTGCCAGCGAGGCCTTGGTGATGCCCATCAGCTCCGGACGACCGGCAGCAGGCTTGCCACCTTCCTTCACGGCCTTCATATTGGCGGCCTTGAAGCGGGCCTGATCCACCAGTTCACCCGGAAGAAGGTCGGTATCGCCGGAATCGATCACCGTGATACGACGCAGCATCTGGTGCACGATGACCTCGATGTGCTTATCGTGGATATCCACGCCCTGGGAGCGGTACACGGTGTGCACTTCCTCCACAATGTTCACCTGGGCAGCACGCGGGCCGAGGATGCGCAGGATCTTCTTAGGATCGACGGAGCCTTCGATCAGCTGGGTGCCGGCTTCGACATGATCGCCGTCCTTGACCATCATCGGGGCGCGACGGGTCACCGGGTAGGCGATCGGCTCGACGGAATCGTCGTCCGGCTTCAGGATGACCTGACGGCCGCGCTCGGTGTCTTCCACCTTGACCACGCCAGCGAACTCTGCGATCGGGGCCTCACCCTTCGGAGTACGGGCTTCGAAAAGCTCGGTAACACGAGGGAGACCCTGGGTGATATCGGATGCGGAAGCAACGCCACCGGAGTGGAAGGAACGCAACGTCAGCTGGGTACCAGGCTCGCCGATGGACTGTGCGGCCACGATGCCAACGGCCTCGCCGACATCCACCAGCTTGTTGGTGGCCAGCGACCAGCCATAGCACTTGGCGCACACGCCGCGCTTGGATTCGCAGGTAAGCACGGAACGGGCCTTGACCTCTTCCACGTCGTGGGCAACAAGATCGTTGAGCACGTCCATGGACAGCGCGTCACCGGCCTTGTACAGCACGGTCTCGCCGTCGGCGGGATCGATCACGTCGGTTGCGAGCAGACGGGAGTACGGACCGCCATCGGCGGCCTTGACCAGATGCAGGTTGCCTTCAGCATCACGCTCGCCGACCTTCATCGTCAGGCCACGCTTGGTGCCGCAATCCTCTTCGCGCACGATTACGTCCTGGGAAACGTCCACCAGACGACGGGTCAGGTAGCCAGACTCTGCGGTACGCAGTGCGGTATCGGCCAGACCCTTACGTGCACCGTGCTGGGAGATGAAGTATTCCAGCACGGACAGGCCGTCACGGTAGTTGGACTTCACCGGTCGAGGAATGATCTCGCCCTTCGGGTTAGCCACGAGGCCTCGCATGCCTGCGATCTGGTTGATCTGCATCATGTTTCCTCGTGCACCGGACTGCACGATGATAGCCAGGTTGTTCTTGGAGTCGAAGTGTTCCTCGACCGCCTCAGAAACCTCGCTGGTGCACTTGGTCCACAGGTCGATGAGTTCCTGACGGCGCTCCTCTTCGGTGAGCATACCGATTTCGTAGTTCTCGTTGACCTTGTCGGCTTCGGCTTCGTACTTCTCGATGTACTCGTCGCGCTCGGACGGCTGGATAACGTCGGAGAACGCGAAGGACACACCGGACCACGGTGCGCGGGTGAAGCCCATATCCTTCAGCGCGTCCAGCGTTGCAGCCACCTGTGCGGTGGAGTAACGGGTTGCGATGTCGTCGACGATCTTGCTCAGACGCTTCTTCGGAGCCTGATCGTTCACGAACGGGTAATCCACCGGCAGCGTGCTGTTGAACAGAATACGGCCGTAGGAGGTTGCGAAAAGCACGGAACCATCATGGAAGCGCTCTTCCTTCACCACGGCCGGGCTGCCCGGTTCCGGATCGACGACTTCGATTTCGCTCGGCTCCCAGCCCTTCGGCAGCACAAAGTCTTCCGGAAGGCGGATAAGCACCTTGGCCTGCATGTCGATCTCATGCTTGTCGAGGGCCATTTCGGCCTCTTCCAGCGAGGAGAACACGCGGCCCTGGCCCTTGGCACCGTCGATGACGGTGGTCAGGTAGTACAGACCGAGGATCATATCCTGGCTCGGCATGGTCACGGTGTGGCCGTCAGCCGGCTTCAGAATATTGTCGGAAGCCATCATCAGGGAGCGTGCTTCAGCCTGGGCTTCAGCGGACAGCGGCAGGTGGACTGCCATCTGATCGCCATCGAAGTCGGCGTTGAATGCGGCGCAGGCAAGCGGCGGCAGGTGGATGGCCTTGCCTTCCACCAGAATCGGCTCGAATGCCTGAATACCCAGACGGTGCAACGTAGGTGCACGGTTCAGGAGCACCGGATGCTCGGCGATGACCTCTTCGAGCACGCCCCACACTTCGGAGTCGCCGCGGTCCACGAGACGCTTGGCGCTCTTCATGTTCTGGGCATAGTTGAGGTCGACAAGGCGCTTGATGACGAACGGCTTGAACAGCTCGAGGGCCATCGGCTTCGGCAGACCGCACTGGTGCATGCGCAGGGACGGACCGACCACGATCACGGAACGGCCGGAATAATCCACACGCTTACCGAGCAGGTTCTGACGGAAACGACCCTGCTTACCCTTGAGCATGTCGCTCAGGGACTTCAGCGGACGGTTGGAGGCGCCGGTGACCGGGCGGCCACGACGACCGTTGTCGAACAGGGAATCGACGGCTTCCTGCAGCATGCGCTTCTCGTTGTTGAGCATGATTTCAGGAGCGCCGAGCTCGATCAGTCGCTTCAGACGGTTGTTACGGTTGATCACACGACGGTAGAGGTCGTTGAGATCGGAAGTGGCGAAACGGCCACCGTCGAGCTGCACCATCGGGCGCAGATCCGGCGGAATGACCGGAATCACGTCGAGCACCATGGCCTCCGGCTTGTTGCCGGTGGTCAGGAAGGCGTTGACGACCTTCAGTCGCTTCAGGGCGCGGGCCTTGCGTTGGCCGGTACCGGTGTCGATCTCCTCGCGCAGCTGCTTGGAAGCGGCTTCAAGATCGAAGTCCTGCAGGCGCTTCTTAATGGCTTCGGCGCCCATGCAGCCTTCGAAGTAATCGCCGTAGCGGTCTTCCATCTCACGCCACAGGTCGACGTCGCCTTCCATGTCGCCCGGCTTCAGGTTCTTGAAGCGGTCGAACACGGCGCTCAGACGCTGGATCTGCTCGTCGAAACGAACGCGGATGGCGGCCATTTCACGCTCGGCGCTGTTGCGCAGCTTGGCGCGTGCGGAGCCCTTGGCTTCGCCTTCGGCCTCAAGTTCAGCCAGATCGGCTTCGACCTTCTTGGCACGCTCTTCGATTTCCGCGTTGCGGCGCTTCTCCAAGTTGGCGATATCGTTGTCGAACTCGTCCTGCAGACCCGGAAGATCCTCATGACGCTGTTCCTCATCGACGCTGGTGACCATGTAGGCAGCGAAGTAGATGACCTTTTCCAGATCCTTCGGAGCGATGTCCAGCAGGTAGCCCAAACGGGACGGAACACCCTTGAAGAACCAGATGTGGGTCACCGGAGCGGCAAGCTCGATATGGCCCATGCGCTCACGACGAACACGGCTCTTGGTGACTTCCACACCGCAGCGTTCGCAGACGATGCCCTTGAAGCGCACGCGCTTGTACTTGCCGCAGGCGCATTCCCAGTCGCGGGTAGGTCCGAAGATCTGCTCGCCGAACAGGCCGTCTTTCTCCGGTTTCAGGGTACGGTAGTTGATGGTTTCAGGCTTCTTGACCTCGCCGTGGCTCCAGTTACGGATGTCGTCGGCGGTGGCCAGGCCAATCCTCAGTTTGTCAAATGCGTTGACGTCCAGCACTCTATTGTCCTGTCTATCGATTCTTAATGCTTAATCACGTTTCATCAGGCTGGTCGCGCCGCGCTGTCAGGCAACGCGACCAGCCTTGGGATCACTGGAATTCAGGTTCTTCCACAACCTGGTCTTCCTTGGCGGCCGCGTCAGGACGTGCGCCAATGTTGAAGCCCAAATCGTCGGAGGAAGTAGACGGATCGTCGTCCTCGTCCTTCATGTCGATGGCCACGCCTTCGGCGTTGAGCACTTCGACGTTCAGCGACAGGGACTGCATTTCCTTAAGCAGCACCTTGAAGGATTCCGGAATGCCTGCCGGCGGCAGGTTGTCGCCCTTCACGATGGCGCCGTAGACACGCACGCGGCCGTCGACGTCATCGGACTTGGTGGTCATCATTTCATGCAGCGTGTAGGCGGCGCCATAGGCCTCGAGGGCCCACACTTCCATCTCGCCGAAACGCTGGCCACCGAACTGAGCCTTACCGCCCAACGGCTGCTGGGTGATCATGGAGTACGGGCCAGTGGAACGCGCGTGGATCTTGTCGTCGACCAGGTGGTGCAGCTTCAGCATGTACATGTAGCCAACGGAGATCGGCTTCGGATACGGTTCGCCGGTACGGCCGTCGAACAGCACAGCCTTGCCGTCGTCGCCGACCAGCTTGTTGCCGTCGCGATCCGGAAGGGTGCAGGACAGCAGGCCCTTGATGGTTTCCGGACGAACGCCGTCGAACACCGGAGTTGCCACCGGAGTGCCCGGCTCGCCCTTTTCGGCGCCCTGCGGAATGTACTTCTTCCAAGCGGCTTCGGCATCCGGATCAAGGGAGATGTCCCAGCCGGCGTGCGCGATCCAGCCCAAGTGCAGTTCCAGCACCTGGCCAAGGTTCATTCGAGAAGGCACGCCCAGCGGGTTCAGCATGATGTCGACCGGAGTACCGTCGGCAAGGAACGGCATATCCTCTTCCGGCAGAATGCGGGAGATAACACCCTTGTTGCCGTGGCGGCCAGACAGCTTGTCGCCCTGGGTGATCTTACGATGCTGCGCGATGTAGACGCGGATCATCTGGTTCACGCCGTTCGGCAGCTCGTCGCCGTCTTCCTCGGCATCCTCGCGAGTGATCTCCTTGACGGCGATCACCGTACCGGTTTCGCCGTGAGGCACGCGCAGCGAGGTGTCACGCACCTCGCGGCTCTTCTCGCCGAAGATGGCGCGGAGCAGACGCTCTTCCGGAGTCAGCTCGGTCTCGCCCTTCGGGGTGACCTTGCCCACCAGAATGTCGCCGGCTTCGACCTCGGCACCGATGCGAATGATGCCACGCTCGTCGAGGTTGGCCACCGCGTCCTCGCCGACGTTCGGCAGATCGCGGGTGATCTCTTCGGCACCCAGCTTGGTTTCGCGGGCGTCGATCTCATATTCCTCGATGTGGATGGAGCTCAGGGTGTCGTCCTGCACGAGACGCTGGGAGATGATCACAGCATCCTCGTAGTTGTAGCCGTTCCACGGCATGAAGGCGATGAGCAGGTTCTTGCCCAGTGCCATTTCGCCCTTCTGGGTGGCCGGACCATCGGCAAGCACGGTACCGGCTTCCACACGTTCGCCGTCGTGGATCAGCGGAACCTGGTTGTAGCAGGTGGTCTGGTTGGAACGCAGGAACTTGGCCAGCTTGTAGGAGCTGGTGGTGCCGTCGTCGTTCATCACACGGATGATGTCGGCGGAAACATACGTCACCACACCCGGCTTCTCAGCCAGAATGACATCGCCGGAATCGACGGCCGCACGCCATTCGGCACCGGTGCCCACCAGCGGGCGCTCGGATTCGATCAGCGGCACTGCCTGACGCTGCATGTTGGTACCCATCAGCGCTCGGTGGCCCTCATCGTGCTCCAGGAACGGAATCAGGGAGGCGCCGACGGAAACCATCTGACGCGGGGAAACGTCCATGTAGTCAACGGAGCTGACGGGCACATCGACTGCTTCCTCTTCGCCGACTCGGGCAAGAGCCTGCTTCTTGACGAAGTTGCCGTTCTCGTCGAGTTCCTGGTTGGCCTGTGCGATCACGTGCTCGGCATCGCGGTCTGCGGTCATGTATTCGACCTCGTCGGTCACATGGCCGTTGATGACCTTACGGTACGGGGTCTCGATGAAGCCGAACGGATTGATGCGGCCGAAGGTTGCCAGAGAACCGATAAGACCGATGTTCGGACCTTCAGGAGATTCGATCGGGCACATACGGCCGAAGTGGGACGGGTGCACGTCTCGCACTTCCATGGATGCGCGGTCACGAGACAGACCGCCAGGGCCCAGAGCGGACAGACGACGCTTGTTGGTGACGCCTGCCAACGGGTTGTTCTGATCCATGAACTGCGACAGCTGGGAAGTTCCGAAGAACTCCTTGATGGTGGCGTTCACCGGACGAATGTTGATCAGGGACTGCGGGGTGATGGCCTCCGGATCCTGGGTGGTCATACGTTCGCGGACCACACGCTCCATACGGCTCAGACCGGTACGCAGCTGGTTCTGGATCAGTTCGCCGACCTGGCGGATACGACGGTTGCCGAAATGATCGATATCGTCGACGTCCACGCGCAGATCCACATCCTGGCCGTCACGCTTGCCCGGGAACTTGGTGTCGCCGGCATGCAGGGTGACCAGGTACTTGATGGTGGAGATGATGTCTTCGCGAGACAGGCTGCGATCGTTGACATCCTTTTCCAGACCAAGCTTGCGGTTGATCTTGTAACGGCCAACGCGGGCCAGATCGTAACGCTTGGTGTTGAAGTAGAAGGAATCCAGCAGGTTGCGGCCAGCTTCCGGCGTCGGGGTGTCGGCCGGGCGGATCTTGCGGTACAGATCGGTCAGAGCCTCGTCCTGGGTCTGCACGGTCTCCTTGGCAAGCGCGTCCATAACCAGCGGGTAATCCCTGAACGCATCGGCGATCTCATCCTTGGTCATGCCGATGGCCATGAGGAACACGATGGCGGACTGCTTGCGCTTGCGGTCCACGCGCACGCCAAGCACGTCACGCTTGTCGATCTCGAACTCAAGCCATGCGCCACGGCTCGGGATGATCTTCGCGCCGAAGACTTCCTTGTCGGAAGTGCGATCCTGGCTGCGGTCGAAGTACACGCCCGGAGAACGCACCAGCTGAGACACGATCACTCGCTCGGTACCACCGATGATGAAGGTGCCGTGCGGGGTCTGCAGCGGGAAATCGCCCATGAACACGGTCTGGGACTTGATTTCGCCGGTGTCGCCGTTTTCGAATTCAGCGTTCACATACAGCGGCGCGGAGTAGGTGTAATCCTTCTCCTTGCACTCCTGCACGGTGTGGCGCGGTTCTTCGAAATACGGATCGGAGAAGGTCAGGCTCATGGTCTGAGCGAAGTTCTCGATCGGGGAGATCTCCTGGAAGACCTCATCAAGACCGGAGGTGTGGGGCACGGTGTTGGTGCCGTTCGCCAGATCCTCCTCGACACGCTTCTGCCAGCGCTCGTTGCCGATGAGCCAGTCGAAGCTGTCAGTCTGTACACCCAACAGGTAGGGTACATCAATGGGCTCGCGGATGGAGCCGAAGTTCACACGGTCCGACGCCTTGTGCAGATCAATATCGTGCTGGTCGGCGCGTGCGATGATGGTGGTGGTGTTCGTCGTAGCCTCAGCCAATGGACGTTCCTTATCGCTCGCTAAATCGTTTCGATATGTTTCCCCGGAAGCGCTCCCATTGGCCACCATATGCCTAGTACGCGGGCGCTTCTTCCTTGTCAGCGTGCCCGCTATATGACACGCATGTACGCAAAGTCATGAGAATAACATATCCTATAGATTTTTATTCAATAGTGACGCCGACCGGATCGGACTTCGCTTTGGGATGCCCTTCAATCGAAAGCTGCGCCGAATACACGCCACGATCCACCTTCGGCAGGGTGGATTGATCCTCCACGCATTCGCTGCCAGTACGCGTTCCCGGCCAGGTGATCGTCTGTCTGACCTCGTCGCCCTTCGCCAACAGACGATAGTCGGTGTCAACGGGGCACACATTCGACTTCCAAACCACATCATCGCCCGATTTGATCGTCAACACCACGCTGGAAGCCGACACATCAACCAAGCAACCAACCTTGCTGGAACCGTCATATTTGACGTCCGTAGTGAAATCCATCGAATCGCCCACACCGAAACTTGACGCCGCAGGAGTCAACGAAAGCGCGACATTGGACGCATCGCAATCCGGCACCCCGCTTTTCTTCTCCTTGGTCGGGGACGGCACTTCCTTACGGGAAATCGCATACACGTCCGCATGATGAATCTCACGATTCACCGCGACAATCCCCCTCGACAGGGAGTACAGGCAAAACACCAGAAAAGAAATCAGCACTATCGCAGCGATGCCGACGACGATGCGACGGCGACGAAATATCGCCTGCTGTTTTTTCGAACGTTTCTTGCCGGATTTCGAGGACGTCTTCTGTGCCATGATCTCACAGTCTAGCGTGCGCACATCCAAAGAACGTCGGCATTCTTCCTTTCATACCGGAAGACGCACATCCGCATTCGGCAGGATTTCGATAAGACCATCCTCATCCAACGATGCGATGCACCGATCAAGCTGGATATGGTCATCCCACAGTCGTTCAAGCGACTTGCGATTAAGGGCGGTCGCACCTTCCGGCAGATTGCGCAGCGCATTCAGCACCAGCCCACGCACCTGACGATCCGTACCTTGGAAACGTTGACGCGGCCGCGTGCGACGTTCCCCCAATCCCGGACGACCATTATGCAAAAACACGCAATGTCCCGAAACAGGGCACGCCTCGCACAACGGAGCCTTTGCCGTGCAGACGGTCGCGCCCAATTCCATAACGGACTGATTCCACACCACTGAAGGACGGTCGAACCGTCTGCATTTTGAGGCATCATCCTGCGGCAACATCTGCTTCGCCAACGCACGTTCCGCAGGTCTTGCGGCGCCGCCAAGCGACTCCTCGCCAAGAAAAACCCTCGAAAGCACCCTGCGAATATTCGTATCCACCACCGCGATGCGCTCACCAAACGCGAAACTCATCACCGCGCTGGCCGTATAATCGCCGATACCCGGCAATGCCAGCAACTCATCGTACGTACGCGGCAGCTTGTTATCGTAATCGGAAGCGACCACGCGGGCGCATTCCTGCAATCGCAAGGCGCGTCTCGGATAGCCGAGCCTGCCCCAAGCCGTGATTACATCCGCTTTCGCGGCATCGGCAAGCGCGACCGCATCAGGCCAGCGTTCCATCCAATCGTTCCAATACGGTACCACACGGCTCATCTGCGTCTGCTGGCTCATCACTTCGGAGACAAGCACGCCCCACGCAGTAGTGCGGCCGAAACGCCATGGCAGGTCACGCGCCGAAGCATGCCACCATTCGGCAAGCGCGTCCGCCACAGCTTCGGCGTTTTCAATTTCGGTATTAGGCTCGTTCGTGTCGTTCATCGTACCTATTCTTGCATTCATGACGAACGAAGAGCATACCAATGACGCGCAAGGCGCAACCGCAGAGGAAGCCAAAGTCGAGAAAATGTTCGAATACGGCTACCGCAAGTCGAATTATGGGCCGGACGAACTCGTGACCGACGCGCACGGCAATCCGATTTCCGTGGTCGACGCGATGCTGTCAGCCGAAGACGCGGCCAAAGCCGAAACCTCCACGCCCCACTTGTGCTACTACTCCCCCCGCATTCCGGGCAATACCGGTTCGGCAATCCGCCTATGCGCGGTGACCGGCACGATCCTGCATTTGGTGGAGCCGCTCGGATTCAATCTGCGCGATACGAAGCTGCGCCGCGCCGGACTGGACTACCACGACATGGCGCACGTGGTATTGCACCCGAATTTTGAGAATCTGGTGGAATCCATGCCGAATTCGCGCATCATCGCGTTCACCGCGCACGCCACCAAACTGTATACCGACATCGAATACAAGCCGACTGACATTCTGCTGTTCGGCCCGGAGCCAGGCAATATTCCCGATCCGATGGATATTATGGCCGGTCCGCACGTGGCCGAACAGGTGCGTCTGCCGATGCGTCCAAGCCTGCGTTCCCTGAACCTCACCAACTGCGCATCCATCGCCATCTACGAAGCCTGGCGCCAACTAGGCTTCGCCGGCGGCCAGTGATCCCTCCCCCGCCTGCCAACTTCTAGGTTTTTCAATAATTTACTTGCTTTTGTACAACAAGTTCCGCGGGAGAGACGGCGGGGTCTATTCCCGACACGCTCCAGGCCGCTCAGGCCAAGTCTTTACGGTCTGAAACAGACCCCGCCGCCTCTCCAGCTACGCTGAGTTCAACTTAAGTAAGTTTTCTTTTCTTTTATGCAAGACACAACGAAATGTACGAAAGCGAGCAGAAGAGCGGGATATTCTGTTTGAGACCGTAAGCTTGGCCGAACGGCCTTGAGTGTGTCGCGAATAGAATATCCCGCTCTTCTGCGACCTCCCCATTACAGCAACTTATGCACCCAACGCAAGCACAAATCGCAAGAATGAATCGCACGCGACAAGCATGCATCGGGAAGAGGGAAGGGAGGGGCTAGTTTTTGAAGCTGTGGATTGGGGCGGGGATGCGGCCGCCTCGGGTCACGAAAGCTTCGCAGCTGGTCTGGTTCACCGGAATGATCGGCGCATAGCCCATCAGGCCGCCGAAGTTGGCCATCTCCCCTACGCCTTTGCCTTCCACCGGAATCACGCGCACGGCGGTGGTCTTCTGGTTGACCATGCCGATGGCGGCCTCATCGGCGATGATGCCGGAAATGGTGGATGCGGTGGTGTCTCCCGGAATGGCGATCATGTCGAGGCCGACGGAGCACACGCAGGTCATGGCCTCAAGCTTTTCGATCTTCAGGCAGCCATTGGTTGCCGCGTCGATCATGTTCTTGTCTTCGGAGACAGGGATAAACGCGCCGGAAAGTCCGCCGACGTAGGAGGACGCCATGATGCCGCCCTTCTTCACCTGATCGTTGAGCATGGCGAGCGCCGCGGTGGTGCCCGGTGCGCCAACCTGTTCGAGACCGATCTTTTCGAGCACTTCGCCGACGGAGTCGCCTACGGCCGGGGTTGGCGCGAGGGAAAGGTCGATGATGCCGAATGGAATGCCGAGGCGACGGGAAGCCTCCTGTGCCACCAGCTGGCCGACGCGCGTGATCTTGAACGCGGTGCGCTTGATGGTTTCGCACAGGAACTCGAAATCCTTGCCCTTGGCTTCGTCCAGCGCGCGGGAAACCACGCCGGGGCCGGAAACGCCGACGTTGATGACCGCGTCGCCTTCGGTCACGCCATGGAAGCCGCCTGCCATGAACGGGTTGTCGTCGGGGGCATTGCAGAATGCCACGAATTTCACGCATCCGTAGGAGTCGTTGTCTGCGGTGGCGTGTGCGATGTCTTTGATGATGTGGCCGAGCAGTTCGACGGAGTTCATGTCGATGCCGGTTTTGGTGGATCCCACATTGACGGACGAGCAGACAATGTCGGTTTCGCTCAGCGCTTTCGGCAGGGAGCGGATGAGCAGCTCTTCGGCGGGGGTCATGGATTTGGACACGAGTGCGGAGTAGCCGCCGATCAGGTCGACGCCGACCTTCTTCGCCGCATGGTCAAGCGCATGCGCGATTTTCACGAAATCGTCCGACGTTTTGCACGAGCTTGCGCCGACCAGGGAAATCGGGGTGACGGTGATGCGCTTATTGACGATCGGAATGCCGTAGTCGCGTTCGATGGCCTGGCCAGTGGATACGAGATCCTTGGCATACGTGGTGATCTTGTTGTAGATGTTGTCGCAGACTTCGTCGACGCTGTCGGCCGCGCAGTCCAACAGGCTGATGCCCATGGTGATGGTGCGCACGTCGAGCTTCTCCTGCTCGATCATCTGGTTGGTCTCGTGGACCTCCATGATATTCAGCATGGTTTTTCCTTACGATTAGTACGATTCGTGGCTTCGATTACTTGAGTGACTCACGTATGCCGCGGATCAGACGCGGTGCATCTTGGTAAAGATCTCCTCGCGCTGGCAGCGGATGCGCACGCCAATCTCCTCGCCGAGCTTGTCGAGATCGTCCACGATCTCGCCGAATTCCTTGTCGGCGTTGGAATAATCCACAATCATCATCATGTTGAAGAAACCGTCGATGATGGTCTGGGAAATGTCAAGCACGTTGACCTGATGTTCGGAAAGGTATGTGCAGACGCGTGCGATGATGCCGACAGTATCCTGACCGACGACGGTGATGATTGCCTTGTTCATGGAACTCCCTAAACGTTAGGTGCGAATATCCAGTTACCGTCTCGGCAAAATGCCGGACGTGCCCTCAAGTATAGGGAAGGCACGTGCCAAAACACGTGCCTTCCACCTATTTGCCTTACATACTGAGATGACTGCCGGTTACCACCTGCCGCTGTAGCAGCTGTATGTCACCGCCAGATGCCGTCGAGCACACGCACATCCACGCAATCGACCTTGCCGTCGGCAACAAAACGGAACTCGCCATCGCCGTCCGCGCCTTGGAACAGCATGCTGCCGGCCGCTTCGCCGTTGTTAAGGAAGACTTCCACCACATTGCGGTCGAAGAAGATTTCGACGCGACGCACGTCGGTGATGCCGCTATCGAAATCAACGTTGTCCACGACTGTTCCCTTCGTGACCAGTCGGGTCACGCCGTTGCGACGCTGCAGCTGCAATTCCATCGAATTACCATTGGCGGGATTGGTACCGGTCGCGATGAGCATTGTGAAATCGTTATCGTCGGCCAGATGCATGTCCGTGTAATACGCGTTGTTCGGCACAATGAAGAAGGTCCCGTTTTCGTCTGCATGAGCTTCCAAACGATCGCCTAGCAGCTGCTCGTACGCTTCCTTGACAGGACGGCTGGTCAGGCGGCCGTCGCGCACGTGCAGTTCACGTGGTAGCGACATCATACCGTTGGCAATGCACGGCTTTTCCACGCGCATCGCGGGAAAGTCGGTATACCAGCCGAACACGATACGACGGCCGTCGTCGTCGGCAAAGCTTTGCGTGGCGTAGTAGCCGGTACCGAAATCGCACCAATCGCTGTTCCCTACCTGCAAACGTGGGCCATCGGCGGTGTCCTTGAGATCACCAACATACCAACGCACCTGCTGGAAACGACCTTGCTTGTCGCGGTAGTGCATCAACGCTCCGATGGCGACCGTCTTTCCGTCGAGCTGGAACAGGTCAGGACATTCGTAAGTACGCGACAGCTGGTGGCCGAAGTCGGCGAGCACCGGTCCTTCATATTGCCATGTCACGTTGCGTTTGAGCGGTTTTTTCGCGGAGAAGAGCGCCATGGAAGGCACCGTATCCATATTGGGCTTGTCGGTGCCGGGCCTGCCTTGCGGGCCACATGTGAACCAGCCGTCTGTGCCCTGGACGCTGATGCCGGGCGCCGCGGAGGACACGGCACCGGCAGCGAATTCGGCGACCGGTAGATTCGTGGCGGTCACCATGTAAGCGCGTTCCGGATTGATCGCCTCGCCGGACATGCCGGTTTCCACCTTCGGATCGCGGAAATCGAAGCCGAAACCATCGTTAACGCGCAACGCGACCGGAGATTCGACACTCGCATGCACGCCATCCTCACACAAGCATGTGGTCTGATATTCAGTGACGGACGATTCGTCTCCGCGAGTCTCCAAGTGCCGGGTTAGATACAGGCGAATGGCGGCCGCATCATCACCCTTGCAGGGATTGTCATACGCATCCACCGTCACCGCGGATCCGGAGAATGCGCCACCGACGATGCGTTCGTCGATGTGCAGCTCCAGCTGTGGTTCGAGGAAGATTGGCAGATGCGTCCAATGCACCAGATCGCGGCTTACCGCATGGCCCCAGTGCATATTGTCCCAGCCAAAACCATACGGATTGAATTGGTAGAACAGATGGTAGCGTCCTTGGAAACGACACAGGCCGTTAGGATCGTTCATCCAGCGAGCGAATGGTTCGAAATGCGCTGCAGGGCGAGCGAAACGATCATAGATCTGACCCAGCGTCGGCTGAGCATCCCATTCATTGTCGTACGGATTCATGCTGATGAAACGCACGCCTTCATCAAGAAGATTCTCACACTCGGACAAGTACGCGAACCGCACGGTCAGTTGGCGCGCACTCACCGTGATACACACGTTTGTCGGCACCGGAATCAAGAAACGGTGTCGACGCTCGGCCACCGGCATGGCATGGCTGGCGATTTGATGGCCGTCCCCGTCGGTAATGGTGACGGCAGCGTCATCGCCGCATCTTTCGGCGAACAATTCCAGCAGACGGTAGCCGCCGGTTTCGATGGCAACGGAATAGTTGTCAGGCATAATGATCTCCTCCAAAGCGTCACATGATCAGATATCACGTGACTACGCATTGAAAAACTGATAATTGGAAAAACCAAATATGGAAAAAGGGAAACACCCGTCACAACACGATGGAATCGCGTTCGATGATGCGACAGCGCAATGCCGTTTTGCCACCATCTCGTTGTCTCTGCACCGCCATGCCATGATCGGATTTGAGATCTGCTACGGCCTTATCGCCGTCAAGCATGGCAACCAGTTGTCGAATCGCTTCGAAACCCATTTCATAATGGGGCAATTCCAGCGTGGTCAGGGATGGTTTGATCACATCAGTGATGAACGGCTGATTGTCGATGCTGATCACCGACACGTCGGTTCCGATGCGCACTCCGCGTTCTCGCGCGGCTTCGTAGATGAAGGTGGCGCGCACATCGTTGAAACAGAAGATGCCGTCCGGCTTGATTTCGTCGAACACCCGCGCCGCCTCAGCGGCAGCGTTGGTCATCTCCAATACATTGACGACCAACGCCTCATTGAATGCAATGCCAGCTTCCGCAAGTGCACGCCGATAACCAGACAGACGCTCCTTCTGCGCGATAACGGTGGTTGCGGAACCGTAGTAAACGATGCGTCGGCATCCGGCTTGAATCAGACGGTTGGTGGCGTCGTACCCGGCCATCTCATCACCAGGATAGATTGAAGGAACCTTTCCCGCGGCATCCTCACTGTCTACCACCACGGTCAGGCTGCCTTCCAAGGCCTCAGGAATATCCACTTTTCGGTGATACATCATGGCGTATAGGAAGCCGTCCACATTGTATCGGCGTAGGGCGGATATCTCTTGGTCTTCAAGTTCGGCATCGTTGTTGGTGTTTGCGGTGAGCAGAATGTATCCAAGCTTGCGCGCGGCGTCCTGTGCCCCTTGGAGTACCCGCACCGCATACGGGGTCGTGGCTATCTCATCGGTGACGAATCCCAGAGTATTGGATTTGTTGGTGCGTAGGGTGCGCGCCACGGAATTAGGCTTGTACCCCATGTTCGCGGCGGTCGCGCGGATTTTCTGCGCAACCGCCTTGCTGACGCGATTGTGATCCTTGTTGTTCATGACCAAAGACACGGTGCATACGGAAACGCCCGCTTCCTTAGCTATGTCTTTGATGGATACCAATCGTTTGGACCTGTTCACTCGTTGACTTACTGACGACTGTACCATCTTATCACCCCCTTTTTTTACGAACATGTCATGATGTCTGGTTTCGGGCGCAGCCCGTGCTCTGTTCCATGCGATCATGAATGTCCATTCCAGGCAGACGTCCGAACGAATAAATAATCCATGACGTGCAGAACATCGGCAGCGACAAACCGAACACCATGAGAATTCCAGGCCATTGCACCCATACAAGCACGGTGAGGATCAGCAGTCCGACCTGCAGAAGGCTGCATAACGGACGTGCCACAATCATCGCCAGTGTTGTACGAACAATCCAGGCGGGACGCTCTTCATAGTTCGCGCGTACCACCCAAACCAAGGACGAGAACACTGCCAAAACTACGATGATGAGCAGCAGCACGCCGGAAACCATGATGTCGAAATCGCCGCGAGCATGCCAGTTCATCACGTAGTAGTCGACGATGACCACGGCCCAGAGAATAATCAAAGGCCAACCGAAAAGATTCGCACTCTTGACTTCGCTTTTCCAGAAGCCGTGGAACGTCGTCCAAACCTCCTTGGCCCGCATTGAACGGTCCTCAGAAAGCACCCACGCGCGGAACGTAGCCTGCGCAGCCGCGAACGAGGGGAAAACTCCCAGCACGACGGCTCCCATCAGAGTGTGCGCGAGTATGGCCACGTTGACCACGAAAATCGCGACTAGCAGACGGCAGAACTGCTCGTAGGCCACAGAGAAGCGGGCAAGCATAGCGAATCCTTTCTATCAGCTGGCTTTTAGATTGGTTGTCTCTTGTCGGATTGCGTTTGACTCAACCCTTGACCGCGCCGAGCATCACACCCTTGTTGAAGTACTTCTGCAAGAACGGATAGAGCACAAGCAGAGGCAGGGTAGAGACGATGATGATGCCGAACTTGATCTGATCGGCGGCCTGCTGCTGCGCAGCCGCGTTGACATTGGTTCCAGTCCCCTGCGCCACCAGCAGCAACTGCTGCAACACCACCTGCAATGGCTGCTTCTTGTCGTCGGTGATGTAGATAAGGCCCGTCATGAAGTCGTTCCAGTGGCCGACAAAGTAGTACAGACCAATTACAGCCAGAATCGCAGAGCTCAACGGCAGCACAATCTTGAAGAAGTAGCCAAAATAGCTCAGCCCGTCGATCTGGGCCGCATCGAAGAGCTCTTCGGGGATAGAGGTTTCGAAGAAGGAACGGGCCACGATCACGTTGTATACGGAAACCGCGCCAGGCAGTATGAACACCCACATGCTGTTGTTGATGCCGAGGCTCTTGTACAGCAGGTAGTTCGGAATCAGGCCGCCGGCGATGAACATGGTCACGGTGAACAGGAACATGATCACGCGTCGCGGCTTGAACTCGCGACGGGATAGCGCGAAAGCGCAGGGAATGGTCACTGCCATGTTAACCGCGGTGCCGACCACCGAATAGATGATGGTGTTGAGATAACCCTGCCAGATGCGCTGGTTGGCGAACACCTTAGCATAGCCAGCGAAGGTCACACCCTTGGGTAGCAGCAGCACTTCACCGCCGGCCACGGCGTTCGGATTTGAAAATGATGCGATGACCACGAACCACAGCGGGTAGAGCACCGCCACAATGGTCAGGAGCAGCAGCACATTGATGACGCCCGACACCGCCAGGTCACCCGGCTTCTGCTTCTGACGCACGTGCTTGTTCCAGGGAATGTCGTTCTTGTTCTGGGTAACAGCCTCAATTGTTGCAGACATGATAAAACCCTTCTAGAAAATGCTCGTATCGGAAACGCGCTTGGCGATTGCATTCGCGGTGATCAGGAAGATGAAGTTGACCAAGGTGTTGAACAGGCCGATTGCCGTCGAATACGAGTATTGGCCATTGATAATACCGATTTTGTAGGTGTATGTGGCGATGACTTCGGTGGCCGGCATGTTCAGCGAGTTCTGCATCAGATAGATCTTGTCGAAGCCCACGTTGAGTACGGAGCCCATGTTCATGATGAGCAGGATCGCACACGTCGGCATGATCGCAGGAATATCGACGTAGCGAATCAGCTGCAGACGGCCTGCACCATCGATCTTCGCCGCCTCGTACAGCGATGTGTTCACACCGGCGAGCGCAGCCAGGTAGATGATGGAGTTCCAACCAACATGCTGCCAGACTTCAGAAATCCAATAGACCGCGGTGATGGCGCTGGTGGAACCCATCAGTGATTCTTCACCGAAGAAGCGACCGAGAATGCCGGTACCAGGAGTCAGGAAGATGTTGAGCATGGAGACGATGACCACCACGGAGATGAAATGTGGCATGTAGGTAATCGTTTGCACGAAACCCTTGATTTTCTTAGAACCGATCTGATTGATCAGCAAGGCTAGAATAATCGGGAAGATGAAGCCCATAACCAGTGTCCACAAGGAAATGCGGATGGTGTTGGTCATAATCTCGCCAAACAGCGGGTTGTGGAAGAATTCCAGGAAGTATTTAAAGCCGACGAATTTGCCGCCGGTCAGGCCTTTGGTCGGATCGAACTCGCGGAAGGCGAGCTGGATGCCCCACATCGGCACGTAGGAGAACAGTCCCACGAAGAACAATGCCGGAGCGGAAAGAATCCACAACTGCCAGTAGCGACGTAAATGGTCGGCGATGCGATCGAGCAGACCTGGTTTCTTGCGGTCGGGAGCCGCTTCCATCGCCACGGTCCGTGCAGCAACGCCTTGCGATGTTTGTGCACTCATGTTGGTCTCCAATTTAGGATGATTGCTAGGGAACAAAAGTGCGGGGTCCGGCGGTAGTCACGGGAGAGAAACGAACCCATGCGATGGACCCCGCGGTATTGCTTGGCTACTTGGTGTACTTGTCGTACCACTTCTGCCAAATCTTGATGTTGGCGTCGAGGCCGAGGGTCGGTTCGGACACCTTCTTCACGTAGGCGTCCCATTCCTTGTCGATGCCGCCCTTCTGGACCCATTTCGCGATCTGGTTGTTCGCGTAGTTGGAGATGGCGGTGTTGTTGTTCTGCAGGGTGTTGGAGTCCTCGGTATTCGGGCGCACGTAGATCGGGATGACGTCCTTGACGCCGTCGACACGGCTGCGTGCCTCGCGGATGGCCTGGTCGGAGGCGGTGACCTGGTCAGCGTTGGTGTCGTTGACCATCTTCACGTCGTCGCGGATCCAGCCGCCGAAGCGGTCCTGCAGGGCGATGGCACGGGTGTCGGGATACTCGGCGTAAGCCTTCTTCTTGTCGATGGTGTACTGGTGATTGCCATCATCGGAGACGATATCCGGGATGGAACCGAAGAAACCGGCCACGGAAAGCTTCTCGCCATACATGGCGTTGATGACCTTGTAAATGGCGTCCTGGTTAGCGGCGTTCGGGTTGACGGTCAGGCCGGAACCGGAGTAGGCCCAGCGGCAGGCGTCCTGGGAATAATCCCACTTGACCTGGGAGTCGGGCGTGGAGGCGTCCTTCTTCAGCGGCGGCAGGGTGACGTACTGGTCGCCGAGCTTGTCGCCGTATTCGGCGTAGTTGGACCAGCCGAAGGAGACGCCGGTCAGCGCGGTCTTGCCGTCACTGACGGTCTGCGAAGTGTATTGCGAGGCGTCGCGGGTGAGCACATCCTTCGGGACAAGGCCCTTGGCCATGAGTCCGTGCAGGTAGGAGACGACGTCCTTGAGCGCGTCGGAGGTGTAGTAGCTCTTGACCTTGCCGTTGTCCACGTAGTAGCCCTGTTCGGAAGCGCCGCCGCCCATGAAGGCGGTTACCACACCTTCGGAGTTCATCAGAGTCAGCGGGCTCCACAGACCGAAGCCCAAGCTGCGGATGTTCATCGGAACCTCATCGGCCTTGCCGTTACCGTTCGGATCCTGGGTCTTGAAGGCTTCAAGCACGTTCTCGAGCTCGCCCCAAGTGGTCGGCATCTCGAGGCCGAGCTTGTCAAGCCAGGTCTTGTTGATGAACATGTGGGTGCCGGAGACCTCGTAACCCTTGCCACGATCGGACGGCAGCATGGCGATTTTGGTTCCGTCGGTCACGTACTTCGCGGCACCCGGCTGGGCCTTGAGGAACTTCTTGGCGTTCGGCATCTTGTCCAGATGAGGCTTCAGATCCTCGAAATAGGTGCTGTACTTAGCCGCATCCACCATGCTGAACAAGCTCAAGCCGATGTCCGGGAATTCACCGGCGGCCATCTTGGCGCTCTTCTGCTGGCCCCACGCGTTGTCGGAGACTTCCTGCCATTTGATGGTGCAGTCGCAGGCGGCTTCCAGATCCTTGGTGTACTGGGTGTCCTGCATCGGATGATCAGTCACGTTGCGACGAACCAGAATGTTGACGATTGGCTTGCCGTTCTCGTCTGTGGTGGCCTGCTTGTTGCCGCAGGCGGCAAACGTCGTGACCATAGTCGCGACTGCAGCTATTGATGCCAACAGGCGAACACTTCTTCGTGCCATGATTAGGCTCCTTCTTCCTTGATGTTTCCTCCTCGTACCGATGTAAGACGCACCGGTACGACCCCGTCAGCCACTTGCTTTGTGGTTGTTTCTTTGCGGTGGTTAACACTATAAATCGTTAATCGTTTAATGTCAAACGTTAATCGTTTATTTCAATAGTTAACGTTCTCATCGATCAGACCAACCAGCGCCGCAAACGTAAACTTCGGCTCCATACTGCCGTCCTTGCAGAACACCGGAATCACCCACATCGCGACACGCCGTTAATCGTATAACGTATCGTTTTTCATCAAATACGCGTACAACCCGTCCGTTGTACGCGCAAAAGCGTAGCCGAACAGGACGGCCGCCGAGGCGACAGTCGCTACTTACGAAAGCCGCATTCCTCCTTCAGAAAAAAGGAGAGCACGAGTACGCTCACAGACAGCACCAAACCAAATACGTAGCTGCACCCGGGAGCCGGAGATGAAGCATTCGGCATCGTGTCTGCTGTCCATCGCCGCGGGATACGCCGTGCGCCATCTGGTCCACAGTAAATCATGCAAAAACGCGCGTTGGCGCACGTCCTTTTCATGGACGTGCGCCAACGCGCGTTTTTGCATCAGCTTCTGCGATCAGGCCTCACGGCTCGCGGAAGCCGCAGCGAACGCCGGCAAGGCGCGAGGTGCGTTGAAACCTTCCTTTTCGAAGCGGTCAGCAATCTTCTGTGCGATCTCGTGCCCCTGGCCCTTATCCACCAGGGCGATGATGGAGCCACCAAAGCCGCCGCCGGTCATACGCGCACCATACGCACCGTTGGCACGGGCCACGTCCACGGCAATATCCAACTCGGGCACAGTCACTTCATAATCCGCAGCGAGCGAATCATGAGACGCGTTGAACAGTCGGCCGGCCTCATCGATCTTGCCGTTGGCGAAGGCACGCACGAAGGAGTTGACACGGGCGATTTCGGTGATGACGTGGCGCACGCGCTTCTTCATCGTGTCGTCTTCCAGCTTGTCGAGCGTTTCCTTGAGCGCCTGGAACGGATCGTCGGACTTGGCGATGCTGTCGGCGACCACACGCAGGTTGGCCACGCCGAGGATCTCGGCGGCCTTCTCGCAAGTGGCGCGACGCTGGGCATACTGTCCGTCGTTGAGCTGGTGCGGAGCCTGAGTGTCAAGCACCAGCAGTTCCAGACCGTACTTGTCGAGATCGAATTCCTGCTGGGAGACGTTCTCCAGCGGGCTCAGCTCTGGACGGCAATCAAGACGCAACGCATGGCCGAAAGTGCAGCGCATGGATGCGTTCTGATCGAGCCCACCGGTGGACGCGCCCGCCATGTCGTTTTCCGACTTGATGGCGGCGTTGATCAGCGTCACACGACCGGCATCGGATGCGCCATAACCCAAACCGTACACGTCATCCAACGCCAAGGCGGTGGAGCAGGTCATGGCTGCGGAGGAGCTCAGACCGGATCCGAGCGGCACGCAGGAGGAGAATGCCGCATCGAAGCCCTGCACCGCATCGAAGCCGGCTTCGCGCAATGCCCAGGCAACGCCTACCGGGTAGGCGGCCCAGCCTTCCACGCCACCGGCCTGCAGGCCGTCGAGGTCGGCTTCGGTGACGTTTTCGGAGTCAACGTCGGAAACCACGCGCACCTTGGTGTCTTCACGCGGCTTGAGCGCGATGAACGTGCGGTGCGGCAGTGCGATCGGCAGGCACAGGCCCGCGTTGTAGTCGGTGTGTTCGCCGATCAGGTTCACACGGCCCGGTGCGGCCCATACGCCAGCCGGCTCCTCACCGTAGGTGGCACGGAACAGATCGGTCGCGTTCTTCACACCCTCGTCGTGCGAGAGCGGCTCAATGAATTCAACAGCAGTCATTGGTGTTTTGTCCTTTGGGTTTTATTGGCTTTCAGCCTTCGATATCGATTGGTCCGAGCTCGTGGAAGCGCTTGGCGATGAGTTCCGGCGTGGTGTCGGAAACCCATGCGGCCATGCCGGATTCGGATCCGGCCAGATACTTGATCTTGTTGGCTGCGCGGCGGAACGAGAAGAACTGCAGGTTCAGGCGGTAGTTTTCACGGCGTACGTCGTGGATCGGAGCCTGATGCCATGCTGCGATGTACGGCAGGTCCATACCCTTGCCGTCACCCTTGTCGAAGAACGCGTTGCCGCGCTTGAGCAGGGTGGAGTACATGACGGCCAGATCCCAACGTTCCTGGTCGTTGAGCTCGTCGAGGGTGAGCACGTCGCGCACCGGGGCCACATGCACCTCGAGGGGCCAGCGGGCTGCTGCTGGCACGTAGGCCACCCAGCTGTGGTTGCGCATGACGATGCGCTCCCCGGCCTCGATTTCGGAGTTCATGAGATCCTTGAGCAGGTTGCCGCCGGTCTTCTCATGGTAGGCTTCGGTCTGCTTGAGTTCGGCTTCCATCTTCGGCGCGATGAACGGGTAGCAGTAGACCTGTCCATGAGGGTGTGCCAGGGAGACGCCGATTTCCTGTCCGTGGTTTTCGAACGGGAAGATCTGTTCGATGCCTTCCATCTTGGAGATTTCGGCGGTACGGAACGCCCATGCTTCCACGACGGTGCGCAGACGGGAGACCGGCAGGTCTGCCGGCAGACCATTTTCGTCCGGGTCGAAGCAGATCACTTCGCAGCGGCCTGCGGCGAGCTTCTTCTCCCACAGCGGGTTGCCGTTGACGTATTCCACGGCTTCGGAACGGCCCGGCACGCGAACCATCGACGGGAAGCGGTTTTCGAACACGACCACGTTGTAGTCGGTGTCCGGCACTTCGCCGTCCTGGTACGGGTCGCCCGGCTTGCGTGCGGCCAGCGGGTTGCCTTTGGCGGTGGCGCCAGGGCCCGCGGTGATCGGACGGTTCATGCGTGCGGTCGCCATAGGAATCCAGTCGCCGGTCAGTGGATCGCGACGCATTTCCGGAGCAGCGTACGGCACTTCCTCACCGGCCGCGTTGAGCTGGTTGGAGAAACGGTATGCCAGCTGACGAGGATCGTTCAGTTCGCGCGTCTTCGCGCCGGAAACGTATTCCGGATCATCGTCGAGGTAGAAGAAAGCGCGGCCATCGGCGAGCGTGGTCGGCGTGATGCGAATGTGCTCCTTCGCGTACTCTCCGGGAGTGTAGTTTGCGAATTCACTCATTATGGTTATTCACCTTCCTGAATAGGCTCGCTCTGGTGTGCCAGCACGAGCTCTTTAACCAAATCCCTTGTTTTCCCAACCGAATCGGGGTCTAGTCCATCATCGGTAATGACCGTGTCCACCTGGTCGAAGCGTGCGAAAAGCGACAATGATGTGCAGCTCCACTTGGTGTGATCGGTCAAAATTATGGTGCGATCGGCAATGTCCATCATTGCCATATCGGTTGCGGCCTCAAGCGAGTTCGGCATGAGGAAGCCGCGCGGAATGGACACGGAATGCGTGCCCAGGAAGACTGTGTTGACGCGCAGGGAGGCCACCACTTTGTCTGCGATCGGGCCTACGAGCGAGTTGGATCGGGTGGTCACGCCGCCGGTCACGATGACTTCCACGTCTTTCGATTCCAGCGCCTGCACCAGTTCCGCCACCGGAATGGAGTTGGTGAGGATGGTGATCCCCGACGACTGCTGTGATTCCAACAGATGTTGCGCGAATACGTATGCGGTGGTGCCGCCGCCGATGGCGATCACGTCGCCGGGTGCCACATATTTGATGGCTTCCTGTGCGATGGCGTCCTTCAATCCGATGTCCATCTGCGACTTTACGGAGAACAGCGGCTCACTCAGCAGCGTGCTGGTGGTGACGGCGCCGCCGTGCACACGCTTCAGCAGACCCTTGTCGGCCAGATCGGCGATATCGCGTCGGATGGTCATGGCGGAAACGCCCAATTCCTTGGACAATGCGGTGATACGCACCGCACCGCGGGTACGCAACCTGCTCAAAATCAAATGCTGACGTTGTGACGATATCATTCGAACATTATCGCACATGTTCACTCAAAATAAAAACTGAGATGAGCGTTTCGCGCGTTTTCCTCACGAAAAAATATACTTGGCACTCCTGTAATCGTTCAAATCGAACAAAAACGAACGTCGACATCCCGTCAGCGAAATCAATCGACGTGTTGCTTTCCTGCGACAAACGGTGCGAGAATAGTGAACCATGACGTATGTTTCTGAGAATTTCTGGCACGATGCGGTGAACAAAGCCACCACAGATCTCTTCACCTTCGGCTACAAGCACATCATCAAGCCGCATTTCGTGTTCAATCAGACGCCCGATGTGGCGCACGACCAGATGATTCAGTTCTGCAAGATCACCAAGAACATTCCGCCGCTGATGTGGGCGTGCCGTGAAATGCTCAACTATTCCGACCCCGTGCTGGAAACCAACGTGATGGGCGTCGACTTCGTCAATCCGTTCGGCCTTTCCGCCGGCCTCGACAAGAACTGCGAGATGCCGGTGCTGCTCGACAACGCCGGCTTCGGCTTCGAAACGGTCGGATCCACCACGTCTCGTCCGTGCCCCGGCAATCCGAAGCCGTGGTTCCACCGTCTGCCCGAATATGATTCGATGATGGTGCATGTCGGTCTTGCCAATGAGGGTTCGGAAATCGTTGTTCCGCGCGCGGAACAGGCTTGGACGAAGGCGCGCGACATGCAGATTTCCGTGTCGATCGCGCGTACGAATGACGATAAGACCGGCGATTTGGACGAAGGCATCGAGGATTACTGCATTTCGATGCGCCGCACGGCCGGTCGCACCGCCATGGTCGAAGTGAACATCTCCTGCCCGAACACGATGGCCGGCGAACCGTTCAATCAGAGCCCTGAAGCGCTCGACAAGCTGTTCACCGAACTCGACAAGATCGAACGTCCACAGCCCACGCTGGTGAAGATGCCGTTGAATAAGTCCTGGGAAGAGTTCAAGGATCTGCTTGACGTGCTTGCCGAACACAATGTGCAGGGCTTGTCGATTGCGAATCTGCAGAAGGACCGCACCGGCATGGAGATTCCTCGCGATTGGGAGGGCGGACTGTCAGGTTCGCCATGCTATGAGGCCAGCAACGAACGCATCAAGCAGGTGTACCGCGAGTATGGCGACCGTTTTGCGATTGCCGGCATCGGCGGCGTGTTCACTCCGCAGCAGGCGTATGCGAAGATTCGTTCCGGCTCGTCGTTGGTCATGTTCATCAGCTCGCTGATGTATCGCGGACCGCAGCAGATCACCGTGTTGAAGCGCGGCCTTGCCGAACTGCTCAAGCGGGACGGATTCGACCATGTGAGCCAGGCTGTCGGCATCGACGCCTGATACCGATTATTTCAATCGGCAGCGAGCACCAAATAATAATGCGCCCTGCGACCGCCAACGCGGTGCAGGGCGCATTATTGTTGTTCGATTGTTGTTCGATATTACCTTGGTTATTGGTTGCGTTTAGTATGCGCCACGCACATACTGCGGCTGGTAGGGCGCATCTTCGGTCGGAATACCGAGCTTGTGGGCGGCGCGAAGAGGCCAATTCGGATCACGAAGCGCCGCACGTCCGATTTCGATGGCGTCGGCGGCACCGGATTTCAAAATCTTCTTGGCCTGCTTCGGCTTGGTGATCAATCCGACGGCCGTGGTTGGAATTTCGGCACGCGAGCGCACCTGTTCGGCGAATGGAACCTGATAATCAGGTTTGACGGGAATGGTCACGCCCGGAATCATGCCTCCGGTGGAGACGTCCATCAGATCGACACCGTGCTTCTTCAGGACTTTGGCAAGGTCGACGGTCTGATCGAGATCCCAGCCTCCGGCGGCCCAATCGGTCGCGGAAACGCGCACCAGCACCGGCATGGTGTCGGGGATGACGGAACGCACGGCGTCCACGACTTCGACCAGTATGCGGATACGGTTGTCGAACGATCCGCCGTATTCATCCTCGCGCTCGTTGATCAGCGGATCGAGGAATTGCGACAGCAGATAGCCGTGGGCCGCATGAATTTCCACCGCGTCGAAGCCGATATCATAAGCACGCCAAGCGGCGTCGCGGAACTGGTCGACGATGGCATGGATTTCGTCAACGGTGAGTTCGCGAGGCTTGTCCAACGGCCCGAACGCGTTGGCGCTTGGCCCCACGGTCTGCCATCCGCCCTGCTCTTCCGGCACGCTCTCATGCTCGTATCCGATGGAGAAGCAGCCGGTGGAAGCCTTGCGTCCGGCATGGTTGAGCTGCACCGCCATCGTCGCGCCGGCGGCCTTCGCATCGGCAACGATCCAACGCCATGCGTCCATCTGCTCGTCGGCCCACAATCCCAAGTCGCACGGCGAAATACGACCCTCCGGCGTCACTGCGGTGGCTTCCACGATAACCATGCCGAAACCGCCCATGGCACGTGACACATAATGCTGGTAGTGGAATGGCGTGGGCAGGCCATCCTGGGCCAACGCGGAATACGTATCCATTGGCGGCAGCCAGATGCGGTTGCGCACGGTCATGCCACGCAAAGTCATAGGATCGAACAGGCCAACCGTGCCATTGGTTGTAGCCTTCTTCGACCGCTTCGCCTTCTTTTCGTCTTCGCTCATCGTAGTAGCTCCCCTCCGGTCGCACCTACTGGCTCCATGCCGATCGGCTGAACCTTCTTCTTGTATTCCCCTTGAGCTTCTCTGGAGATTTCGTGCCATAAAACCGGCACTATCTGCATTCTACGCAGAACGCCCGCCGAGCGTGGCGGGCGTTCATTGATTGTTCACTTCCATTCGCTGAATTGCGGAAGCGTCACTCATCTTCGGTCTGCTGCTGATCCTGATCATCCTGCTGGTCGTTCTGCTGGCTTTGCTGCTGAAGCGACTGGTTCTGCTGCTGAATGATTGTGCTTTGCTGCTGGGTGGCATTCTGCTTTCCACCGCCGATCTTGGTGACCGTGCTGGATGTTGCGGAATACTTGGCCGCAGGCTGCCCATAATCGTTGTCAATCGGCAGCTGTTTGCGTTCCGCATAAGCATTCATAAAGTCACGCCATGCCGGAGCCGCGATGGTGGAACCATCCCAGTAGCTGTGGTACTGGCCGTTGATAGCGATATTCGCAATCGGGTGGCCAACCGGGTTCTGCACGTCACCGACGAGCACGAATGTGGCGATCTGGTTCGGAATGAAACCACCCGTCGTAACTAGCTGATCCTCGTGGGTACCGGTCTTGGCGAAGGTCTTACGTCCATTGGCTAGCTGTGCCACACCGCCTGCGCCGTCAGGACGGACAACGCCTTGATTCATGGCCCAAGCAAGCGTTTGGATGATTTCCGGATCGACCGCCTGATGGCAGTTCGCGGAAGGCACCTTAATATCATTGCCGTCCACATCAGTCACCTGCTTCAGCGCGATCGGATCGCACTGCACGCCATTGGACGCATATACAGAGAAGATGCTTGCCATCGTCAGCGGGGACACGTTGACGTTGCCGACCATCATGGCAGGCACGAATGATGAGGTCTTGTCGAGCGTCTCACCGGTATTCGCATCATGATAGCCAAGTTCAGTTGCGGTATCGGCAATCTTGCACAAGCCGATGATGGATCCCATGGAAGCCTGCGTGGTGTTATGAGACCTTGCCAAAGCCAATGCCGGCGTTTCCGGGTTCACCGTTCCATTGGTTATTGCGTTGGTGACGTTCCACGTATCAGTGCCGCCGGTATAACGATCGCATGCGAACAACGAGGTCGAATACCTCGTGGACGTCTGCAGGTTCTCGTTGACGGAATGTCCCGCTTCCATCCACGCCACCAGATTGACAGGCTTCCACGACGAGCCGATGGAGAAGCCCATGCCGCCGCCGTCTTCTCGGTCCACGGCATAGTTCATGGAATCCCTGGTCTGGTCGTTCTGCGCCGCTTCGGTGGCATCATACGTTCGATTCAGACCGAAGCCCAACACTTCTCCGGTACCCGGTTTGACGGACGCCATCACGATTTCCATGCCGGAGGAATCTTCCGGTGGGATGGTGTTGCGCGCGGTTTCGTTCAACAAGGTGTTGGCATCGATATCCAACGTGGTGACGATCTTCAGACCGCCCTCTTTCAGCAGTCTTTCCCTGTCCTCGCTGGTCTTGCCGAATTCCTTGGAATTCAAAATCTTATGCACCACGTAATCGCAGAAATAGCCCGCATCATAGTCCGCGGCCATGCAACCGGTGGAAATAGGCTGGACATCAAGCGTATCTGCGAGCGGAGTATTGACCGCCTCTTGATATTCCGCATCCGAAATATAGCCCTGCTCGTTCATCAGCTGCAGCACGATATTGCGTTGCTTCTCGGATTCCGGCTGGTTCGATTCGACGGAAGGATCGTAAGCGTTCGGATTCTTGGTGATTGCCGCGATGGTGGCGGACTGCACGATGTTCAGCTGATCTGCGGTGGTGTTGAAATACCGCTTCGCAGCCGCCTGCACGCCATAAAGGCTATTGCCGCCAAACTGTGCGATATTGAGATATCCCTGCAAAATTTCAGGCTTGGAATACTGCTTTTCCATTTGCACGGAAATCAGCATTTCCCTCATTTTTCGTGCGATGGTATCTTCCGACGCATGGTATTGTGCGATCGGATCGTCATCCTGCTGCGCCTGCAAGATCAGCACGTTTTTGACATACTGCTGGGTAAGGGAGGAACCGCCCTGATGGTCACCCTTCATATATGTTTGGACGAACGCGCGGAACACACCCTGCACATCAACGCCGCCGTGAGTGAAGAATCGTCTGTCTTCACGCGCTACCACGGCCTGCTGCATGTATTTGGAAATCTTCTTCAACGGCACGACTTCACGATTCTGATCCCAGAATTCGGTGATTTTCGTGGTGCCATCGGAAGCGTACATGGTCGACTTCTGCGGCAGGCTGGTCACATCAAAATCAATACCTTCGACCGACAGCGACGGAATAACCGCCTTGGCGACGCTGTTCGCGCCGAAAACCGCCGGTAGGAGGAACAAACTGGCGGCCACGCCGCCACCCACACTCAGCGTGATGTAGGCAATCACGAGTGCGAGCACACGTTGAACGGTCAAAGTCTTCTTTTCGGGCATGGTGCCCATTCTAAAGTGGTGGGTCTACTAATCAACCGGCCGATCGCAGCCATCACGGGTTTCTCACAAACAACCGTAAAACTTGAAAAACACTGGAAAACAGTCGAAAATTATCGTCTCGATCGTCGAATAAGCATGCCAGGCTGGTAGATGATGATGGAACGGCCCTCACGCGCAATCCATCCACGGTTGGCGAAATCCATCAGCGCCTTGTTCACCGTCTCGCGCGACGAACCGACCAGCTGCGCCATTTCCTCCTGCGTCAGATCGTGCGGCACCTTCAACCCCGCCTCGACCGGCTCGCCGAAGCGTGACGCCAGATTCAGCAGCGTTTTCGCCAAACGTCCCGGCACGTCCATGAACACAAGCTCCGAAATGCGCTCGTTGTTGTCACGCATGCGATGCGCGAGCACCTGAAGCATGTCGACGGCCACGCGCGGATGCTCGTCAAGCCATGCGAACAGGGCGTCATGCTCAAGCCATACGACTTTCGTGTCACTGGTCATGGCCACGGCGGACGCGGTGCGCGGTCCACCATGCGGATCGAACACCGGAATCTCACCCAGCACTTCGCCGTACGCATGAATGCTCAACAACTGCACACGTCTGTCGGACGATTGCCGGATCAGTTTGACGCGCCCGCGTTCCAGCAGATACATGCGGTGATCGGTGTCGCCTTCGCGGAAAATATAGTCGCCCTTGCTGTATTCGGCATGCTGCAGATGCGGCAGCAGTTCCTCCGCCTCTTCGGAAGAAACCTGCTTGAACAACGCGGTGTGCAGCAACGTCGCGCTTTCGCCACTGGGTCCACTATTGGTCTCGTTTGGCGTAGCCATTTGTCACACCTCCGTTCATAGGCACATCCTCTGGGCACGCCGCCAGGCGTGTTGCCGGGCGCGCTGCCGCGGCTTCGAAAGCTTGTTGCGATTCCACATGCCCTCACGGAACACCAAGCTTTCGTAACGTTCTCATTGCCCTTGATATCAGGGGCGGCTTCGACCATCGGGCTACATTGTAACTCGCCTGGCGGCGTCGAGCAGCCGTTCAACCACGTCTTCACGACTCATGCCCGTCTGCGAGCGCATTGGATCGACTCGTTTTACCGCTGATTTCACCGCTTTGTCCGACATTTTCTCACGTGAGGTGTTCAATACCCGCCCCATTTTTTCCGCGTCGATATCGTAGGCGAGGGTCACGTGGTGCAGTATGGCGCCAGGCCCTCCCTCTACTGGTGTGAATCGGCGTTGTGCGGCTCCGCCGAGTTTGCCGTATTGCGTGGCGATGTCGTTGAGTCCGGCGAATCGTACGTCGAGCCCGAGTTCCTTAAGCGCGCGCACCAGCCAGAAATCGCAGAGCCGGTATGATTCCTCGATGCTTATGCCTTGGGTGAAATCGAACGGCGCGTACAACGAGTAGGTGATGGTATTGCCCGGTTCGATGAACATCGCCCCGCCGCCGGTGCAACGTCGGACCACGGTGAATCCTTCCTTCTGCGCGACCGCCGTATTGACTTCGTCTTCGAGCGACTGGAATTTGCCGATGACCACGGCCGGAGCGGCCCATTCCCAGATACGCAGCGTGGGTTCGCGTTTGCCTGCCGCCACTTCGCGCGCCCATGCGATGTCGGTTTCCATTTGTTCGTTCGGGTCGCGCGGCTTGTCGTGGATGACGGTCGGTTTCAGGTCCCGCCAGCGTTCCAGATATTCCTCTTGTGTCAGCGCATTATGCATTCCCGGTTGTTCCCCGGAATATTGTTTCGTGGACCGCGCGATATTTCCGTTGCCCGTTGCATCTTCCGCATTGCGCGATTCACTGCCTGTGATTGCGCGGAGAAAAGCGATGGCAATGCCTTCTGCCGTCATACCCACCAATCGCACGTTCGGATAGTTCGCGGTAATCGCTTGCAATCGTCGCGTAATGTCGCGTGTGGGCGCGCCTCGCTGGCTTTGCAGCAAGTTTTCCCAATCCTGCAATAGTCGGCGGGAATCCTTGTCATCGCCGTCAAGAAAGAAATCGCCGTCGATCCGACATTGTTCCACGGATTGGATGGAACTTGCACATTCGCGGAAATATGCTGGAATGTCATCAGAAAGCCGGACGGAAACCCCTACGAGTTTGCCGCCCGGCTGCTTGTACAGCCCTCTGCCCATCAATCTTGGAGTTCTTGGCCGTGCCCATCGCGGTGCCAGTTGGACCCGTAGCTGGAGCACAGGATGAGGACTGCTTCGATCAGAGCCCAGATTCCGGAAATGATCGGTCCGATGAGGATGATCCATCCGATCAGGGTCAGCAACAGCTGGGCCACGGCCTTGCCTGTGTATCCCAGATAGAAGTTGTGCACGCCGAGGGTGCCGAGGAACAGGCCGAGCAGGCCGGCGACGATCTTCGACTTCTGCGCGTAGCCATAGCCGGGCTGCTGTTGGGTCGCCTGATAGTAGGTCTGCTGCGCGTAGGTTGGTGGCTGATTGTATGCGGACTGCGTGTATTGGGGCTGAGTCGGCTCCTGATAATAGGGGGTCTGCGCCGATTGTGCGTAATCCGTAGGTCCGTACGTCGGCTGGCCGTAGATGGGCTGTGCAGGTTGCGCAGGCTGAGTCGGCTGCCCGTAAGCGGGAGCGGCCGAGCCATATGCGGGGACGGACGAACCGTAGGCAGCCGACTGACCATATGGCTGACCATTGCCGTACGTACCGCCGGGGATGTTGTTGCCCTGCGTACCCGGGGCATATCCCTGCACGGGCTGCTGCGATGCGTACGGGTTGGGATTGTGCGGCTGTGATGCAGGCTGATTGTAGCCATCCTGCGACTGCCTGTAATCGGCTTGAGTTGAATCGTTCGTCGCGAAATACTCGTCTTGGCCGGAACCGTTGTAATCGGCATTGTTGTCACTCATGGTTTCAACAATATCCCATAATTTGCCTTGTTGCTTTCATCCACCCTGAAAGCAATCCCTGAAATCCCCCTGAATATGCGAGACGCCTGTCGAATTCAAGCATGAACTCGATTTCGACAGGCGTCTCAACAGGCGAACATATCCGGCGCAATCATGCGTTCCGGATCATATGTCACATGCGTGCCAGAATGTCGCGTCCGACCTCGTCGGTGGAGCGGGTAGCGGATCCCAGCTCTTCGATGTCCGCTTCGACGGCCGCATCGATCTTGGCGGCGGCTTCGTCGAAACCGAGGTGGCGCAGCAGCATGGCCGCGGAAAGGATCGCGGCGGTCGGATTGGCCTTGTTCTGGCCTGCGATGTCCGGTGCGGAACCATGGATCGGCTCGAACATGGACGGGTATTCGTCGGAAGCGTTGATGCATCCGGAAGCGGAGTATCCGACACCGCCGACCACGGCACCTGCCTCGTCGGTGATGATGTCGCCGAACAGGTTGTCAGTGAGGATCACGTCGAAGCGGGACGGATTCGACACCATGAAAATGGTGGTCGCGTCGATATGCAGATAGTCGTGGGAAACTTCCGGATATTCCTCGGCGACCTTATCGACGATGCGCTGCCACATGTCTCCGGCGTTGACGAGCACGTTCTTCTTGTGCACGAGGGTCACATGCTTCCTGCGCTTCATGGCCAGCTGGAAGGCGTAACGCACCACACGTTCCACGCCGTAGGCGGTGTTGATGGAAACTTCGGTGGCCACCTCGTTCGGGGTGCCGCGGCGAACCGCTCCGCCGGCGCCGCAGTACAGGCCTTCGGTGCCTTCACGCACCACGACGAAGTCGATATCACCCGGGTTGGCGAGCGGGGAGGTCACGCCCTTGTACAGCTTGGACGGACGCAGGTTGACGTACTGGTCGAGATCGAAACGGAGCTTGAGCAGCAGGCCACGTTCGAGAATGCCGGCCTTGATACGCGGATCGCCGACTGCGCCCAACAGGATCGCGTCGGTCTTCTTGATGCGTTCCTCTTCCTCTTCCGGAAGAATCGCACCGTCACGCAGGTAACGTTCGGCGCCAAGATCGAAATTCTCGTAATCGAATTCGGCAACGCCCTCGGCCGCCTTCTCCAGAGCCTTCTGAGCCCACGGAGTCACTTCCTTGCCAATGCCATCGCCCGGAATGACGGCGATGGTGTACTTCTTTGCAGAATCACTCATAGCACGCGACTCTAGTCAACGAATCAGCACGTGGACTTAAAACGCTCAACTAATGGACACTCCATGCCGCTTTCCTGTACGAAACACACGAAAAGCATGAATCATACGAATCTCACAAATCGCACAGCCTAATCAGCTGGTAATACCCATCACGCCAAGACACCAAGCATTCTCATAGGAGATCTCCTCCCACTGCTTGTACCTTCCAGACGTACCCCCATGACCAGCCTCAACCTCAATCTTCGCCACGGCATCCACGCCCGCACGCTGCAGTCGGGCCAACCATTTCATCGGCTCCACATACAGCACACGAGTGTCATTCATCGACGTGGTAATGAAAATCTTGGGAAAAACCGCAACCCGCGCATCATTTGCATCAGACGGCGCATTCTCATACGGCGTATATTCCTTCATATACCGATACACGTCCGCATTATGCAGCGGATCGCCCCACTCATCCCACTCCGTAACCGTCAACGGCAACGACGGATCAAGAATCGACGTCAACGCATCCACAAAAGGCACATCCGCCTCAACGCCCGCGAAACATTCGGGAGCCATATTCGCCACGGCACCCATCAACAGGCCACCGGCGGAACCGCCATCGGCCACCGTGCGAGCAGGCGACGCCAAACCGGCACGCTGCAACGCACGCACGGCATCAACGAAATCCTCAAACGAATGCTTCTTATTGAGCAAATGCCCCTGCTCATACCAAGCACGACCCATCTCACCGCCGCCGCGAATGTGCGGCACCGCATAAAGCACACCACGATCAAGCATGCTGATGCGAGACACCGAGAATCCCGGATCCGAACTGATCTCATACGCGCCATACCCGGTAACGAACATCGCCGAATCACACGCAGGCACATCCCTGCGCCACACCAAGGAAACGGGAATGCGCTCGCCATCGCGGGCGGTAACCCACACCCTGCGCTCCATGTATTCGCGCGGTTCAAATCCACCAAGCACCGTGGCACGCCTCAACAGGCGATCCTCGCCGGTCGCCGGATCGATATCATGCAGTTCGCCGGGACGCGTGTAACTGGAGAACGAGTAGCGCATGCGGGGCGCATCATACGAAGGATTGCCTCCCACACCAATCGAATACAAGCGCCGGGTCTCCCCCGGCATCGCATCGGCGGTCGCGCCATCCGATGAGGTCATCGCCTTGCGGGAAACCCCATGCACGGCCGACCCCTCGCCTTGCGCGGCGGCCAATTGGTCGAGCGCGCCCCACACTTCGGCACGTTCCTCGTTGATCTCGTCCACCGACTCGTCGACATCCCAATCGTCTTCCAACGCGTGGGGAACCAGCTCGGTGAACTTCCATGGACGCCCCGCAAGAAAATCCTCCGCAGCGGCATCCTTCGTCATCACCGCAATATGCGTCAGGCTTTCCGCCCGGTACTGCAGCGCCACATAATGCCGGTGAATCGAGATCCCCTCAATGCCAAGACCATGCGCGCCCTGCAAAATGGCTGGATTGCAGGGATTGGAATACGGTGTGCCGATCGGCATCTCAGAAGCGCCCGGTTCGACCTCGTCGCCGTGCTCGCATCCGTACGGCGAACCGACGGCCACACGCACGCCCTCACCCAAACGGTACGGGGGCTCATGGGAGCGCATGTCGATCACATCGATTTCGAAATTCGGGTTCAACGCATTGTGATAGACCACGGCGAGCGGAATATCCTCACCGCATTCGCCGGCACCTTCGAAACGGCTGAAACTCACGTCGTATTCCACGTCCTGCTCGCGCGGAATGAACGCGCGGAATTCACCTTCCGGATCGTCGGTGGAAAGCAGCAATACCTCGGTGGTAGTCTTCGACCCGGTGCCGATCACCAGATTGCGTTCGTCGAACGACAGGCCGATGCCAACCCAGAATCGTTCGTCCTGTTCGCGGTACACCTCCACATCGTCGACGATGGGAGTGCCGACGCGGTGCCTCATCACCGCGTATGGACGCCACGCGTCGTCGAGCTTCACATAGAACACCCATTGCGCGTCCGGTGTGAAGCAGGCGCCACCGATGCCCTTGAACACTTCCGGCAGTTCCTTGCCGGTTTCCAAGCTGCGGATGCGGAAATCGTAACGTTCGTCGCCGCTGGTGTCGGTGCCGTACAGCATCCAACGTCCGTCTTTGGAAATATCCATGCCGCCGATACGGAAGAAATCATGGCCTTGCGCTTCGGCATTGGTGTCGAACACCACTTGTTCGCCGTCGATGGGCACGCCGATTTCAATGGTTGGCGGATCCCAATCGTCTGCGCCTCGAATAGGCACACGGCATTGCACCGCATACTGCTGGCCCTCCTGGGTGCGTACGAAATACCAGTAGCCATCCATGCGTGTCGGCACGGACATGTCGTTTTCCTGAACGTGCGACTTGAGCTCGTCGAACAGTGTGGAGCGTAGGGTTTTCAACGGTTCCATGCGCTGCTCGCAATACCGGTTCTGCGCGGCGACGTAATCCTGCACGTCATGCGATTCCTTGTCGCGCAGCCATTCGTACTCGTCGATGAAGGTGTCGCCGTGGAATACGCGCTCCTTCGGCACACGCTTCGCGATCGGCATCCCGCATTTGTCTTGCACGCTTTCGTCGCTTTCTCGCGCGCCCGTTGCGCCCTGTTCACCCCGAAAATCAGTCATGCACGCGATTATACCGGCATTGCATTCCCAATCCCACGCGGCACGCACCCCCTGCTCCGGGCGTACGAAAAAGTCAGACGCCCATCTGTTGTTTCAGGAACGGCAGCATGGTTTTCATCAGATTCGAGCCGGTCGTTCCCGTGAATACCGGGACATCGGTGACCGGGATCGGCTGCGTGACCGCACGCCCCGCAACGGTGCCGAGATTGCCGGCGACTTCGCGTGGAGACAACTGCCGGATGCCGATCGCCAGCACACGCCCTGGGTATCGGCGTGCGATCGTGGCGTACGTGGTCGGATCCCTCTGCCCGTCATCGCCGATCAGAATGAACTTCATATCAGGAAAATCAGCCATCAATTGTTCGGCATACTCGAGTTTGTGCTGCACTCCGGAAGGAATGAACGTTTTCGGGCGAGGATCGAGGTCGCGCAATAGCAGCGGACCTTCCGGAAAACCATGGTTGGCGATGAAATGCCGGATCGAGCTTTCCACATTCCATGGCGATGTCGACAGGTAGAAGAACGGCGCGTCCGGGAACATGTCCGCAATGCGGTTGAACAGCAGGTTCATGCCCGCAACCGGCATTTTCTTCTTTGGATCGAGCAGCAGCAGATTGTAGGCGGCTTTCATCAGGCTTGGCGCCTGCGTGACCATGATGGTGTCGTCCACGTCGGAGATCACGCCGACTTTCGTACCGCTGGGAATGGTGAACAGGTTGGCTGTGACCGGTTTGCGGCTGCGTACCTTGTATGACACGTCGTGCACGCCCGGTTCGAGCGAATGTTCGGCCACGAGATCGAGATATCCTGCGGAATCGGAGGCTGCGAATTCACTGGAGACATTGCGCTGCGCGTCCACTTCGTCGTGCACTTCGGACGCGCCCACCTGCACGGTTTCGAGGGGCACGCCGTCGATGGCGATGCGCACCTTCGTATGCGGCGAGGGGATGGTGAGCATGGCACGGATGCCACGGGTCAGACGACCCGCCTGACGTTTGAAGGGCCCGTACACGGTTCGGCAGATCAGTCGAGAGTAATGTTCGGTGCCGTAGCCGACATATGGTTCCACGCGCGGATACCAGTTGAGATTGAGCACCATGCTTGTTGAGAACGTCACCCACTTGTTGAACGCTCTGGTAATGGTGCGGCGGAACAGTCGTGTCAGCGGAGGCTTGACTTCGATGCGTTCGTGTTTCGAAGCCGCGTCGAAGGTGGTGACCACCTTGCGTGCGGGAATGGGCACGGTCGGCATGTCATCTTCGGATATGGAATCCGGTTCACGCTGGGGCAACGGCTGCGGTTCGGTCATAACCCCACTATAAAGGCGATTATTGAATTACCTGGTACCCCAGCGTGAAAATCAGGGATTTTTCAGGGAATACCGATGATTCCCCATCCAATTTCCCGAATCGTGCCGTTCACTGAGCCACGATGTTGGCGTATTCCTCGGAGGAAAGCAGTCCCGGCTCGTCATCCTCAAGTTCGATTTTGAAAATCCAGCCTTCGCCATACGGGTCACCCGTTACGATGCTTGGATCGTCGGCGGCCTCGTTGTTCACATAGCGAATCACGCCGGCCACCGGAGTGACCAGCGGCGTGACCGCCTTGGAGGATTCCAGTTCCGCCACCTCGTCGCCCGCCTGCACTTCGGTGCCGACTTCCGGCAGATCGATGTACACGAGTTCGCCAAGCTGGTCGGCCGCATATTCGGTGATACCCACCATGGCCGGCTCGGTGGAAGCATCCACCCACACATGCTCGTCGGAATATTCAAGATGCTCGGGCACATCCAGATTCGGCTTGTTATCGTTTTCTTCGCTCATGAAAGCTCATTCTACGTCAATCGTATGTATTTCCCTAGAGCAGTGCCGAAACTTGTTACGGGAGGTCGTGGCCGAGCCATTCTTCGATCATGTAGCGGGCGATGGTGGCCTTTCCGGGAGCTTCCATACGCCCTGCCACCAACTCGTTCATGTATTCGTCGCGGGTCACCCAACGCGCCTGCAGGGTCTCGTCGCCGTCCACGCGCACGTCGGTGGTGTTGGCCACGCCTTTGAACGCCATCATGAGCGATGCGGGGAACGGCCATGGCTGCGATCCCAAGTATTTGAGTTCGCCGATATCTATGCCGACTTCCTCTTTGGCTTCGCGCCGGCAGGCATGCTCCAGGTTTTCTCCGGCTTCCACGAAGCCGGCCGATACGGAGTACAGTCCGGTGTTGCGCCATGCGCTGTTGTGTTGCAACAGCAGACGGTCCTCATGGTCCACGATCGCCGTGATGACGGCCGGTTCCACTCTGGGGAACAGCAGTCGCTTGCCGTCCGCTTCGCTGGTGCAGCGTTGCGCCCATCCTCCCAACGCCGGTTCGGTCGGAGCGCCGCATGTGGGGCAATGACGTTGGCGCGCATGCCATACGCCCAGCGAGATCGCCGTCGTGGCCTGGCCTGCTTCGCGCGCGCTGGCATGCGGTGCGAATCCGCGCAGATCGACCCAGTCGAATCGTTCCGCAGCGCTTTCCAGCAACGATTTCGACGTTTTCGCTTCCGGTTCGTGCTGTTCGCCGAACGCATCGTCCGCGCCCATATGCTCGCTGCTTGCGGCCACCGTCTCCGCGGCTTTCACGCGAGACACGTCAACGGCGACCACGTGTTCGTCGCGTTTGCCGCCATACGATCCAAGGAATATGGCGAGCGCCGTCGGATGCGTGTGCAGTTCCGCCGCCACGTAGGCGCCGGGCAATTGCGCGAGACGCATATGCACGTTGGCGTAGTCCGCGATGGCTCCCTGTCCGCGCGGCACCGCCACCATGCCGTCTTTGACGAGAATGACCTTCGTGTCCGGCTCCAGCAGCGCCGTGTCGAACAGGTCGGGTTCGTCGCGTCTCGAAACCTCATAGTCGATGTCGCCTTGCGCAAGTGGCAGGAACGGCAGTGCCTGGGTCAGCGCCAGTGGCGAGAACACGCTCATCGATTGCTTCTTTCCTTGAATACGATTGATAGAGCGGATATTTTTTTCTCTATTCCGTATTTTCTTTTCTATTTTTTTATATCTTTTTTGTATTTCTGATTGCGATATTGACGGCAGCGGCGGAAAATACCGGCTACTGCACCCTGCGCACCAGCGCGAGCAGCGCGTCGGCAACCGCCTGCGGATGCTCGTATGCGCTGAAATGCCCGCAATCGAATACCACCGTCATATCCGCGCTCGTGCCTGTCATCGCATCGGCGATCGGCGTCATCACGCTCGGCGGGCTCGACGGATCCTTGTCGCCGCAGATCACCGCAACCGGCGCCGTAATCGCAGGCAACACATCGTTCAGATCCGGGCGCCCAGCCGCCATGCGCTCACGCCATGCGATGCCTTCGGCAGGCTGTTCGTTGATCCACGTCGTGAACTGTTCACGGTAGGCGGCCGACTGTTTGATGGTGGAATCCTCAGGTGTGGATGCCGCAAATCCCATCACCGGCTCATGCGTGCCCGTCGATTCGCATGCTTCGGCGATCGCGATGCGCTTCGCGCGCATCTGCGCGGAATCCGCCGCGGCCTTCGTGTCGCACAATGCCAACGCGGCAACAGCTTCGGGGTGCAGACGCTGAATGTCGAGAACCAGATAGCCGCCCATCGAAAGGCCCGCCCAAATCGCCTTGTCGTAACCGGCCGCATGCAACATCGCGACATAGGCGTCGGCCATATGGTCCAAACCGTTCGGGAAAGCGCCGTCCGCGTCTTTGCCGCCACTGGTCTCATCGGAAGGAATCGGCCCTTCTCCCGCACCGGGCATGTCGGGACCCCAGATCGGGAACCGTTTCACACCATGTTCCACAGCGGCCGCCTCCAACGCCTCCGCACATTCGTCCCACATGCGGTGGTCCACGGGGAACCCGTGCACCAGCACCACGGGAAGCCCCTCGCCCTCGCAATACACGTTATTATGTAATTCGATCGTCATCGTCTCACTCCGTTCCTCTCCCCTATATTGCCTATGTATCTATCGCTTGCGCTGCCTGCATTCGCAAGCTGCCACGCGCTTTCCTGGCGCCCACGGCCGACCGGTTTCGACGTCAACCATAAGCCTGTCGGCTACCTGCCGGCCCAAGCGATCGCCTGACGCACAATCGTGCCATATCCGTTGCTCATCTGGTTTATGAAAGTGTCGAGGATCTCGCTGTTCGGGTTGACCCATTCCACGTCAAGCGTCTCATCCTGCGGCTTGCAGTCGCCCGCGATCGGCACCACGTAGCACAATGCGATCGCATGCTGGCGGGAATCGAAATAATCGGATAGTCCCGGCGTCGGGAAAAACTCGGCCACGGTGAACGGCTGCAGACTCACCGGCAGCTGCGGCAACGCGATATCGCCCAAATCCTTGGCGACATTACGCGCCACGGCCTCACGCAACGATTCGTGATAGAGCACGCGCCCGGCAATCAGCGTTCGCTCGATACTGCCGTCGTCAGACACGCGAAGCAACGATCCGACCTGTGAAACACGCCCCAGATCATCGGTGCGCACCGGCACCACAAGCACGTATGGAATCGGCATTTCGCCGCGCATACGGTTGATTTCGCCGGAAGCAAGCCATCCTGGAGGATTACCTATTCCGCGAATGAAATCCTCCGGCGTAATGTCGTCGAATTCTCCGCGACGACGGCCTGCATCGAAATCGCCCTCGTCGGGCACTTCATCATTCATCACTGGCATAGTCCCATTATCACGCATCTTGTGTGAATTGGCTGGAAAAGAATGCGCCGAAAGACGATTCTTCTGACAGCGGATATTGCATATGCCGGGAATGCGGCGGGTTGGGGCGCGGTTATATACTCCAAAGCAATCGCATACGAGGGGCGTAGCCCGTCACGCGCGTCGATGGAACGAACAGCAAGGAGCAATCATGGCAACGCATGCGGTCACTTCGCAGGATTTCAATCAGGTCGTCGAATCCAACGATCTGGTATTCGTGGATTTCTGGGCAACCTGGTGCGGTCCGTGCCGTGCGTTCGGCCCGACGTTCGAAAAGGCAAGCGAAGCGAATCCTGACATTTATTTCGCGAAGGTCGATATCGACCAGAATCCGGATCTCGCCTCCGCCGCCAAAGTGCAGGCCGTGCCGACCTTGATGGTGATCAAGAACCAGCAGATCGTATTCCAGCAGGCTGGCGCGTTGCGCGCGTCGGATCTGGACGATCTGATCGCCCAGGCCAAGGAGCTGGACGTCAATGCGGCCGCTGCCGAAGAGGCTACGGAACAGGCGCAATAAGGCGAATATCAAAGGATTGCAAAGGTGCCGTTCGATGGCGAAACATCAACGGCACCTTTTGCTTTGCACGCTTGCTTTGCATGCCCGCTTTGCCCGCCTGTTACATATGCGCTCGCCCGGATTCCATGGCATGGAGTAGAATGTCGCGTTGGATATGCGCTTTCCGGCGAAGCCTGAAGTGGCGGCGCACCGCATGCCGTGCATGTGTGAATTCGTCGAGGATCTGAACGCGCGTTTAGGAGCAGAATGGCTAACCACAGCAAGCACGCCCGATCGTCTACCTTCGCCATGCCGAGCAAGTCCTCGCTGGTGAAGATCGCCGCAACGGTCGCGGCGGTGGGCCTGTTGGCTACCGGCGGCATTGTGTCGCGCAATCTTTACACCTCCGCGGAGCAGAACACGGCCAATCAGGTCACGGCCTTCTCCGTCACCGATTCCGCCGAAGCATCCCGTGGCAACGCCCGTGAGCTGCTCAATGGAGACACCTCGTACGTCACCGTGAAGATCAACGGCAAGTCGCGCGTGGTGCCCGGTACCAATTTCACCGACGTGAAGTCCGTGCTCGACGCGGGAGACATCACGCTCGAACCGGAAGACACGGTCTCCCCTTCGCTCACCACCAAGGTGGATGAGAAGACCGTAATCACCATTCAGCGTGCCGGCGCAAGCGTTGAGGTTTCCGACACCGCCATCGGTTTCAATGTCGTCAAGAAGGAAACCTCAAGCCTGCCGGAAGGCCAGGAGAAGGTTGAGACGGAAGGCGAAGAGGGCGTGATGGAAACCACGAACCTCGTAACCAAGTCCGGCGACACCGTGGTCTCCTCCAATATGATCAGCTCGTATGTGAAGAAGGCTCCGGTCGACAAGGTCATTCTCGTCGGCACCGGCTCCACTTCGTCGTCGTCCTCCAGCGCTTCCGCGTCGATCGGCACCACTGTGCCGGCGGGCGAAATGCAGCAGTGGGCTCACGATTATCTGCTGTCGAACGGCTACACCGAAGCCGATTTCACCGCCACCGTATACATCATCACCCACGAGTCCGGCTGGAGCGTCACCGCAACGAATCCGAGTTCGGGCGCCTATGGTCTGCCCCAGGCGTTGCCTGGCAGCAAGATGGTGAGCGCGGGCGCCGATTGGGCTACCAATTACCAGACCCAGCTCAAGTGGTTCTGGGGCTATTGCGCACAGCGTTACGGTTCCATTCAGGGAGCCTATTCGTACTGGCTTGCCAACCACTGCTACTGATATGCGTCGCCATCTGATCTCAAGCAAGCTCGTATTGAAAGTTTATGCTGACTGGTGATTGATATTTAATTTTCGTAATTCAACGCATATAGTTTGAGCCTTGTAATATTTGAAGATATTACGAGGCTCAAACTATATTGTGATTCGATATATCACTAAGATACTATCGGTTTCACAGGGCGTTGTTGGCGCCGATCACCGTAGCTTCCTTGACGTCGTCGATCTTCCTGCGCTTGCGGCCGCCATGGCCGGCCTTCGGACCGCGCTTGCCGACGGCGCCGCTACGAACCCCGTTCTTGGCGTCGAAGAGGATCACGCGCTCATCGCTGTGATATTCACCTTCCAAAGCAAAGTAGGCGATCTTGTCTGCAGGCACTTCCGGGAAAGTGAAGAACTTCTGCGTTGCAACAAGCAGGTCAAGATTGCGAGTGGTCACGGAAGCCGGACGATCAGCGTTCGGATTGTTGAACTGAACCGCGAAATCGTCGTTCTCGTCGCACACCTGGATTGCGAACTTGCCACGCTCGTAATTCACCAGCAGCTTGACGAATTCCGGACGACCGAGCACTTCGGAAACACCCTTGGAAAAACGAACGGATTCAAGCATGACCGTCATGGTCAACTTGCCACCAGTTCTTTCGCCAACTTCTTTGAAACCATCAAGAACGGACATGTAAATCCTTCCTTTACTGTAAATAACTACATGAAATACTGTACCTCATTGTTAAGAATAAAACGAATCGAATCTTAGGGAATATATATTCGTATCTTTAAGAACACAACATAATACGAAAAACACAATGAGGCCATCTCACGCAACCACTTTTGTAATCATTTTCATTTTTAAAATATTTTCCCAGTAACAGTTTTCATTGGAATTTCACCATTTCTTGGTACTTTCTACACTCCAATTGAAAAGGAACATACACTACACGGTTACAGCATCGCAAACACAATCAAAGAAGATGGAACCCCGCCGCAAAGCAGGATTCCGACATTGTTAACAGCGTGGCGGAATCCTTGAGTAATGTGGCGGAAAAGTCGCTGCACGCTTCCAACAAAGAGTCGCCGGCGAAGCTTTCCATGGTGCAGCGCGCCGCGTAGCCCGTAGCCCCTAGCTCCCCGAAAGCGGCATTGTATCTGGCTGTGACATAACTGTGAAGCGCGATCTGAAGGAAATCTCCGTTCAGCTCGACAACCTCAACATTCCGGTGATGGGCTTCGTGTTCAACTTCGCGAAGGAACGCAAGGTCTCCTCGAACGGCAACTACCATTACTATTACGACGAGGGCGGCAAGAAGAGCCAAAGGAGCCGAAAGAAGAGTAAGCACAAAAACTGACCCAATCTCAACAAAATAATCGCCTCCCTTTTACTAGAAAGGGAGGCGATTTTTCGAGTTTATGCAACGCAATGCGCAGCTTAGTAGGAACCGGTACCGCGGAAGACTACGAGCACGGTCTTCGCAAGAATCGCGAGATCTCCAGCGATGGACCAATTCTCGATGTACGAAACGTCCAAATACTCGCTCTGCTCCTGCGAAAGATCCGAACGACCGGAAACCTGCCACGGACCAGTAATACCGGGCTTCACCAGCAAACGCGTGGAATACAGGGAGCCATAGCGGGCAACCTCGTCAGGCAACGCCGGACGAGGCCCAACCAAAGACATATCGCCCTTCAACACGTTAAAGAACTGAGGGAACTCATCCAACGAAGTCTTACGAATAAAATGGCCAATCTTCGTAATACGTGGATCATCCTTCATTTTGAAGATAAAACGATCGCTCTGGCCATTCTCTTCCGCAAGCTTCTTCTTCAACTCTTCTGCATTGGTAACCATGGAACGGAACTTGTACATGGTAAACGGCTTACCATGTAACCCGACACGCTGCTGAGAGAAAAACACCGGACCACCATCATCGAATTTGATGGCAATAGCCACACCGAGCATAATCGGCGAAGAAATCAACAACGCGCAAGCCGAACCTATGATATCGACGACACGTTTCACCACAGCAGTAGCAGTAGTGTATTGCGGCAGACTCGCCAACAACACCGGCTGCTCAGCCGTATTACGCAAATATAGGCGGTGACCGCTCACATCAGCCAAAGACACGGCCAACGCAAACTCCATGCCCAAAGATTCCACTGCAAGAGAGATACCATGCAGCATTTCGGAATCACGAGACAGCACGTCGGCAACATACACTTCTTGAGCGCAAAGACTTTCGCACGTGCGGGGGAACGCGGAATTAAGCGGAATCACCTTCAGCTTGTCGGCACCTTCAATGGAAGGATCCGGCTCGAACGAAGTGACCACATACGCATCTTTCTTTCTGCCGTCAGCTTTGATCGGGCATACTGCGACCGGCGAATACCCCCAATTGGAATAATCCTGCATGGTACGCAACGCACGGTTAATGCCGTCGGAAGAACCAATCACCACGGTCTTATACTTGCAAGAACCTTTTTTGCGGCTGCGATGCAACCACTGACGCATCTGCCAACGGGCAATCACTTCCAGGAGGAACGCGATGATCGGGGCAACGATAAGTGCCGTTCGTGGAAGCGCAAGTTTGAAAATAAACGCAATCGAGCAATACGTAATAATAGTGAGCAGCGAAGCGTTGATGATCTTCGCGTACAGCTCATAGCCCTCCGCCATCACATGCCTATGGTATGCACCGACGATTGTAAGGCTCAATACCCAAATGGCACTGAAGCAAACAAGAAATAGTCCAAATGGCATGACGCTACCGATGGCTTCATATGCAGAATTGTTTGCCCACAGGCTGAACGCGAGAGAAACCAGCATGACGGCAAGGTCGACCATTACCAGACAGGCAACGAACGAATATCTCCACCCCGGAACGACCTGCTTCTTGACCCTCTTACAGCTATGCCCGTCCCCATCAACGGGAAACGGCGTGTTCGAGAATGTCATCGGTTCAAACTGCGAAACGTTTTGAGCTTGATCCTGAACATGCGTCCGCTGCTTATGCCATGCGTTGGAGGAAACAATATGTATTTCCTCCGTCTTTGGCGTTGAATCCGAATCGCAGGAGTTCCCTCGCATGTCCAATCCCTTCAGTCTGGCTCTTACACTCCATCCTTCTAGGGCAGATTACACCCACCCCCCCCCCGAGTAACATCCACCACCCTAGAATGGCATAGAAGGGTGATGGATGTCGGTACTCCCACAATCAGCTGCGGAGGAGGATTTCCTCCAGGGCGCCGATCACCGCATCGGGCATGCCGGAGGTGACAAACAGCTCGTTGCTGAAACGGGGCGCGGTATCGAAGGTGCGCAGAGCCCCGAGCGCACGCACTCCTTGCTCACGAATCGCCTGCATCGCATGCTCTTTGGAAATGTACGGCATTTGCGCATGCAAGAGCACGTCAAGCACGTCCTGTTCGACTGAATTCTCAGCAATCTGCAGTCCGTCTGCAATCGTAACGTTCAAGCATGCAGTAGACGGCACGTCGCGCACAACGACCGACAGACTCAACGTCTGCTGATCGTATGTAATTTCTGCAGTATTGCAAGCTTTACCGCCAATTTCGATACGAACGTTCTGCGTGTCTGGCTGCGCAACTCCACGGAACACAATCTCCCAGTTACGCTGTGCCGGAATGGCTTCAGCACAGCCTTCCACCGGACTGATGGTGAACTGCGTGGCATTGTCCGTATTCTTCCAGTCAAGGCTCATGCGCGTATCGGCAACATGAGTTTGGCCATCGCAAGACTCGGCAGATGCAGAACCGGAAGCAGCAGAGGCCACAGAACCATCGTCTTCCTTGAGTGTGAACGAACCGTTCGCACCGGGGAACACCAGCACCTGCAGGGACTCCGGATTGCCCAGATCATTCACCTTATTGCCCTCGCCAAGCTGCTGCAACGGCACGATACCGCCAGCCTTGGCAAACACCGGCATACGGTCGATCGCACGCCACACTTCCAAACGACGCCCGGACTCTCCTGCCGAAACGTAACGGCGACCATCGAAGAAGTCATACCATTCACCTTGCGGCAGCCATGCTTCCGTGCTACCCAGCTGCGCGGAATCGTCATTGTCAGAAACAATTGGTGCAACCAGCAGCTCAGTGCCGAAACGGAATTCATCCGGCACCTCGTACGCCTGCGGATTGTTCGGATCCGCCCAATACATCGGCTCCACCAATGGCATGCCCTCGAACGCGGCGCGATAGTTCATGGTGTACAGGTACGGCAGCATCATATGGCGCAGTCGCAGCGAACCCACCATGGAATCGCGCACTTCCGCGGAGAAGTTCCACGGCTCCTTGCCCATGAACTGCGAATTGCTGGAATGCAGGCGATTGATCGGGCTGAACGTGCCAAGCTGGTACCAACGGGCTTCCAAATGCTCGTTACGATAGCCACACATATGACCGCCAATATCGTGACTCCACCATCCGTAGCCGATATTCGACGCGGTAGCAGTGAAATACGGCTGGAACTGCAAGGATTCCCACGTAACAATGGTGTCTCCCGAGAAGCCGACCGGATAGCGGTGCGAACCCGGGCCAGCATACCGCGAGAAGGTGAGCGGCCAACGGTTGTTGCGTTCCGTGCAACTCACGTTGCGTTCGGATTGCTCGACATGCATTTCATGCTCATCGCGAGCGCCCGGCTCGGCGCACTTTTCGCATTCGCAGTTCTCATTTACATTGCGTTCGGAAGAAGTCTCGTAGCGCCCGGAATCCAGGTAGTGCAAGTGGTTGAGCACCCACAGCGGGTCAAGTCCGGGCTGGCGGGTCACGCCGCCTTGCTGCCAGTCGAGCCACCAGAAGTCAACGCCTTCGGCTTCCATACGATGATGCATGTCGAAGTAGGCGCTTACGAAATCCGGATTCGTGAGGTCGAATTCCACTGCCTCTTCGGTTGCGGGATCAATGCCGACGCGCTTGGCCACCGCCTCATAGTCGTCTTCGAACGCGCGCACGCCGTCTCGCGGATGCACGTTCAACGTGGCTTTCAGGCCGCGCTCGTGCAAGTCGCGCAAGAACGCCTCATGATCGGGAAACAGCTGCTTATCCCACGAATAGCCGGTCCAACCGGAACCGTATTTCGGATCGACATCGTCCACGCGGTGCCAGTCCATGTCGATCACGGATGTGGTGAATGGAATGCCTTCGCGCTTGAACCGGTCCATGAGCTGCAGGTATTCGTCTTGCGTGTAGCGGTAGTAGCGGCTCCACCAGTTGCCGAGTGCGAAGCGCGGCAGCAGAGGCGTTGGTCCGGCCAGCTTGTAGAAGTCTTGCACCGCTTCGGTGTAGCGGCGGCCATAGCCGAAGAAGTAGAAGTCGGTTTCCGCGTGATCGCGTGGCATAACCCAAGCCCCCAGTGGATTCGGTTTGCCGTTCACTTCGTATGCTTCCACGATCACGTTCGCGGCGGAATCGTCGAGTACCGCCCATCCGTCTCGCGAAATCACACCGTCGCCGAGCGGAATCGCACCATTCGCCTCGTCGAGCGTGCGCGCGGTGCCTTTGAGATTATGCTTCGGCTCGTCGCCGTAGTGCCACGTATTGAACTGGGTGTCGGCCACGCCCTTGACGACTACGCTCAAGCCTTCTTTGCTGAATGGCTTGCCATCGTACGTCACATACAGCGCGGGGGTGTCAACAATGAGCAGTCCGTCGCGATGCGACACCGTGAACTGCGTATCGGCACCGAAATCGCGGTTGACCACCATTTGCGTGAGATTGTCCTCAAATTCGCCGGAATCAGACCATTCGAAACGGATCAGCGATTCCGTTAGAATGCCAATCCTCCAATGATCCCCTTGTAAAACCGACGATTCTCGCATTTTCGGACGTGCCTTGCGCACATAGTCGACGAATACCGTGCCGGTTGCGTTATCTAATGCGTTGTTTGCCATACTACTCCTGCCTTACTTGCCACTGCCCGTCGCAATACCTGCAATGAACTGCTTCTGGAAAATCATATACACAATGATCACTGGAACAATTGCCAACGAAGTCGCTGCGAACAATCCGCCGTAATCGGTGCCGTATTGTCCGTTGAAGGCCTTCAGACCGACAGCGAGCAGCTGCTTGTGTTCGTCAGTGATCATCAAGAATGGCCACAGGTAGTCTTCCCAATTCCACAGGAAGGTGAAAATGGCGAGCGCCGCGATGGTGTTATGGCTCATTGGCAGAATGATGCTATGGAAGATTCTGGTTTCGGATGCGCCATCGAGTTTCGCCGCTTCAATGAGTTCGTCAGAAATTCCCGAGATGGATTGGCGGAACAGGAAGATACCGAATGCGCTGATCATGCCAGGAAGCACGAGCGACGTGTAGGTGTCTTGCAGACCCCAGTTGGTGAACATTTCGTATTGCGGAATGATGGTCACTGCCCAAGGAATCATCATGGTGCTCATAACGATGCCGAAAAGCAGGTTGCGACCACGGAATCGCATTTTAGAGAACACGTAACCAAGCACCGCACTTGTGTAGATTGCAATACCGGTTTTCAGTACTGCTACGATCAGCGAGTTTGCGAACAATCGCAAGAAATTGAACTTTTCTTGGATGCTCACATAATTGTCAATCGTGGATGGCTTAGGGAATAATCCTCCGGTCACTTTGACGATTTCGCTATTTGGCGCGAATGATGAAATGAACATCCAAACAAATGGAACAATGGTGATGATGGCGGCGATGAAGAGCAGAATCGTAAGAATGATGCCGCCAATTTTACGTGATTTCATGCCAGTTCCTCCGAATCTCCAGAAACCTTGAACATGATGAGGGTGAGCACACCAGTGAACAGGAAGAGCACAACTGCCTGAGCTGACGCGACGCCGAAGTTGTATTTCTGGAATGCCTGATCAAAGATGAGATAGCTGATGGTGTAGGTTGACGTGCCCGGACCGCCTTCGGTCATGACGAGAATCTGCACGTATGCCTGCAGGTAGCTGATCAGTGACGTGATGACAATGAACAAGGTGGTTGATTTAAGCAACGGCAGGGTGATTTTGAAGAAAATCTGCACTGAGTTGGCACCGTCGATGGCGGCCGCCTCGTACACGTCTCGAGGAAGATTCATGAGACCGGCCAAATATAGAACGGTCGCGTAGCCAAAATCCTTCCAAATGGTCATGATGATGACTGCCGGCATGGCCCATTTGGTGTCGTGCAGCCAGTTGATGTCGAGTCCTGTGATTTTGTCTACCATGCCGAACTGCGGGTCGAACATCCACATCCACACGAAAGAGACTGCCACGAGCGGAGTGATGGTCGGCATGTAGAACAGACCTCGGAGGGTGTCTTTGCATTTGACGAGTTTGGCGCTGAGCAGCAGGGCCAAGCCGAGACCAAGCACAATGCGGAAGAGTGTGGAAACACCTGCGAATACCGCCGTGTTCCCCATGGAAGTCCAGAAAAGTTTGTCTGTGAGGATCTGTTTGAAGTTGTCGAGTCCGACCCAATCATAAGTGCCAATCAGAGGATTCCAGTTATGCAAACTGCCCGCGAAGGCTTTAAAAATTGGGTAGGCCAGGAAAATGGCGAAATAGACCACCAAGAAGACAACAGCCATGTTGCGTAGGGTGAAAATTCTTGATACCAGAGATTCACCATTTTTGTTTTTCATTGAATCTCGCCTCTCTGTGAGCCGATTCGACCGTTTTGTTACGCAATACAGAGTGTCAGATCGAATCGAATAAGAAGATTGAACGTATCTCGTAGATAAAAGGCAGCCGCGGCGCGGAAGAAGAATCGTACCGCGACTGCCCGGATTGGAAAAGGGATTGGAAAGGATATATCGGTATTACTTATGTTCGTCGAAGTAAGCGTACTTGCTTTCCATTGACGTGAAGTCAGAGCTCTTCATGTCGGTATCCATCTGACCCTGGGCCTCCTTGAGAGCCTTATCGATGGACATGCCGTTCTGGAAGACGTTCTGGAAAGCAGTGGTGCCGCTGGATTCAACGGTGGATGGTGCCGGTCCCGGCCAGATCAGTCGGTCCACGCGTGGCTGGATGGCGGCCATGACCGGCTTGGAGAGAATGTCCTTGTCGTTCTGCAGCGAGGTCTTGGCTGGGAAGGAGTTCAGTTCGGATACCGCTTCACGAATGTAATCATCGTTGGCGAGCAGGTACTTGATGAAGTCCTGGGCAACGGCCTGCTGCTCCTTGCTCTGGTTCTTGTTGACGCCCGGAGTGGATTCGCCGTTGTAACGGTCGTATGCAAACGGAGTGTCTTCGGAGAAGGTTGGGGTGGCGAACACGCCGTAGTCAATATCTGGATACTTTTCTTTCAGCGTGCCTTCCATGTGGCCCCAAGCGTAGATCATCGCAGACTGACCGTTACCGAAGCTTTGGGTGTAATCGTTGCCGAAGTCAACGGATCCGACCTTGTACTTGTCATACAAATCCTTGAGGAACTGCATGTTTTCTTTGGTCACATCGTTGTTGTAGTTGGCTTTCTTGCCATCTTCGCTGAAGAGCAGTTCACCCTTCTGATAATTCAGACCTTGATAGATGGCGCTGTAGGCGTCGCCGTTGAAGTTGAAGCCGGCCTGCGTCATCTTGCTGCCGTCGGTTTTGGTGAGCTTTTGGGCGACCTGGATGAATTCGTCCCATGTGGTCGGAATGTCGGCGTCGGTGAGGCCCGCTTCGCTCCACAATGTCTTGTTGTAGTAGATGTTGCCGGTGTTGATCACGGAGTCGATGTACTTGACTTTGCCGTTCTCATCTTCATGTACGGATGCGGTGGAGTAGTCGGATTCCAAAGACTTGGTGTCGATATCGTAATCCGCTGCGTATGGACGAATCAACGCATCGTAAGAGTTGTGGATGTTGAAAACGGCCGGACCGTTTTTGCCTTTCAGAGCCAACGGCAGCTTGGTCCAATAATCATCCCATGAAACATTCACCGTTTTGATGGTGACGTTCGGATACGTCTTCGTGTAGGACTCAATCATCTTGTAGACAGGATCCGTGCCCTTGCTGCCCCAGCTCCAGTACTCGAGCTGGATTGGCTTGCCGTCGTTCACGAGATGATTGGGGTCGTAGGTGATGGTGTTGCCGATAACGTCAAGCCCTTTGTCGGCTTTCGTATCGGTTGTGCCGGACGCGGCATTGCTGTTCCCGCACGCAGCCAAGCCGACGATGCTCAAGGCCGCCACTGCCACTGCGATACCTTTGTTGATTTTCATATCTCTCCTTACGTCCTCGTAAGCCTTCATCCGCCCCTTGCGGACAAGCAATAGCATACGACAAGGGTTTCATATTGGCAATTCAAGGTTTTTTAAAATGTAAACGGTTTCATTTGAAACCCGTTTCATCTCACCGCTGTGAGCGTGCACACATTGTTTTTCATACGGCGTGTCGTATCGCAACCCTTTTCATTCATCTTTCAACTCTGTAGCCATGAGGACGGTAATGATGGTAGGCTGAAACAAACAGTGAAAAACTTTCGGAGGCACCATGAAAGCGAGCATCGGCGATGTGGCACTGAAGGCAGGCGTATCGAACGCTACAGTCTCACGCACTTTCGCACACCCTGAACAGGTGTCAGAGGCAACACGGTTGAAAGTGCAGGCCGCAGCCGATGCGTTGAATTTCAGCGTTTCCAGATCGGCAGGAATTCTTAAATCCGGTAGAACCTATCGCATAGCATTATTGGTCGGCAGCGGCGTCATCGAATGGTTCACCGCCGAAATCATTGCCGGACTTAACGATGTTTTGCGTGACGCCGGGTACGATCTGGTCATCTACCCCATCGAGGGGTCGGAGGCGCGTGACGCATTCTTCGAGGAACTTCCCGTACGCAGCAACGCCGATGCCGTATTCGTTTCCTCATTTGGCATCAGCCCCGACGAGGTCAAACGTCTCGGAACCGCAAAAATTCCGATTATCGGTATCAATACCACCAGCGAAGGATTCGATGCAACTGTCGGTATCAACGACAAAGAAGGCATCAAACTCATCGTTCGACATCTCGCCAAGCTGGGACATCGTAACCTGCTGTATTTATATGAAAGCTTTTCCTCCACATTGGGATTCAGCTCATTTAACCGTATTTCCGGATTCCAGGAAGCCTGCGATGCAATTGACGGACTGACCGCCCGCACACTGGCAGTGCAAAAAGGCGACAGCATTCTAGATGCGGCAATTTCCGAGATCATGGCGCAAGACAACCCACCCACCGCATTGTGTTTCCATCAGGACTCACAGGCAATTCCATTGTTCTTCCGCCTTCAACGCAGCGGCCTTTCCGTGCCTGGAGATATTTCCGTAACCGGATTTGACGACAGCACCTTCGCCAAAGAAGCTGAGCTAACCACCGTTCGACAGCGCCCATACGACATGGCCGTCGATGCGGCACAAAAGGCTCTGGCGCTCATCGAAGGACAACCCATCGAGGAACCATTCGAGACATTCCCCGTTCAGCTGCAAGTACGAAACTCAACCGCAAAACCACGCACCGCTCCCCTGCTGTAGGCCGCAGCGTGTACTCGCGTGAAATCACTTCGCGTAATACCCCACGCCAACCGGTCTATCTGCGTTATGTATGGCAGATTTTGCTTTTCATACGGAAACATCTCGCTTATATATGGCACGTCGCCTGCGAAAACAGCCACTTCGGGGGTGTATTTTTGAGGTTTTCACCACATGCGTCTGCCATGTATAAGCAAGATACCTCCGGTCAGGCCTCCGAATCTGCCATACATAGACGAGATGCGAACCGCAGACAAGCCTCTTCGTCTTACCCCGGCGTTCAATGTGCTTTTCTTCACACGCATGTACGTTTAATCGCCTCAAGCACCGATGCGAATAAAACTCACCAATGTTCGCACCGTCAACGGCATACGCCAAGACAGCAACGCGACTTAACCCAAACCGCCAACATCAGTAGTTTGGTAGATACTCGCGCGCATAGCCGTCCACACCTCCATTGGACGAGAGGAAACGTGGAATAGAGTCATTGCCTTTTGTCGACCATCATGACGACGCGCGCAAACAGATAACGCTAAACTTGTCTCATGTTGATTATTTGCTTAACCTAGCGAAGCGACGAAGCAAGAGCAGGTGATATATGGTAACAATTTCTGACGTGGCGCACGCAGCCGGTGTTTCCAAGGCAACAGTCTCGTATGTACTATCGGGAGATCCTCGAATCACTCAAGCTACAACACTTAAGGTGCAACATGCGATTGACGAATTAGGCTATACGGTTAACCATGCAGCCCGCGCACTATCCGTAAGAAAAACCAAAACAATAGGTGTGGTCTCCCCCGCCTTTCACGGCAACTATCTGTCAGCCCTCTTTGGACTGTACGTGTACCTGCTATCCGAAGAAGCGACAAAGAGAGGATACGACACTCTGCTCATTGGCGAGAACGACGGCTTCGAGGCAATGCACGAAGCATGGTCGTCAAAGAAAGTGGATGGGTTCATCCTGATGGACGTCAAAGATGAGGATCCACGAGTCAGCTATGCCGCAAAAGAGCACATTCCGACCGTTGCATTCGGCTCGCCAAAGAACTCACACGGTTTGGATGCAGTGGATTCCGATTTCGCCAAGGCTGCATCATCAATCTTGAATTTCTTAGCCTCCGAAGGGCATAAAGAGGTGATTCTTATTCCATGGTCACACACAATATTCGATCAGGGTCTTGGCTACGCTTGGCGCTTTCTGGATTCAGCGATAGAGACCGCCAAACGTCTTGACCTGAAAATGCATGTCGAATATCCGAAAGACGACGATTCGGATCCTTCGCCCCTCATTGAGCATGCACTAGATACGCACACCAAAGCGACCGCTCTGATACTTCACAACGAGCCGGCAACAATCGTTGCCCCTCAGGTCTTGGCACGCAGGAACCTCCGAACACCGGATAACTTGCAGGTCGTAACCGTCTTCCCGAAACAGCTAGCAACATCAATGAAGATATCGTTCCCTGCAGTGCGTCCGGACATTGCGCAACTATCAGAAGCCGCCGTGGGAACCCTTTTGCGTCGAATAAACAATCCGAAAGCCCCGACGGTCACCCGCTATCTTGATTATCCACTCACCCAAGAGCCCGAGTAACATCGCAGCTACGTAGATTACGCGCAGAAAACAACCACGAGATTCTACATTGGTTAAGTTCGTCGATTTGACTTTTCAAAGATCAGGGTTTATTATTTAACTTGTTTAACCGGTTCAACAGTTTGGGATTAAAACTTCCCAAACGCAATAAATTAATCATTCAGCGCATAGGTGCGCTGTTAATGAAAGGAAATACCAAATGATCGGTTCAAATATGAAGCGCGTAATAGCTTTAATCGCCGCAAGTGCCGCGGCAGTCAGTCTCGCCGCTTGCGGTAGCAACTCAAGTCAAGATTCCAAAACAATCGAATTCTGGGACCCATACCCTCAGAAGAACGATAGCAGCACATGGGCGAAATACGTTACCAATTGCGCTCCTGAGGGATACAACGTAAAACGCATCGGCTATGCGCAGTCAGACCTATTAAACAATCTCACAACAGCCGTCAAGGCCGGCAACGCACCCCAGATCGCCCTGATCGATAACCCAAAGATGCCTACCGCTGTCGACGCAGGACTTGTTACGGATATCGAAGCAGCGGGAGTCGACGTTTCAGGATTCGACAAGAATATCGAAGGTCCCGGCATCATCGACGGCGTACAATATGGGGTTTCTTACGGCACTAACGCATTGGGCTTGTATTACAACCCCGATGTCCTCAATAAGGCTGGCGTAGACCCAGAATCGATCACCGATTGGGATTCACTCAACAGTGCCATCGAAAAAGTAGTAAACGCAGGATATAAGGGCATCACGTTCTCCGGCATTTCCGGCGAAGAAGGAACATTCCAGTTCCTTCCCTGGTTCTGGGGAGCCGGCGGTCAATTGAAGGACGCTTCAGGTTCCAGTGCCGAACAGGATGCGCTTGATCTGGTATCCGGCTGGGTCCAAAAAGGTTGGGCTCCGAAATCGGTCGCAACGGACAACCAATCTGCTGCGTGGGATCTATTCCTTGGCGGCGATTACGGCTTCTCCGAAAATGGTTCATGGCAGATGGAGTCGGCCACCGAGAAAGGCTACAAGATGATTTCCATTCCAGCCAAAGATGGCGGAGTAGCCCCGGTTCCAAGCGGTGGCGAGTTCATTACCATTCCAACCCAGAAAACCAAAGACAGTGACAAGATGAAGGCAACCGCGGAAGTCATTCAGTGCCTCATTGACGGAGATAATCTCAAGAAGACCAATGATGAGATGGTTTATCTTGCCGCCAAAAGTGACGTCCGTAAGCAGCAGGTGGAAGAGAACAGCGCCTGGGCACCTTGGGTTGACGCCGTAGAAAATGCTGAAGGCCGTACCACTGACGTCGGTCTGCAATACGAAGACATTTCTGCACAGCTTTCCGAAGATCTACAGGCTGCCTTGAATAAGGGCTGATTCGCGGTCTCATATTTTTCTGGGGCATCTGTCCGTCATTCATTGCGATATTCAGACGCCCCATTCCATCTTTTCCATCAACAGGCAGGTGAACTATGTCTCAAACAATCACCGTAAATAAACCAAGGCGAATCAAGCCAACCACATTGGCTGCCATTGGTTTCGCGGCCCCGCTGATTATTTACATGCTTATCTTCTACGTTTGGCCTCTGATTCAGAATATTTCCATGAGTATGCACCGCTACACACGTCGCACTTTTGTGACCGGCGATGCCCCTTGGTCTGGATTCGATATCTATAAGGAAATATTAAACGATCAACAGTTCTGGACTATTCTCGGACAGACTTTGATTTTCGTCTTCGCTTCTATCGTTTTCCAATACTCTATCGGCTTGGCATTGGCGGTTTTCTTCAATCAGAATTTCAAACTTTCCGCGGCTTTGCGCGGCGCATTCCTTGTACCATGGCTGCTTCCGCCAATGATTTCCGGTACAATCTGGCAATGGATGATGGACGCCGACAGCGGTGTTATTAATAATTTCCTCAAACTATTTGGTTTGGACCCGGTTTGGTGGCTGCAAGCCGATCATTCCTTGTGGGCGGTTATCATTGCCAATATTTGGCTTGGTATTCCTTTCAACCTCGTAATTCTGTATTCGGGCTTGCAAAACATCAATGGCGACTTGTATGAAGCCGCCGCGTTGGACGGTTGCAATGCTTGGCAGCGCTTCTGGAAGATTACTTTCCCGTTGCTCAAGCCGGTATCGATGATCACGCTCCTGCTAGGTTTCGTCTACACGTTACGAACAGTAGACATCATCTGGATTATGACCAAGGGCACTGGATCTTCGAGAACCTTGGCAACTTGGGCTTATGAGATGGCTTTCGGAAAGGGCACATCAGCAACCATCCGGTATTCGGAAGCATCCGTTGTGGGCACGATTCTCATTGTCGTAGCACTGATTTTCGCTCTGATTTACCTGTGGGCCCAGCGGAATGAAGAGAAGAGGTAACTAAAATGAAACATCGTTCATCATGGTGGAAAACACTTATAGGCATCATTTTGACGCTGATTATGCTCTTCCCCGTATACTGGATGATCAACATATCATTCACGCAACGTCGTTCCATCCGTTCAGGTGATCTGTTCCCGAAAGATTTCACGCTTGACAATTATGCTTCTGCGTTAAGTTCACAGCTCCCCTACCTAGGAACGTCATTGCTGGTTGCCATAGGATGCGTGATCCTGACGCTAGCAATTGCATTACCTTCGTCATACGCCATTGTTTTCTTGGAGTTCAAAGGCTCAAAGTCCATGAACTTCCTGTTGATTGTTGCTCAAATGATTCCCGCGGTCGTTATGTCTCTAGGCTTCTACCAGATCTACAATGACATCGGCCTTCTCGACAGTATTCCGGGACTTATCGTTGCCGACTCCACTTTGTCGGTACCGTTCGCGGTGATTCTGATGACGGGATTTATGTCCGGTATGCCACGCTCGTTGGTGGAGGCAGCGCAAATCGACGGAGCATCGCAGTGGGGTGTTTTTGCCAAAATCGTGATTCCACTCTCCCGTAATACCATTGTCACGACTTCGCTGTTCGCTTTCCTCTGGGCATGGTCAGATTTCATGTTTGCTTCGACCCTCGATTCCGGTGGCGGCAAGATGAGGCCAATCACCATGGGCCTATATGACTTTATCGGTTCACAGAACCAAGAATGGGGGCCAATGATGGCCACCGCAGTATTGGCCTCAGTACCAACAGCGCTATTACTAATTTTCGCACAGAAATACGTTGCCGCCGGCGTAACAGCCGGAGCGGTGAAAGACTGATCCAACCCTTAAGTACATAATTAACAAGGACCAACTATGAGTGAACTAACTTTTGCTATCGATGGAGATGCACTGTTGTGGACTGGTGACGGCGAATATCTTCGCATCGAACCATGGGGAAAGAATTCAGTCCGCGTCCGCGCCTCGAAAATGCATGAGATACAGGAACAAGACGGAGCTTTGCTACCACAAAACAACCAGGCCTCAGGCAGCCACAACTATGGCATCACCATTGACAAGCCCAGTAGAACCGCCGAATTACGCAATGGCGATATTGTAGTTCAAGCGAAAGCATCCTGCGGCCTGTACTCCGGATCAGGATATGAAGAGCCACGCTGTTTACTGAGCTTCTATAAGGCAGACGGCACACCGCTCATTCAGGAAATACCATCTGGCGGATCACTAAATCTTCGAGCGCGATGGTTCAAACCGATCACCGGAGGCGACTATTCCATCGTTGCTTCCTTTACCACACCGGAAAATGAGAAACTATATGGTATGGGCGAATACCAACAGAACATCCTCAATCTAAAAGGTTGTACCCTCGAACTCGCGCATCGCAATTCACAGGCATCTATTCCTTTCGTGGTTTCCAGCGCCGGATATGGCTTCCTGTGGAATAACCCGGCACTTGGAAACGTTACGTTCGGCAAGAACCGTACGGAATGGCACGCTGAATCAGCCAAGCAGATTGATTACTGGATTACCACAGGCGATACACCTTCTTCGATAATGAAGCATTATGCCGACGCCACAGGGCACGCTCCTCACATGCCTGAATGGGGACTGGGATTCTGGCAGTGCAAGCTTAGATATTGGAATCAACGTCAGCTCCTAGACGTCGCTCATGGGTTTAAACAGCGTAATATTCCATTGGATCTCATCGTTGTAGATTTCTTCCACTGGCCGCATATGGGTGACTTCCGTTTTGAGAATGAATTCTGGCCAGATCCCAAAGCTATGGCGGACGAGCTGCACAGCATGGGAGTGAAACTCATGGTATCTGTGTGGCCCCAGGTCGCGCTCGCCTCAGAGAATTATGTTGAGATGAAGTCAAAGAACCTTCTCGTGCGCGCAGATAAGGGTGAAGACGTCGGCATGATGTTCGAAGGTCCCAGCCAGTTCTATGACGCCACCAATCCAAAAGCTCGCGAATATGTTTGGGAGAAGTGCCGAACAAATTATGCCGAGCTTGGGGTTGATGCATTCTGGCTCGATGAAGCGGAACCTGAATACGGAACGTACGATTTCGACAACTATCGATATTACGCCGGCCCAAACCAGCAGGTGGCAAACATCTACCCAAGAGACTATAACAAAGGCTTCTACGAGGGACAACAAACCATAGGAAGGGATGGTGACATCGTCAACCTCACCCGTTGCGCTTGGGCTGGTTCGCAACGCTATGGTTCTCTTGTTTGGTCTGGAGACGTTGGTTCGACCTTCGCCGACCTTCGTGCCCAGATTACCTGCTCCATCCACATGGGCATGGCCGGTATCCCTTGGTTCACCACCGATATGGGCGGTTTCCATGATGGGATAATTGATTCGGACGATTTCAAGGAGTTGTTGGCCCGCTGGTGCGCGTTCTCATGCTTCCTGCCGGTCATGCGCAACCATGGCGACCGTAGCCTGCATACGGCAACCGGCAAGGAGACCATCACCAATTCGGCCGGAGACCACCGTTCGCCAAGTGGCGCCGACAATGAGCCTTGGAGCTATGGCCCCGAGATGGAGCAGATCTTCCGAAAGTTCATTGCCATTCGCGAGAAAATGCGCCCTTACACTCGGGAATTGTTCGAATCAGCACATACCGATGGCCAGCCTTTGGTCCGTGGACTCTTCTACGAGTTCCCTCAAGACGAATCGGTGTCCGATATCGCCGATGAATACATGTTCGGCCCTGATATCCTAGTGGCCCCCGTAGTTGAGGCCGGAGCCAGATCGCGTGAGGTGACGCTTCCCGGAAACGCTAGCATCACATGGACGGATCTACGCACTGGCAAAGTGTATGAAGGGGGGCAAAAAATCACTGTCGACGCCGGAATAGACACGATTCCAGCCTTCGCACGCGACGGCCACGATCACGGACTGATCGGAATGCTATAAATTCCCGCACAACAAGTGTGGGGCGTCCGTTCCCAAGGCGAACGCCCCACACTCTGCGCATCTTTCCCATTTCAACCGGTCTATCTGCGGTATGTATGGCAGATTTGTAGCGGGCTTTCAGTCGAACAGATGTTGAGCAGTTTTACATGGCATTTATCAAAGATTTTGTTTTCTGCCGCTCCATACTTAAGGAATTCAGCCAGAAAATACCGATCGCTTTTGCAGCCGCATCAATTAAGTGACTGCAAAAATCCATTCAATACGTTGCTGCCAGCAACACCTCGGAAAGCAAAGTCAAAATTTGACCAACATATTCGGAGGCATCGCCAAGCAATGCAACCGTATTAAAACTTGGTTCGATTAAGGTTCGATAAATCCGCCTCGCCATTTTTGCTTATGGCGAGGCAAAATACATCCTTCCCACATGGCTTTGCTGCTTTTTGTATCTTTTGTTGTTATCTGTTGCCACTTGTCGGCATCGGCACGGCATGTCAGTATCATGTGCGTATGCGACTTATTGGTAATATTCTGTGGCTGATTCTGGGTGGGTTGTTGCTCGCCGCCAGCTGGGCCATTATCGGTTTGGTGTTGTGCATCACCATTGTGGGCATTCCACTGGGTATTCAGGCGTTCAAGATGGCGGGACTCACGCTGACCCCGTTCGGTAAGACCGTGGAGTATGGCGGCGGCGTGGGATCCGTGCTGATCAACATCATCTGGTTCGTACTGGCTGGTGTGTGGATGGCGATTGGCTACATACTTGCCGGCCTGCTGAACTGCGTCACCATCATCGGTATTCCGTTCGGTATCCAGTCGTTCAAGATGGCCAAATTAGCGCTATGGCCGTTCGGCTCGCAAATCCGCAGCTTGTAAATCACTTCAGATCACTTCACCCAGCATAGACGGCCATCGACTGCCGTCTTGCATATAAGTATCGGGGAGCTGCGGTCCGAACAGGCCGTGACCACTGCCCCCTAAGCAACGAAACATATTTCATTCGCATATGGCAGCTCCAGAGCGGCAAGGCTCAAAAACCTGAACAGTCGAAACATTACCTCCCCAAATGATTGCTGATGCCAGCCGCGAATCCCACCGCAGCACTTCCATTCATGCCCAGGCCATTCAACAATCGTCCCGCATGCTTCGCGCCGGCCCATACCGCGTTGATGATATTGCCGGCGCCATATCCGGTAAGCACCGTCCACGGATGGGCGAGCAGCCCGCATATCGGGTCAAGACTCTGGTAGATTCGCGCGAAGAACGATCCGGGTGCCGGCCTGCATCAGCACAGCGCCAATCGCATACACAACGATGAGGTTGCGCAACCGCTTGGCATAGATACGGTCGCGCCCACGCATAAGCCACATAAGCGGCAGCAATACGCCGAACAGATGCATGCCGATATAGCTGGGCTCCGCGAACAGGAACTTCGGGCGACCACCGCCCCACACCGAGCTTTCATTGATGTACTGCCGGTACATGAGGTGCGCGAAATAGTCGGTCAACGGCTTGATATGCAGATGGATGGATAGCCATTGCACCACGCCCACACCGATGGTGTCGTGTGTACGCATGCTTGGTTCATGTGGTTCCCCCTCCCCGTCAACCTTACTCGTTCATCATGATGTATGGATGCCACCCGTTGTTCATTTGCAGGTGCAACGCCTTCGTCAGGCTTGTAGGTCTGGCGGCTCGTCAGCGAATGGCTCGGCGGGCGTGCTGTAGCCGAGCACTCGCATGGGCCGGTCGACCTTGTGCGGCACGGACCGACGATGTAGTGCCCGCCCCCGCTGGGCACCTTTATTTGATCGCATACATGCCAGGCAACATTATGCTTGTTCACGCCCAGAGTCAGATTCATCTTCATTGGCATTTTCCATAATGATCTGATTGAAACGCACTTTCAACGCGTGTTCAAGGTTAAGGCAGAGGTAGCTTAGCAACGTTCGCAGATGGCAGTCGATGGTGGATAAATCCACGAGATATGCGAAATCCAGCCCATGGTACTGCCCGTTATCTCGCTCGAAATTGTTCTCGAAGGCTTTAAGTTTGAAAAAATACGTGCGGCTCGTTAGGAACTCTTGCGCATCTACTTCCGTGTATAAATCAAATGTGACGCCATGCGTTTTCAAAGATTCAATTTGCTGACCTACGTTGTATTTCGGACGCCGAACAATACCTCGCAATAACCTATCGTCTTCTTTCCTTGGATAATCCCGATATCGCAAAACTCATACAGACCCAATCACCGTATGGTTTGGGAGGCAATCCCACCGCCATAATCAAATTCTACGATCACTCACTCGCTCAGGCTGACTATGCGTATTTCCAAGCAATCTTTGACGGTGTTGACCTGTATGAGAGCCAGACCAGGCTGATATTCTTCTATCGACCTTGGCAGAAAGACGATGGAGAAAGAATTTCGGATGCAGAAGCCAGGACTGATATGAACCGTAAAGTCACCAAGCTGCTTTCAACCTATGGTTCCACTCTGGATAACAAGGACCATGGCAAGAATCTCATGCATAAACTGCTTATCGAGGGACGACTCAGCATCAAAATGATTTAGTCCATCTTCATTGAATCCGCGTTTAGACATCGGTAGATGGTGGACCGTCCCACGTGCATCATCGCGGCGATCTGGTCCACCGTCACCATGCCTCTCCCTACAGGAACACGGACATGTAGGTCGGGATGCAGTCGACGGGCGCCGTCCCCGTCCAGGTCCTTGGTGCAAGACGAGGTACCGCCTGCCGACGCGTGAGGAGCACTTTTCGCAGAATGCGTCCAACGAGGCGTGTGTCCTGTAATTCGACGACTTGACCTCGACGGGACTGACCTTCTTGCTGTCGGGCACGATGAAGTCGATCTCGTAGTTGCGGGTCGTCCCCGGCTTAGGCCAGGTGTGGTAGAACAGGCGCCTTCCGTGGGCGGTAAGCTCCTGGGCGACGACGTTCTCGTAGACCATGCCGAGGTTCACGGGCAGCTTGTCCGACAGGAGCTTCCCGTACACGATGTTGTCGGTGAAGTCCGCGTCCTTGAAGGCGAGGGCCACGAACAGGCCGGTATCCGCCAGATACAGTTTGAACTTTCCTAGGTCGACGGTCGACTTGCCAACGCGCCGCGCGCCCTCGACCAGCAGGGCCGTCCTGCCCTGGGACCGTGATTTCCAATCAAGCAGGACGTCGTACATCTTCCGTCTGAGCATGGCGGACCACACCTCACTTCCGGCTTTCGCATTTCCACGTTTTTCAAAACCAGATTTGACCGCATTTCTGCACTTTTTGAAAGTGTGTTTTACTGCATTTCTGCACTTTTATGAAAATTGCCAGATGGAACCAGAGAGAGGAGACATACAGGCCTACGATGCCGGACGCGCCAAGCCCTAGGCTCCGGGTTCCCAATACGCCGTCGGATGCCTTCATTCGGCCATATGCGCCAACGTGAAATCAAGTCTGCCAATTACGGCGTAACCTACAGAGAAATCGTATTGCGAGACCGGTCGACAGTCACACGCGCATCTTTACTAGGTGATCGGCGATGACCGGCAGGAGCGCAGCCAAATTGATACCGGAGTACATGGGCAACAAATCCACACGTTTGATCATAGGATATCGGCGAGATTCCAAAGAAGGGTTAATGTTCCGCGGCGGACACCAGAATCTAAAACATAGAATTCAAGGTGCTGCATAAGTGCACGACACGCCAGAAATTGCCTTTTTTCAAATTCTTGACTAAATTTTGTCTTTTGATGCTCCAAGTGTGGTAATATTCAATATGAAAAGAGCTTTGAAATATTGAATATTCCAAAGCTCTGGAGACTAGGAAAAACTAAATAAGAGAACTATCTAGCTAGTATCTGGTTAACTTCGCATCGCCAAGATGATGAGGATGATTGGCCAGACCATGCTGGGGTTTTCGGCAATAGTTTCGACTAGGGTCGTCATGCTGTATCTCCTTTCTTGAAAAAAGTGCACCTTTAAGGATAGCGTGGCGACGTTTATTTTCTATGAACCGGCGTGTCGTATGCTCATACCGCGGAAACCCTTTGCCAATCGCCATCATCGGATTTGTCGGCCAAGATTCAGACACCTGTAGACGGTGGACCGTCCCACGTGCATCATCGCGGCGATCTGATCCACCGTCATCATCCTGGACCAGTACAGCCTCCGCACCTCTCTGACCTGTTTCTCGTCGAGCTTGGCGGGCCGTCCGCCCTTCCGTCCTCTTGCCCTGGCGGCTTCGAGTCCGGCGCGGGTGCGTTCGCGGATCAGGTCGCTTTCGAACTGCGCCAGAGACCCGAAGATGTTGAACACGAGCGTACCGCCCGGTGTGCTCGTGTCTATCGATTCGGTCAGGGAACGGAGCTGCACTGGATTGGCAACGGTGTGTTAGACGGTTTCTTAGAGGACGAGTCCCTATTCGGTGAATTCCTTCGGACTCCGGTATCCGAGGGTGGAGTGGAGCCGCTGGTTGTCGGACCACCACACGCAGTCGTCGGGGTCATGCCTCAGCTGCTCGATCGTGGTGTAGTGGTTCCGGTACACGAGCTCCTTCTTCAGCAGCCTGTTCGTCGATTCGACCACGGCGTTGTCGTAGGGGTTGCCCTTGCGTGACAACGATCTTTTGATGTCGAACACGTCGAGCAGCTCGTCGATCCTCGTGTTGTCGAACTCGCTGCCCCGGTCGGTGCGGAACACCTGGACGTCCGTCAGCGGGAAGTCGAGGGTGGCGAACGCGGCCAGCACCAAGCTCACGTCCCGGGCCCGCCCGACGGAATGGCCGGCGATGCCCCTGTTCGCCAGGCCGGCCAGCAGGCACACGTACGCCCAGCCTCCGCCGACGCGGACATAGGTAAGATCGCTCGCCAGATGCGTGTGCGGGGCGTAGCCGTCGAACTCGCGGTCCAGTAGGTTCGCGAGCCTGGCCTCGTTAACCCGCGTCCCGTGCGGTTCGAATCGTCTGCGCGTGTACGCGCTCGTCATGCCCTGTTCGCGCATGATGTTGCCGATGCGTCTCCTGGACGCGGTGACACCCTTCCTTCCCAAGGCGGCCTTGATCTTCCTGGCGCCGTAGCGTTCGCGGCTGTCGCACCGGACCGCGCGTACGTCGCCGGCGATCGGATCCACATGCTCAGTCTCGGGATGCCCGGTCATCCAGTAGTAGGTGGAGCGGGGAACGTCCGGTATCCTGCATTGCGCTGATATCGGGTAGCGGGCGGCGTTGGCCCGTATCACGTCTACTTTCGTGCGAATACCGGCGCCGCTTGTTCTGAAACGTCCACCTCCATCTCCAACTGTCGGTTGCGTCTCCTCAGCTCGATAAGCTCGTTCTGCTCGGGTGTGCGGTTGTCCGCGGCCCGGGTGGAGCCGCTGTTGCGGATGCCTTGGACCCAGCGCTGCAGGGTCGATCGCGCGATGTCGTACTCGGCCCTGATCTCCCGGGATGGCTTGCCGCTCTCGCACGACTGCACGATCTGCCGTTTGAACGCCTCGTCATAGTGGCGGGGATGTTTCGGGTCGGCCATCGTCGGCCTCCAATCTCATGTCATTCGTCCCTCATCGGACTGTTTAATACATTGTAGCCAATCCACTCCGTGCCGTTGTCCCAGGTCCGGTCGATTCTCGCGGGCGCGGGGATGCGGTTGTAGATGTCATATTCGGCGCGCGCGGTCGCCAGCGCACTCTTGAACCGGGCGAACAGGCGGCGGCTCTTGCGTTCGGCCTGCGTGTCGATGCAGCGTTTCGACGGTGCCGTGCCGACGACCGTGCCAGACTCGAAGTGGCCGAACCCACGACGCGAGTCCACGCGTTTGGGCCTCTCGGCGATGGGCACGCGCATCGGGATACACGGGTCTGCCGACCATTCGACCTTCAGCCGTCCCTCAATCCTCTTGGGCGTCCATCCTCTCCTGAGCGCGTCCATGACCCGGGAGAGCGGCGGCGGGTACGCCATGCGCGTGGGCCTGCGCGGCCGTCGGGCCCGTTGTTCGGCCTTCCTCCGCGCGGCCATGGCCGAATGGAACGGCCTTGACGTCCCCACGCGTCCGTCTTCGAGCGGCGCGGCCGTCAGGGACGATACGAGTCGTTCTCGTTGGACGCGGACCACAGGCCGCGTTTCAGCTCGCGACTGACGGTCGACTTGTCACGGCCGATCCTTGGAGCTATCTGACGCACGCCAAGCCCCTCCCGGTTCCGCAATTCGTCGATCCGGACACGTTCCTCTGCCAACACGTAGGAATACGCTTTCATATCGAGCGCAACACTTTCTCCGGTCATGAAACCTGAGCATTTCCAACCATAGACAGGTGTTGCGCTTCTATTTAGAACTCGGGGGTTCAGCATTAATAATGACGAGTATCATAATATCCGAGTAGTTACGCCTTCTCGTTGAAGAGATGGTGCAGGGTGTGAAATTCAAGGAGACGGAAGTCATGAAACGCACGGTTGCCTTTTATTGGTTATCCCAAAGGAGCTGTGACGGATCTTCATACAGGCCCGTGGAAAACTTAAATTGGCGGGAACATCTGTCTGAGCTAAAGGACACAGCATAGGACAATAAAGCCATCAAAGACATTAGGTATGACGTTTTGCTTGACGAAGAGTATCCGATTCTAAGTGTCTATGAAGAATTTGATTCAGCGTTTATGAGGCATATAGACGATAAAAACAAACGCGTTACCGACTACATGGATGACTATGTGGGAGACGATAGTGGCAGGCTGGCTAAATCTTCGGCCTACGCGTTTTTCCCCAATGAAGGAATTGTGGGACGAATTGGCGGCTCATCTACAAGCCGTAGCGTGTCTCCTCTTGAAAGAGCTCTTGCAAGATATTGGCCTCTTGAAACAGGAATGAAGTGGAACGTTGCTCCCGTTGTTACGATTGACAGTTTAGAAAGATTCAGAGAAGAGGTTAAGGGATTATCTTCTCTGCACGCAAAATTCACGACAAAGCAGACATTGTCTTCAATTCCCAACGAGGGCGGCACTGCCGGAGAGTATTGCCAGAAGTTGGCTAATGAAATTGGAGCGGATATTGATGTTGATGTCAAAATATCTATTTCGAATGATTCTGTTTTTTCAATGCCGAGGAAAAGATTTAAATTATCGGTCTCTGACTTCGTTTCATTCGTGGCTGGTCAGGGAAAGAAAATGAGTGTTAGCGGCGTTGACTTTGCCGATAAATTACTTGAGCTCAATCTTGTCGAGCATCCGGTTACGGAACAGGAGGAAATCGTCATTTCAAAAGGTGAAACGCATCAGTTTACGAATCTTATAAAACATCTCGTGGCCGTTTGCGAGCAGCAAGAGGAAAACTTGTATCGGATAACACGGGAAAGACAGTCATAGAAACATGAAGAAAACAAAGAATGCTCCAGATACACCTGCGTCTTCCATTGCGAATAGCATTGCGGCACACCCATTCGTCGACGCCGTTGCATCATTGGTAGTTAGCGTGTCTTGGTATATGTCGGAGTGCCGTACCTTTGATTTCGAAGAGCCCTGCGCAGAATTGTTTACTTCCTTGTCTTCTGTTTCCGGACTTCTTATGGCTGCGGCCACCTTTATTTGTTCCATGGTGTATCAGTCTGGTTCGGGACGAATGAAATATGTGATAACCAAGTATTCTGATGAATTATCTAGAAACTGGTCAAGCATCATTGTCTGGACAATGGTTACAGCAGTTCTTCCGCTTATCTCGCTGTACATCTATAAGGAGTATGCAAGAGTAGCTATAGCGGTTTCCTTGTACTCAGTACTGATGATGTTTTTCAAGACAATCAGAAGTATGTACTGGCTCAAATACACTTTGTTTATGCAAAAGGCGTCACAGAAACTCCGGGGTGAATTCACTGACGATGATATGAAGAAGGCTGCTGCCCGCAGTGATCGTTTCTGAAGAAGCTTTCATACGACGAGTTGAGCATGTCGTCCACTATGCTCAACTCGAGGTTGAAGAACGGAAGACACCCAGTTCTCCAGCCTCCGAAAAGAAGTCTGCTGACAGTTGTATTGAACCGGAAGAGCTTTGCGAACATGATGCATAATTATGAGCAGGAGCAGAGTGATTAATAAAATAGTCATGACCAAAAGGCGCGCGGCCTTCTGACACTACTATCTTGCAACCTATATCTGCGTTATATATGGCAGATTTGGCTTCTTAACATGAGACTTCTCACTTATGCATGGCACAGCTTCTTTGGAAACAGCTAGTTCGGGATACGTTTTCGGGTCTTTTGCCACATGCGACTGCCGTATATAATCGAGATACACGCGAATCCGGGTTTTCCCCAATCTAATTCATCAAATCGGAAGTCAGTCCACCCCATCGTACCGCCCATTCGAATCCGTTTTTGTCTTCATGAAGGCTTCGCTCCGTCTTCCCATCTACACAACCTCGTTTGCGGCCATTTCGGGAGTTGTGCAGACAGAGAATGGGACTTGTGCAGGCACGAAACCGCACCCGCAATCGCCAAACCCAAGTTCGGTTCAGCAATCAGAATACGACAATCAGGACGCAGTTCAGTTTTTGAAGTACAGTTCATTTATGGAATCAACGTCCAAAGATCTTCGAAGTACATTTTGTTTCACACTACTTACATTGGATGTACTTTTTCCATAGCATTCAATGTATTTTTACTCACGATAAAGCTGAGCAGGGTCCAGTTCTCAAAGCTTGTCCTTCTTTATAAAGGACGACCTTTGCACTTTGGTCGAATCTCTTACGCAAATACATGAATAAATCAAGGCATCGTAATCCCACAAAAGATGCACTACCGAAGCAGATTCGCTAAAGACAACTCACCTTTTTCGAATTTGTGTTTTTTACTATATTCGATCACAGCATCGCGTAAATCCGAAGCATTCCAATAGTCACGAAGGAATGCTTCCTGCTTGATCTTCGGCATACCGAGCGTAGTCTTGCAATACTCAGCCGCGTCTTTTCCAGACTGGTTTGTAAAGTCTGCATACATCCCCTCCCGAATAATGGCAAGAATCTCTATTTCAGGGCGAGTAAGGAAATAGTGCACCGGAGTTTCCGCGGCGTATTTTGGAAGACGCAAATGCTCCTTACGAGAATCTAGTATGTACAAGATGACTACCGGAGCCTCATATGACTCTTGCAGATATTGCGACGCCATCTTATTCGGATTGCCACGTTGGATCGTGGGTCGCCCAGTCATACGTTCGGGAATCACTTCATCCTGGCCAAAAACCAGCATTCTGGCATCTAGCAAAATCTCCATGATGACACGTTCAGCCGAACCCTCACAGTACAGCAAATATGTGGCTGGCGACGTCAAATTGAGTTCACTCATTCATTTGTTCCCTCGTCCACTTTGCCAGTCACTCGATTAGCGACGTAACGGAACATACTCTCGATGGCTCTTCCAGAAGGTGCTGTCCCACGGCATTTATTAGAAAGGAACACGTCGGCGCGGCTAAGGTCTGGTCGACCTTCAATATCACTGTATTTAGTGACCTTGACGCCGCCGCCAGGCATGCGCCTTGTAGTGAAATAAATACCATCGATTCGTTCGAGATTATCAAGTAATTCCGGATAATGCGTGGAAAAAACAAGCACGGACGAACGCGGATTGGTACGAGGTGCTTTAAACAAATCGATGATTGCCTCGATAAGTTTTTTATTCAAGCTATTTTCAATCTCGTCCACAATCATGATGCCCCCGCTTGTCAAAGCGTCCAAAGCTGTACGGACGATACGGGTACCCCTTGTAGTGCCTACAGACAACATGAGTGTAGCTTGCACTTGAGGCATCACATGCTCCTCGTTTTCTCCGACGAATTTAAGATGGGCTCGTCCGTCATCATCCACATCTAACCGTTCCACACTGGGATCGAACATGCCAACGATGCTGGGAGCCGTATCGGAAATAACGTAACGGTCGCGCAGCATGTCCAAGTAAGCCAAGATGGGAAGGGAGTTAAATTCGAATCCGAACGTCAGGCTCCTGTCTCGAGAGAGGAAACGCTTGACGTCATCATGCAGTTCTTTTTCCCCACCGATATTACGAGTCGCATACACATCGCTCTGTCTCTTGAACAGCTCAAAATCAGCAAGTTCCTTTTTACTTATGTGCCGCCGCCTATGAAGCCAAAGTTCCTCCTTGGAAAACTCAACGGACACGGTACCATACTCATTGACGGCATCGTCCATGCCTGCGTCACGATGCCTAACATCGAAATGGCTTTCCAGCAACCACCATTTACCGTTGTCTTCGAAAATCGCACGAAAATCAACTCCCCGATCGCTAATAAGCGGTATGAGAGGCATGTACAGGGGATTATTAAGCGCGATATCATTACCCCTGACAATATCGCCAGCTAGTGCAGTGACACGAAGAATCGTAGTTTTGCCGGTAGCATTCAACCCTGTAACCGCAACCACGGTCTGGGAACTAATAGAGTTTCCGATGCCTTCCATACGCCGTGCCGCGTAAGACACTTCGTCAACAACCCTGTCAGAAGCGTAAAGATCCAGACTAAGCGAATGATTTTCGAAGAGTCCCAAGCCATCAAAAGCAAAAGTAATGAGTTTCACCGCAGCACTCCCGAAAATCAATTTGCCCATTTTTTTCGTTTAAATATATCAATCTGATAAGACATAGCTAATCGCTCCCATCGCATCATCCACATCGATTAGCGTATTATTCGCTCTTTCATCACCCACATTCAGACAGCTTCCGCACAGTATGAAAAGAGCTCCCAAGATTGGACACTGCTAGGAGGACTAGAAGACTGCTTTAGCTATCATGCTGCGCCAGTCCATCTTCTCCTATGCAACAAATATGAAACGGCTCCATACCATACGCAGGTCTTCCGCAATATCTTCGCACATATACAGTGCAGCTACAGTTCTCTCCTGTTATCGGCAGGAATCAAAGGCTCCAAATCCTTCACAGGAAGGGACAGCTTGAAATAAGCGTAAGGATGTTCCTTGGTCTGGATGAGATTACCTTTGGCGTCCCGTGTCCACGAAAGCCCCCTTGAGTCGGTGAAGCCAACTGAAGCGTTGAACTTTGTATGCATTCCATGCGGCGGCTCTGGAACCCTAACTTTATATTTGCCCGGCGGCAACGTACCAATAGGAACCGCGCCATCACCAGCAATCAGTTCTGGAGCTGCACCCTGTATGGCACCCATGGAAACCACAGCGTTGTAGACCGGCTGGGAACCGCCATTACACACAGTGACAATTATTCTCTGTTGCGCAATCATACTGCCGACGCCAAACGGCGTCACCCAAGCTGAAACAAGAACCGCTTGGGAACGCTCCGCTTCCTGCCGATCTTTCTTCCTTGAATAGTCAAAAGATTTCTGAGCTATCTCATTCGCCTTATTGGCAACACCAATAGATTTACAGGAGACGATAATTCCTACTACCGCTATGGCAGTCGCAATAATCGTCGACACAGCATTAACCGCATTTCCATATTGGTTCAACCATTCAGCCACATGCTCTATCGCATCTACGAATACGTTCAACTTCAAGATCCACCCTTTCACCCCAAATGATCATCCGACATATATCGGCCGAACACTTCTCCCCGCAAAAAGAATAGAGCGCTGCTGGCGGTAATCAAATACAGGCAATTTTGATACGGTCCTCGATAAGGAATTTATGTAGCAGGTTTGCTCCGTACGCTTTTAGCCCTATCGTTTTTGTATACTCCTCAATTAATGCATTGACTGGTCCATACTAGCCTCATGCCCCCTTCGCACACAAGAAATACAACACTATACCGCCTCTTGCAGTCGGCAGGACTCGGGAAGGAAAGAATATCGACGATACCGACCGACGCCTAAGCAGCAAAAACAGAAGATTCGGTAGTCAGGGCGTGCCTATGACGGGATAACGCATATGAATCGAATGTTAAGCGCCCCTCACTCCGACGAAAACACACTATGATTTCCAGCCGCACAACTTACCTTTCTATCCGAATCACACGCTCGCAAGCTTAGGCTTGTGCGTCACCGCCAGCACCGCCTTTACTAGGCTCAGCCTCAAGCATAGCCTTTCTAAGCTTGTCTGTCTGCACTGGAACATATTCGCCTTCGTCTCGTATCCCTCCGCCAGTCAATGCGAACAATTCCGCTGAAACGTCTGAATCTAATTCCAGACGTTCATCTGAAAGCAAACGGTTAAGACCGTAAGCCACTTTTTCGGAAAGGAATTTTTCGACAGCTTTCTGCTTTTCGATACTCTGCTTTTCTGATTCGCACGCTTCAGTAATCCGCGCATTACTCATAATGCGTATTTCATTAGCCATGCCAATCATATGATGGACAAGATTCATGACGCGCGCTTTAGCCTCTTCCTCACTCATATCGAAACAAATGTTCTCAAAGGACCTGTCTATTAACGATGAGGCTTCGTCTAGCTGCTGACTTAACTCCGTCTCTTCCTTTGTTGTAGATTCCGCAGTTGCGGCAGGTTGAAGTTCTTCCTTTGCAGTTAATCTTGCCTTTATGTCGCGGACTTTTTCTTTGGTCCAAGGCCACGCAGTCTCTTTCCACCAAGGGAGCACGTAATTACTGAAAATCCAAGTTCCTCCGGCAACGGCAATCATTGCGAGAAGTTCGCTAATTTCCCGGGCAGAATCGTCATCCACTTGTGCATCAGAGTCATTTCGAAAATCGTCAGTATCGTATTCTTCAAATTCAGGAATACCTGGATTTTGATTATTCTCATCACGAGACAGCCCTCTCACACGACCAGGATTATCCGTTGAAGACAGGAGATGTTCCTCCTCCCCCAGTATCGGCTTATACACCTTCTCGCCCATTCCAATTCCCTTCCTCGGACAATGAATCCCAGATCGACCGGCACCCGCAACATCGCAAACGCACAGGCTCTTAGGCATTCTCACAACCATTGTAACGCTTGGATTCTTGCTTAGTTTGGGATTTAGATAGTATCGCATCCACCCTCATGGGTACGGTTGGGATGGAGAAAGATATGGAAAAGGAACCACCTATGACCGCAACAGCAACAGACCAGCAGAATGCTGGAAATGTAAGGCATGAACGACAGGCGCGCTCGGTTGCCATTGATTTTTTGAGGGCTATCGCCATTCTGGCGGTGGTGTCGGTACACACGCTCCCTGTCCCACTGCTCGGGGCAAGCTTGGCAAATTCGGGCAAAATCATAAATGGGGGGGGGATCTCATTAGATAGTGTTTTATCAGCCACCTCGCTTTCAGATTCCTCCTCCACCCTCATCTCTGCTATTATCGGCTCGACTTCCAAAGTCGGAGTCCCGCTGTTCCTGATCATCTCAGGCTATTTGATGCTTGACCGCGATTACACCGGTCCGAAGCTCAAGCGTTTTCTCATGCACAATTATCTGCCCATGTTCGTTTCGTTCGAATGCTGGTGTGCAATCGCTTTTCTATCCCATTTCGCCGCCAACCGCACGCTGCAGACCGTAGCGGATTTTCTGCGCACCATGCTGTTCATCGACGAACCCGCCATGATTCATTTCTGGTATATGCAAATGCTGCTTGGCATTTATCTGCTGATTCCCGTGCTAGCCTGTTTTCTTCGTCACCCACAGCTACAGCAAGACGTCACTTCCAGCACCTCGATTAAGCAAAACACAGAGCAAAAAGTAAAACATGGCAGTAAGAAAACGTCACTTCTCCAGCACACCCGCTATATCATTCTGCTCGCGATAATCGGAACGGCGTTCATTCTTGTACTGCCTACCATTCAAACGATTCTCACTTGGTTTAACGTGGACATTGATTATGAGATCACTCTCGGCGGCTGCGTCGGTCGCGGATCTCTTGGCTTGCTGTACATGCTGTTCGGCTACTTATTGAAGAAGGACGTGTTCCATATTTCTTCCCGCAAGACCAGTTTATGGTTGTTGATTGCAGCCGCGGTGCTGCTGTGGCTCGTCAGTGCACTTGAATTACGTTTAACCAATGAGCTTTTCCTAGTGACTGCAGGATTCTTCCCAATCGCATTCTTTGCATTCGCACTTTCCAATGCGGCTATCTATTCAACGTTCTGGAAGCATTGCCCAGGCTGGCTGTCGACCGCAATGACCGGACTCGCCTCGTACTCGTACGGCATTTACATGGTGCATCCGATCATTGCGCAAGTTTTGCGCGCCCTCATTCCAGACAGCATGCATCTGCTTCGAGTCGCATCGCTTAACACAGTATCCATTCTGCTGTTTTCACTATTGGCAGTGTTCATCATCGCACGCATCCGTCCACTACGAAAGTGGCTGCTGCTCATTAAATAGAGTTGGTTCCGGAATAGACAAAAGTGGGTGGTCTGATTACCTAAATCAGACCACCCACTCACACATTGAAACCGTCCTATAGTGTCAGATTTTCTTGACGATGGTTTTTGGATCTCGTCGCGTCGAACGGCATACTGGTATGGATTCGGGGAAGTTTCCTACCGCGATATACATCACGGGCAACTCGTAGTCAGGAATGTGCAACAGTGCACGTGTCTTCCGATCCTGGGATAGGCTGAACATGGCGTTCAACGGGCAGGCAGCAAGACCGTACGCTTCCAACGCATACAGCAGCGACATGGAGAACAAGCCACCATCCACGAACGGTTCGTTACGTTCACCGTTGTTCATGAACGCGCGGATATCCGAGGTTACCAACAGCAATACCGGTGGCATGTCATATCCATGGAAACCACCCTGAATGTTTAATGCAGCTTTGATTTTTTCCGGATCGGCAATCTGGTACACGCGGGTTGCCTGACGATTGCATACGGACGGAGTCTCCATCGACACTTCATAAACCTTGTCGAGCAAGTCTTGGGAGACGGGTTTGCTCGCGTATTCGCGTACGGAATACCTGTTCTGCGCAAGCTGGACGAAATCCACAGAGAGATTATTCACTTTAGAGGCCGATTCCATCACAAACGAGCCAGCATTAACCGCTGAATCATCGACTTTATATTCTTGTGCAGCCCTCCAAATGGATTCGGGAAACATGGCTTCGACCTGAGCAAGATCGTAACCCTGTTCCTCATGACGCCGCTGATATTCATGCAATACCGCCAAGCCCTGGATATACAGCGGATTCACAGAATATTCCGGATCTGCTTTCTCCAGCAGAACCAAACGCTTGGAAATCTCACTGAGCACGCCTTTGCCGAAGCCAAGCCTGAAATGGACGTGGCTCAGTCCCTTTTCAAGCCTGTGAATATCAAAAGCCAAACGGGTCTCCACACGAACCTTATCTGTGGAAACATCCAAGGAAATCCAACGCATGAAGCGTTGGCTTTGTGTTCTCTCCGCTTTTCTTCCGTTATGGGTTTCTTTTGCGGATTGCAGTTTTGCCCATATCGGACGAGGAACAATTTGTTTGATGGCTTGTTTTGCTGACATACGAGTTCTCCTTGTTGTTTTTCGTGTATTCAAATCGGTCATTCAGTCGTCACTAGGCAGACAGAACATACGGTTGTTCGTCGCTGAAAGCTGAATGGGCAACAGAAAAAGCGTCGACGACATCGGTACACTTAATTGGTACCAATGTCGACGACGCTACGAAAACGAAAGTACGGAAAGAACGCGCAGTCAGGTAGAGAGTACCGCTAGCTACGCCCCCCCCCATTAGATTTTTAATGCTCTTCGCCAAAGTTGCGGGCAATATGGTTTTGACCAACTGCTTGGCTTTGCGTAGCACACGCTTCTTAAGCGGCACGCTCACCCGTGCGTATTGCCTTTCCACAGGCTTCATGCGCTTTTTGAACATGTTGAAGTCATTGGTCGCAACGGCCTCGCGATATGCTGCAAAACTTTCATTCTTCAGCGTGGTGCGCATGGCATACGTTTTTTGACGCTGTTCGCTGATTCCGTCCAACGACGGCTTCACACGCTTGGTCGGAGTCCATTCTCCACGTTCCTGATGCACGTGGAGACGGTAGGCCAGTCCTTGCCTGCGGTGACGAAAACCGCCCGCTTGGGACTGGTACACCTCGGCGGAATCGGAATCATGCAGGACAAGCTCATCTCGGTGCGCATCGATGAGATTCTGCACGTCTTGGTTGCGCACCACGATTACGTTGCAGCCTTCGCCATCGTTCACGTATTTGGGAATCCATGCGTCACCGAAGGTCACGTCGGCGGTTTCCGCGAGCACGTCGTCGCAATAGTCGCACGCGTTGTATTTGAAGTAGCCCAGACCCCAGTTGGTGGTGGAAAGTTCCGCAGTTCGCGTCACCACTGGCTCGTCACCGCTGACGCGTTTCACTTCCACCGCGTAATCGGACGCAGGGCTTCCGGGCGTCTTGTGCCGGAAGTCCACGCGGGCGATGTCTTCCAAAGGAACGCCCGATTCCCAGGCTTCGCTTTTCGCGAAGAAATCGGATTTCAGATGTCCGCACACCAGGCCAATGCAGTAGCGGATGCGTTCGTTCAACACCGGATCCTGACAGCGAAGCAGACGAACGGCCTTCACGAAACAGGGAATGCCGATGAACAGGTAACGACCTTCATGCTTTCGCACGTAAGCCAATACCTCGCTCATTTCCACGGGATAATACTTGGACTTGGCACCGGTCTTCAATTCCTCGACCGAGTGCGAGACCTGGTAAGTGTACATATGTTCCGGATCAGGACCATCCTTAACGTGCACGACGGCGTCGACCAGTCCTTCTTCCAACATTTTCGAAGCAAGCCAGCTGACCATGCCGCCGGAACTGCCGCGGGAACGCCAACCATCCGCGGACACGTACCCCACGTAGGCGTTCAGATAGTAGCCTAGGTACTGGTCGTGCTGTATGCCAGCCTGCGAGCCGAACAGATCGTTTCCGATAGCGTCTTCGTTGGTTGAGCTCGCAAAAGGACATGCGCTTTCAACTTTGGCAGGGTTTTGAATCCCGCTCTGCATGAACGCTTGATAGCAGCCGTCGTTGTTCTTGGCGATGGTGAACGCCGGATCCAGGAATGCGCAGGTTCCGCAGCCAACACAATAGGTTGCGGAACCGCCTATGGCATCGGCGTCTGGCGAGGAGATCACCCTCTCCATGACGTTTGAGTCGCTCATCGAATTACCTTTCTTTTGATTCGACCGATGATTTTCTCCCGTTCCTCACCGGTCAGCGACACCTTCATCGCGCCGGAAAGAAACAGGATGGAATAGACAACACCCCACACGAGGAACATGAGGATGGAATTCACTGGCAGGAAATGCGTTCCCAGCAGGCAGACGGCCGTCACGATGAGAGCCAGAGCGATGGTGGGCAGCATGTTCTTCCAGAAGTAGACCATGTCGAGACCGATACGGGTGTGGTAATACCAATTCATGAACAGGCCAGTGCCGAGCATGATGCTGGCTAGGTAGCCGATGGCAGTGGCCCAGTAGCCCATGGTCGGGATGAAGATAACACAAATCACGATGTCAATGACCGAAATCAGAACATAGATTAAGCTACGTGCCTTATGACGGTTTTTCGCGCGCTGAATTTCAATGCCCGTGTTCTGTGTGAGAGGAACCATAACCGGCAGCGTCATGATCAGTATAAGCCAGTAGGCATCGGCATTGGCATCCCCCGCCCAGATATGGATGAAATACCGTCCAAGTACAATAAATCCGCCGAACAGGTACCAGAACAGCACCATCTGGTACCGTCCCACACGCGTCATAAGCCGTGTGAGCACATTGTTGTCATCTGACTCGGCAACGATGCGGTTGATCATGGGCACGAACACGTTAGACATGGTGGTGCTCATGGAGAAGAACAGGTTTCTAATCTGCAACGCGATGGCGAACACCGCCACCGCGGTCGCGCTGGCCATGGCGCCCAGCAGGAAGTTCGGCACGTTGTTGTTCACCAGGTCGAAGATCTGGTTGAGGAAGATCCAGAAGCTGAACACCGCGATGGCCTTGAACATCGACCATTCCAAGCCCTTGAAGGTGAAACGCATGCCAAGCGTGCGCGTGGCATACCAGATGTTCATCAGCAGCAGCACGCTGGTGATGAACATCTGCGCGCAGGCGACGCCGACCGCACCCGTGCCCAGCCAGAGCAGAAGCACGGCCAGGAACGGCTGAGCGATGGAAGTAAGCAACTGCCTGGACTGCTGGAACACAAACTTCTCGTGCGACACGATGTAGGAGTCAAACGGCGTGGACAGCAACTGAATCGCCACATTGACTGTCATGATGCCCATAAGCTCACGTGCCAGTACAAGCTCACTGGCAGTCAGGCCGCCCGAAAAGAAGCTTCGCACATTAATAGTCAACGCCGTACCGCCAATCAGGCACAGCAACGCCACCACGACGTAGACGAGCAGGAACATGCCATTGAGACGGCGAATGCCCAGATCGTTGCCTCGCGTCTTCTCGCGCATGTAGAAGCGCACGTACGACCCGTAGAATCCGGCGCTCAGCAACGTGAGAGCGAACACCACGGAGTTGGTCATCTGAAACACGCCATAGTCAGCCTGCCCAATAAAGTGCAGTAGCAATGGCACGTAAATGATGTTTACCAGATTCTTCGCGATGATGTTCGCATACCCAAGCAAAGCACCCGTCTTGCGCTGGCCTTTCAACCGTTCACCACCTCATGCCGTGAGTCATTCGACGATTTTTGGTTGAGGGCCAAAGACAGGTATTCGTTAAATCTCTCCCGCTCTCCGGCAATTCGTTCGGCGACGCCCGCATAATCAGATGCCGTTTCCAACGATAGGGTTCCACCATTGTAGATCTTGTTCTCCGTGCCCAATTTCTCGGCCAAGGTCTGCAGCCTCGAGAACATACTCACCCCATCTCTATGCACTATGGACAGAGGGGTTTCGAAAATAGACGAGAACACCGCGGCATGGAACGAATCAGTAACGACAAAGGTCGCGTTCTTAATGAGGGAAATGAATTCCGCCGGACCAGCAGGAAGCTCGCTGCCGTCGTCACGATCGGTCAATGAAATCACTGGATATCCGTTAAGCGAATGAAGCTGCTTTAAAACATTAGACGCCTCGGATCCGACCCCACCAAGCAAGTAAGTGAAAATATAAGGTTCTTTCGGGGTCAAAGAATCACTCGAAACAGCATCCCACTCCTCTGGAGTGAGGACAAGCGTGGGGTCGCAAATAACCTCCGCCCGCATACCGGACGCTTCATATATGAGTTCGGCACCTCGTTCTTCCCTGACAGACAATAGAGGGAAATTCCGAACGCCCTTTGCCAAGCGTCTGCTCTGGCGTTCATCCAACGCATCCAGGCCGATGCTCGGAGCCAACGCAACACGCTGCTCTTTCTTGGCGAAATCAAGGAAAAACCAGTCCTCGTTATATTTGATGTAACCTAGATTCCAGACTTGGTCGCTGCCGACCGAAAAGAAAGTGTATTCTTTCGGGTTAAACTCATCAAAGTTAACCACTCCTATACACATGTTCTTGTTGAACCTCTGGAATGCCTCCAGTCGTTCTTCAGACATATTGTCCTCGGGATGACTAACAGGCTTCCTAAGAAGCTTACGCACCAGCTGCTTCAAGTCCCGTAATGCATTAGGTCTATCTGCCAGAACCAGCGACTCCGCTTTAAAACCTCGCGACTCATAAACTTGCGTAACAGCGTAATTCTGTAACCTGTTCCCGTAATTGAAGTTGCCGGGAAGTGTCACAATTCCCACTTTTTGTTTCTTATTTTCCATACCAAACCTTTCAGACAAAGCGACTAGTTCTTTCCCGATAACTCATATAGCAGGCGTTTCAATGGTTCCTCGGTCGTTAATCTTTCGTGCAGGCACGCCAGCCCACGTGGTATTCTCCTCCTCAATAGGTTTGAGTACTAAAGCGTTTGCGCCAATCCGTACATAATCGGCGACTCTGCACCCCCCCTAATACCTTCGAGTCAATCATGAATTCCACATGGTGGCCCACGACCGGGCACCTACCGTGCGCCTGCGCAATGACAACGCCGCTGGACAGAGAGCAATAATCGCCGACTGTCGATTCAGGGTTGACAATAATCCTTCCGGGATGCCAAATCAGCAATCCTTTCCCGAACACGTTAATCGGAATCTCCGAGCAGAAACGACGCTCATACTTCTTTAGGAAAAACAAGTACCAAACGTACGCAAGCTTGTGATACAAATTCTGCGAAACGTTGTGATGGTAATCGCACTTACGCAGATAAACCTTCCAGCGAACCATCGCCCCACCCGCACCTATGATTCTCTTCAGAGGATTGGAAGGCCAAGGCTGCATCCTTTGATCTTCCCGGATATATTCACGTAGGTCGCTCTTGGTGACGATCATCAGCGCCTCCTTATTCTCTTGATAAAATCAACGGCTTTTAGCAGCTCAAAAGTCAGGGCGCCGAATCCGAGCTTCAGCAAAAAGACAGTGAGCCTGTTGTCTGCCCTCAGACTGCAGTGCTTCCAACGGGAAAAACTTTTCTCATCCTGCGCTGCTTCCCGCACATCTCTGAAAACTTGAATAAACCCGCTATATTTTGCCCCCTGCATAGCAATCTTGAGAAGATTTATATACTGCAGGGCTTCGCCGGCACAAGCGTTTTGATAGCATGATTCCCCCCATTTCCTCGCGTATTTGAGCAGTGCGCGGTTGACGACCCTGATGTCGGATAGCTGCGAAGTCTTATAGGCCGAAGTCGAGGCGGTGTCGTTCGGGCGGTAGAAGTAGAGAACATCATCCAAGCTACAGAGCGAGCGAGCCTTGTCAAACACGGGAAGTAGCTGCAAAAGATCCTCGCCATGCTTTATTTTGTTGTATTGTATATAGTCGACGGAAAGATCAAAAAGATTCAATCGTATGGCCTTTCCCCACATCTCATTGAATCTTCCTTCACACAGGTGTTTGCGACCATCGGTGATTTCTTTTCCCGAATACAAACCGGTAGACAAAGGTGACGGAGTATCTGAACGACCAAAATCCTTGCTACGGCAATAGCGGAAGGATACGATATCCGCATCTGTTCCCGTAATTGCATCATGAATGCACTGTAGCGCTTCCGGATGCAGGCCATCATCGGAATCTACAAAGACCGCATATTGTCCCCGAGCTATTTTCAGTCCAGCACGTCGCGCGAGCAGTGGTCCTTCATTTTCACGATGCAACACCGTCACATTGCATTTTGACTGTGCGTAGGTATCCGCAATGCATGATGTTTCATCCGTTGACCCATCGTCGACAATGATAACTTCGTAATCTCTGAATGTTTGGGCATCCACGGACGCAAGACATTCAGGAAGATACCTCTCCGCATTATAAGCTGGGACAATAATCGAAAACAACATTCAAAACCTCGTTTTTAGACTACACTTCAAGTGATTACTTAATCCCCAGAATGGAAGATGTATAAGGATACACCTCGCAATTTCCATCCAACACAAACTTAATTTGGAAAAATATAATTGTCACCGAAAAAAGTATTGCCATTATTCTTAAGAGAATATTTTTTTCCTTAAGTCTGTAAGTGATAAATATAGATATAAAAAACTCGAAATAATATCCAAAACGGCCAATTCCCAATGTGATAATTTGCAATTCTGCCAACATAAGACCAAGGACACAAAGATACTCGATAAAACTATTTTCCTTCGAATATGATTGCCGTGAATTATAAACTATTCCAGAAATTTTAGAATCCATGAAATGCAAAAGAGAGATGAATCCAAGATATATCAAAGGCGTTATTAATAAACCACCTTTACCCTTATTAGTAACCATGTAGGAATATGAGTCTTTAACACCACTCAAAGCCGCAAGAAAAGAGTCACTGAAAGCAAAGATAAATACCACACAGGCAAAAGAAGCGAGATAGATGAAAAACCTTCGCACAAGAGAATATACAGAATTTTTTGAAAACAAAAGATACATCGGATATATCAAAAAAGACACTATTCCTGTTTGATGCATTAAAAAAGCAATTACTGAACAAAGCAGCCAACTTTTATAATGTTTCTCCAGAGCAAGACATAGAGCAAATGCAGAGAGAGAGACTGCAATCATTTGTTTCATGATATTAAGGGAGATTGCGTAAAAAAGAAAGTAAAAAAACAGCATTCCTATCCATGTGTCTTTTTTAAGAAAATAAGAAATAGAAAAATAGGCAGGTAATATTATCAGTAGTTCTATTATAAATAGATATACCTCAAAAGAGCCATTTGCAAGGTTGATAAGCCACGCTAAAGCAACAAATCCACGAGGATTATCCGACCGAATATTGAATGCTTCCAGCAGAGACACATTTTTCGTATCCCGATAAACAAACATACCATATCCGGTTACATCGGTACCTATAGTCTTGTCTCTGACAGCTGCAAGCAAACACGGAATCGTGATTCCAATAAGGGTCAAAAAAGCCGCCAAAAACCCTCTAGTACGATCTTTTGCATAGAAGCAAAGACAGGAAGCAAGAAAAACTATGATGTATATAGTCATTTTTCACTCTTACTAAGGTTAGTTAAAAAATTAACTTAATCAACATTTTTATAAATTGATTCAAGCTTTTTTGATTCGTTGTGGATATCATAATTTTTCGTTTTAAGTACATCTAAAATTAAAGTATTTCGTTTTTGTATCGAAAGATTAATTATTTCATTTACCCAAATAGTAAAACGTAAATTCACCGGAATGAAATTAACGTTATTGGTGATATCGCAAGAGGGATCAACATTATCGGAAATTAAAATCGGTAAGTCTGCCGCTTGGGCTTCAACCGAAACAACGGGGAATCCCTCATATAATGATGGCAATACGAAAACATCCATTGCTGAATAAAAATCTTCGACGTTAGCCACGCTTCCTGTGAAAATGACCCTGTCACTTAGCCCACGTTCATTTACATAATGATGAATCTCGTCTTCAAGTTCGCCAGTCCCAAGAAGCAGAAGATAAGAATCTGGAACCCTGCGGTTAAACTCGGCGAATATATCTATCAGATATTTATGATTTTTCTGCTTCATAAATCGTCCGACATGGCCTATAACATAATCAGTTTTCCCGATGTTATATTCTCTACGAATACGGTCTCTGGCTTCTGGGTTGAACGCATATTTCTCTAGCTCAATTGCGTTATTCAGTATCTGGACTTTCCCAGACCGCACGGCTTTCTCTCCGTATAAGAAGACTCCGGCATCATGCCCGCAAGCCATCCATATATTGGCAGACGCCTTATTCAACATTTTCAAAACAGACCATATGGCTTGTTTTACCTTACTTTTGGAAACGAATGAATTATGCGAGTGCGAGATAAGCTTCTTCGCTCCGGTAAGACGGGCGATCCACAGGATATAGAAATTCGTTAAGGTCGTATGTGCGTGTACCACATTAAACCTTTCAGAATGCATCAACCGATATAACTCAATCACATTTTTTAAGATGCTCTTACGCTTATGGGTGATAACATCAACGGTATAACCCGCATCTTGGAACTGTTTTACGCAACGTTCGTCATTAATGTCTTGCGTAATGATATGGATATCGAAGTCCTCCGGATGCTTAAAATGTCCCAGATAATTAAGGAGCATGGATTCCACGCCGCCAGATTCAAGACGTGAAACCACTTCCGCAACTTTAATCTTTCTGGGCATCACATTCTCCTTCCAGCTCTTCGTACCAATGGGCTAGCTCCGCAGCGCTCAAGTGAATTGCATATCCCCGTTTAGCCATTTCTTGCGCATGCGAGATACGGCCCGACGCATCGCTTTCATGTACATCGAAAGCTGACACCCAAGATTCGAAACCTGCATCAAGTGAAATGCGTCGTACTAATGACGGAATTAAATCTGCCTCTTTGGGAACTTCGTCACTGCACACAACGGGAAGATCAGCGGCCTGTGCCTCAATGCTGGCCATTCCCAAACCCTCATATGTTGAAGGGAAGGCAAGAATATCAAATGCGCTGTAATAATCCGCAACATCATCACGGATGCCAAGTAGTTTTACGTTGCGCTCGATTCTTAGGTCGTGTATTTCCTTACGCAACTCAGAGTCGTCGCCATCTCCCACTATTGCAAGCACCGCACTCGGATTATTCTTCAACAATTCCGAGAAGACCTTGATCGTAAAGGTTTGGTTCTTCTGAAAGCAGATACGGCCAACTTGGCCGATGAGCAACTGCGAATCGCCAACTCCGAGTTCGTCACGTTTAATCGCGCGCGATTGGGAATTGAACGTGAACCTATCTATATCTATGGCGTTGTGAATGATATGGACCTGTTTCGCATCAACGACCTGATCGCCGAATAGCCATCGTGCGGCATATTCCGAACATGCGGCCAAGTGTGTTGGGTAAACCTTGGAGAACGGTCTGAGCACGTTCTTCACCAGAGTCTTGGCTTTCTCATTCGGATTCGAGGTGCTATGGCTGTGCGCGATCCGCACCGGGACTCCAGCCTGTTTCGCGGCCATGAGCGTGAACACGCTGACCGCGTTCATATGGGAGTGCACGATGCGCGGGTGGATCTGCTGGAACAGTTGCCGGCAGGCGTTCACATACTTGACTGGGTTGCTGTATGGAGGAACGTAGAACACTCGACCGCCCAAGGACTCGATCTCGTCCTTGGGAACCACCGTGGAGTCAGTCTGTACGATGAAATCGAACTGCACTTGGGAACGGTCGATATGGCGGTAATGGTTCATCACGGTGGCCTCGACACCACCGCCCATCATCCTGCCGACTACCTGGGCTACGCGAATCGGCACTGGATTACCGTCCCTGAACCGGAATCAAACCGACGTAACGGCCGTTATCGGCTCTTTGTCTATTTCGGAACCATAAGAAAGGCGTCAAAATCAGGTTTTGAGCAAGGCCTTCAAGTCCCGAACAAGCAAAGTGTTCATGGAAAACCCGTGAAGAGCATCTCTGAGGTATGTGGCGGGACTGGGCGTGTCTAAGGGGGATGCAAAAATCAGTGCTGTCAGATAATGAACGGGGTTTGGCAGTTCCTGCGCGGTTCGCGTTGCGCTTGAAAAACACCAATTCGGGGTTCATTTGGAGAGAAAGGACGGGACTCGCATGCCGACCACAGGTCGATTGATTGCAAAAAAAGCCGATAACGGCCGTTACGTCGGTTTTGGCGGGAACGCCGTCCGTACTCCGCTTTCCGAGACCGTTACGGAGGTCCGTGGGATTTGAGCGAGTCGATCCGCATAGCAGTCGCAATGCACAAGCCGTACCGCACGCCCGACGACCCGGCATACCTGCCGCTCCACGTCGGCACGGCCCTGCATCCGGACGTGCTGCCCGGCATCCAGGGAGACGACGAGGGAGATAACATCTCGCGCCTCAACGCAAGCTATTCCGAACTGACGGCCCTGTACTGGATGTGGAAGAACTGCGACGCCGACTACAAAGGCCTCGTCCACTACCGCAGGCTGTTTGCGTCCCCCAGTCTCGCGAACCGACTGCGAAAAGACCGGTTCGTCCGAATCGCATCCAGCAAGGAGATTAGGGAAGCGCTGAAAAAGACCGGCGCAGTCGTACCCCGTAGGCGGAACTACTATATCGAGACGATGCGCTCGCACTATGCGCACACGCTCGATGGATCCCATCTGGACGTTATGAGGGACATCCTCATGTCGAAGGCTCCCGAATACGTTCCCATATTCGACAGGTGCATGGCCTCGACCGGCGGTCACATGTTCAACATGCTCGTCATGCGCGCCGACCTGTTCGACGCGTACTGCGCATGGCTCTTCCCTCTGATCGACGAATTGACCTCCCAGATCGACGCCTCGGCATACACCCCATTCGAGAAACGTTATCCCGGCAGGGTCAGCGAGCTCCTGCTGGACGTGTGGCTCAAAACAAACGGACAGGATGTCGTCGAATTGCCTCTTACCAGCCCGGAACCGACTGATTGGTGGGAAAAGGGCAAGGGCTTCCTCATGGCCAAGTTCGCCGGTAGGAAATACGCGAAGAGCTTCTGATTTATATCGGCAAATCAGAAAGGAATCAAAGATCCTTGTTCATTTTGTTTTTTATTATTTCAGTCTTCACTATATATTTGGACTATTCTGCCCACAAAGATATATCAAGTCCTGTGATCGTTTTCACCTCTTTATGGCTGTTCATATGCACCCTCGCATCATTGCGACTCTATGGATTTACGGGTTATTCAGAAAAAACAATTGGCTATATTACCTGCGGCAGCATGGCTTTTTCTTTGGGTGCCTTTTCTTCGACACTTGTAAACAAACAGACTACCAAGCAAACACGGTATGCCCACTTGCGCGGAAAAAATCTTCAAACGAGCGACGGCAATCAACAGCAGCTATGCTTTACATTTCTTGAAATAATATTAGCGCTAGCTTGTGCAGGTAGTGCGCTATCTCTCTTTTACTCACTAAACGCATTCAGAAGCGGCGCTTCCTACATGGAAGTGCGTGGCAGTCGTTTAGGATACAATGACGAACAGGCATTTTCGAATCCAATCGTTGGATTGTTTGTCACTTACTTTTGTGGTCCAGCAATGACAGTGCTCATACCTATTGCAATCGTCTTCCTTTTCAAAAAACAGCACAAAAAATTTAGCCTCATTGTTTTTTTGTGCGCTCTTGCAGATATTATTTCCAGTGGTGGTCGTATTCAAATAATATACATAGTTTCACAACTGATAGCGGCTTTTTTCTATTATAGAAAAACTATTTCCAGCAAAACAAAGAAAATCATAAAAAATGCTACAATTATAGGAATTGTAATGCTATTTGTCCTAACATCACTTAGGACAAGTCAGAATTTCTTGCAGGCGATATATACCTATTTTACATTACCTGTAGGTCTTTTTTCATATTACACCTCAATTGTTGATGTAAATAATTTTGAATCTTTTGGCGCGGCGACATTTTACCCCCTATTCTACGTTCTTGCGTCTGTTGCCAGCTTTTTTGGAGCCAAAACGTCGTTTTTGAATAATTTAATCTATTATGTCGGATTACCACAAGAAACCTGGACGTCAACCTTATTCCCAACAGGATCCTACAATGCTTTCTGCTCCTTGTTTTATTTCTTTTATCTCGATTTTCGAATTGTTGGAATAGTTCTTTTTTCATTGCTTTATGGCTTCATGTCAGGATATGTATATAAAAAACAAAGAACTAGAACCAACGACATATGGTTCATGTTCTATCTGCTCATATTACAAACCATTGTAGGCTCTTTCATAATTTTCCAGCTTGGAAATACAAAATTCTTCGTAAGTCTTTTTATTTTTGGAATTGCGATTCTCCTTGGGAAAAAAGAGATAAAAGAGGAATCATGATGAAAGATAAATCACCCGTCAACATCGTGGTGCCGGTCTACAACGTCGCTGACCTGCTGTCCCGATGCGTCGACTCACTGCTCGCACAGACATACGAGGACGTACGAATCGTCCTGGTCGACGACGGGTCCACAGACGACTGCCCCGCAATATGCGACCGATATGCAGAACAAGACCCGCGCATCACCAGTCTCCACAGGACGAATGGCGGGCTCTCAGCTGCCCGTAACACGGGAATCGACCATGTGTTCTCAATCGAAGAACCCTCGCGCGGACGATACATAGCGTTCGTGGACTCCGATGACTGGGTCGAGCCCGGATACGTCGAGTCCATGCTCGAGACGCTGGAGGCGTACGACGCGGACGCGGCGCAGTGCGGACATTTCGTCTCCTACGCGCCGGACAACGAAGACGACAAGGACCCCGCCCACACGCGCGCGACGCTCGATCGTGCGCAAGCAGTTGAGAGCCTGTGTCGCAACGGCCTGTGGGACGTGACCGCATGGAACAAGCTGTACCGGCTCGACCTGTTCAGACAGATACGGTATCCGGAGGGGCTCTTGTATGAGGACACCGCCACTACATACCTGATCACGCAGGAATGCGACAGGGTCGCGGTGGACATGACATCCCAATACCACTACACGCAGCGCTACACGTCCATCGCGAACGGCACCACCTGGAAGGACAGCAAGCTGGACCTTGTGCTCGCCGGCGACCGGATGGCCGCATGGGTGTGCGAGCACTATCCCGACCTCAAAACGGCCGCAGCTGAGAAGCGGGCGTACGTGCGCCTCTCCACGCTTTCCCAGATGGTCAACACTAGTCATCAAGACAAGGACCTCGCCCGAAGACTGCGCCGGGAGGTCCTCTCGGTTGCACCAACCGTGCTGCGCGATCGCAGGGCGTCGAAGCGCGACAAGCTCGGCATTCTCGCCCTGCTTCCCGGCTTCTGGTGCTATCGCGCCATCTGGAGTCGCTACTACGAGGCCAAACGAAACAGGACTGTGGCCGGTCCGGCTGGAGCACCCGACACGACAGGAAAGGAACAATCATGACAACAGCGGCGGTAATCACGCTCCATCAAGTCGACAACTACGGCACACAGCTTCAGGCATACGCCACGCAGGAGAAGCTGAAGCAGTATTTCGATAACGTCGTTCTCATCGACTATCGACGTCCCGACACGTATGGCAAAGGCCTGGTCAACTCCTTCGCCAAAAGCAATCCGGTAAAGGCCCTAGCGTTCCTGCCAACCTACTTGCTATGGAAGAAAGTGTTCGACGGCTTCCGCAGCAAATATCTGAACCTCACGGAAAAGACGTATCTCAGCGAATCGGATTTCAAAAACTTCAACGATTTCGCTGACGTGTACGTTTCCGGCAGTGACCAAGTGTGGAATTCCGGATGGAACAAGGGAGTCATTCCATGCTTCTATCTGGACTTTGCCCCTGACGGAAAACCCAAGTACGCATATGCGTCCAGCTTCGGCCGAAACCATCTCGACGAGAACGAAGTCAACCAGTCGAAGAAGTACATTGATCGTTTCGACATGATTTCCGTACGAGAGCAGAGCGGCGTTGATATTCTGAACAATCAGTACGGATACCACAACGCTGTGCAAATCGTCGACCCCACGCTGGCGATGCCGGCATCGTTCTGGCGTTCCATCGCCACGAAACCGCGGGTTAAAGGCGACTACATCCTTATCTACAACCTGAACCGCAGCAAAGAGTTCGACGGATATGCGGATGAACTGTCACGCAGAACAGGCCTGCCTATCTACCGATTCTGCACCCGCGTGGACCAAGTATTCCGCAACGGTAAAAGCCTCGTAGTGCCTGAAATCCTCGATTTCGTTTCCCTTGTGGACAACGCGAAATACGTGCTGACTGACTCATTCCACGCGACCGCATTCTCCATGAACATGGGAACCGAGCCAATTTGCATCTACCCGGGCCAGTATTCCGGAAGGCTTTCCGAGTTCCTGAAGCTCGTGGACTCCGAGCAGCGTCATGTGGACGGATATGACGACTTCGACGTGATTAATCGGCATGTGGACTTCGCCAAGGTCGAACGAATACTCGGCGCAGAGCGCACGAGAGTCGACGAATACCTCACCAACATGCAGCAAGCAGTACTCGCAAACAAACAATGATTATTCATCACTCACACTTAATTGGAGGATTCAAATGAGTGAGAAGCTCAGGGCAGTGTTTCACGCGTGCGTCCCGCGTCGTATAGCGTCAGCAATACGAAATCTACGGCAAACGCTTCATCTTTACAAAGACTCCATTCTTCAGGCATATCGATATAACCGAAACTACTCCCGTGTTGCCTCTACCGAGCTCACACAGTTGGAAACACGAATCATGTTCCTGAGCCATCAGATAGAAAAAGGACTCAGCCATAGCGATTTTCGATATGGCTTTGGACGCAAAGTGTTTCTCGAACTTCCAGCCATGCTCAAGAGCTTAGAGCTAGCCGACAGCAACTATGAGGAAAACACCGTATTTCAAGAGTCGATGTCAGCACTACACGAGTACATGGAACGCCATATTCGCGCGGGCAAGGATATCTCATGGCAAAAAAGTCTTTTCACCAACGAGCAATGGAATCATATTAAGTCCGCAGATCCATCACGCGGAGGAAGCATCGTCATCCGACGGTCAACAAAAGCTAACAACTCGCTCCTACCTTACGCTCAACTTAATGAACACCGTCATTCGGTACGAGAGTTTTCCGATGAGCCAGTAGATGTTAATCTCATCGAGCAAGCCATTGACATGGCTATGAGGACACCGTCCGTCTGCAACAGACAACCAACTCGAGTTCATCTGATCCTAAACCCTGAAATCATCACTAAGGCTTTGGCTATCCAAGGAGGAGTGGGAGGATATGCGGCACCCCCTGCCCTTATTCTCATTACTTCCGACCTGCGATCGTTCATCACATCCTATGAACGGAATGAGGGGTTCACTGACGGCGGACTTTTTGGCATGTCCCTTCTTTTGTCGCTTGAATCCTTAGGACTTGCTTCCTGCCCTCTGAACACCATGTTCACGGCAAAAGCAGATAAGGATACCCGCAAACTTCTGAATCTCCCTGATAACGAAGTGCCAGTCATGTATATTGAGGTCGGTAACTTCCTTGAGGAAACTCGCACATGCGCATCTGTTCGTTATACAGGAAATCAAATCACGACAGTCATCAAATAGGAACTGCTGATTTCTTATGCACGAATCTAAAACATTAGCTAGATGAGTTAACCGAAAGACAATGAAGGCTACGAATAACAAATCACATTCGCGTATTTTTAAGAATGCGTTGTTCCTATACGCGCTCACGTTTTCAAACTATCTGATCGGACTATTACTCCTGCCGTACCTGTCACGTGTGCTCAGCGTGGAGAAGTTCGGCGTGATCGGATTCGCGACGTCGTTCTGCCTGGTGTTCCAGATGGTGGTGGAGTACGGTTTCCAGCTGTCGACCACCGCGACCATCTCCGTGCATCGCGACGACAAGGCCAAAATGTCCCGAACCATCTCGACGATGACGTACACCAAGCTGCTACTGGCATGTGGTGCATCGGCCGTGTTCTTGGCATGCGCGATGTTCGTGGACATGCTCCGCGGCCATTTCGTGATCATACTGCTGTTCTTCGTGGACTCGATCGCCAAAGCACTGCTTCCGGACGCCTACTTCAGAGGCATCGAACGCATGAAGGACATTACCATCCGCGCGGTGTCCGCAAAATCCGGAATCCTGGTGGCGACGCTGTTGTTCGTGAAGGGCGACGACACCCTGATCATCTATCCCGTCTCGATGATCGTATTTGATACCATCGCGCTCCTGTGGGCGTTCTCCCTGCTCAAACGCGACGGTTTGAAGGCGACCGGCACCACCATGAGGGAAATGCTGGAAGCTTTGAAAGACAGCTTCTGGTTCTTCATATCCCGCATATCCGTGAGCATCAACGGATCATTGGGATCCATCTTCCTTGGCATGCGCTACAGTCCCGAATCCGTGGAGATGGGCCTGTACTCCGGCGCGACCAAGCTGTCGTCCGCCGGAGAGCAGATGATTCCGCCGCTCGGCGATGCACTCTACCCGTCGATGGTCAACAAGAAGGACTACAGGCTGTTCTACCGCATAGTGTTGCGGGGCGGCATCCTTTGGTTCCTCGCGTGCGGGCTGGTGGAAGTGCTGGCGACGCCGTTGTGCGTGCTGATTCTCGGCGGACAGTACGCCAGCGCTGGCGGGTTCCTGCGGATACTGATGGTCGGCGTGTTCTTCGGATATTTCAGTTTCATGTTCGGCTATCCAGCGCTCTCGCCGATCGGGAAGGCGACCTGGGCGAACGCGGCGATCATGGTCAGCGCGATCGTGAATCTTACGGCCTGCGCGGTTCTGTGGCTGACCGGGAACATCACACCGCTGACGGTGTGTGTGGTGTTCTCCAGCACCAACATCACGACCTTCATCGTGCGCTTCGGCGCATTCATGAAATTCAGGAACTTAGCGGAACAGGATGCGGAATGAGTGGTTCCAAGCGTATCGAGTGGATCGACGTGGCCAAGGGTGTCGGCATCGTACTGGTCAGTTTCGGCCACCTCAGGAACGGTGACGGCGAAAGCGTGTGGCTGCCCGCATTGGACGTGCCCATCGACGCGATATACTTGTTCCATATGCCCTTGTTCTTCCTACTGGGGGGGCTCACGTTCAGTAGGAGGGGCGGGTTCAAGGCGTTCCTGGCGCGCAAGGCCAAGACGTTGCTGGTGCCGTATTACGTGTTCTCCCTGTACTTCCTCGCGAAACCGTTCGCGATACTGCTCATACCATCCATGCGCGCGACCTTCCAGACAAGCCACGACTACGGTATTACGCACCAGTTCCTCGACGTGCTCATCATGGGCAATGGACTGTGGTTCCTCATGGCGTTCTTCGTGGGCGAATGCCTGATGTACGGGCTGACCAGCCTGACCGATGACGGACGCGTGCTTGCCGCTATTGGAATGGCGTTCGTCATCCTGTCGACATTCGTCTCGTCCCAGACCGGATGGCCTGCACTACCCTTCCAGATTGCGGCCGGGGTCAAGGCAGCTGGCTACATGTGCGTCGGATACGTGCTGAAGGAATGGCTCAAAGCCATTCCGCGCGGGAGAGCGGGCGTATCGTCAGCTTGCGCGGCCGTAGTGTTCCTGACGTTAGCGGTACCGGCCGTGGCCGGAATCGTACCGGATGGTCCGGCGCTGCTGACCGCATCGGTCGCGGCAGCATTCCTTGGCACGTTCGCCGTCATCTGGCTGTGCATCGCGGTGGGGTCATGCCGGACGCTGGCCTATATCGGCCGCTACAGCCTCGTCTATTACGCGCTGAACGCATTGACACTCAACATCATGAAAATCGGGCTTTTCCGAGTCATCGGCATCAACGTGGCGTCCACACCGTGGTTTTCACAGCTTCTCGCGGGCCTCGCGGCCACCGCCCTTGCGCTCGTGCTGCTGACCCTCGCGAACCTTTTCATACAACGCTGGATGTGGTGGGCCATAGGCAAAAAACGCCCATAACTCGGCAACAGGGTGCGGACGTTTTTCTTGGAGTTAATCACGCAGCCAATCCATGGCTCAGCCGGTTCTACCGGACTCACCCAACCAAGCGATTGCTTGATGTGATCGTGGTTGCACCAGTGGGTGTACCCGTCGATCAACGCGAGCACCTCCCCACGGGTGTGCTCCTCCCACCGCCCGGGGCGGACGGACCCGACCCTCATCCCGCCGAAGAAACCCTCCGCGGCCGAGTTGTCCGGCGAACGGCCCTTCGCGCCCGTCGATCTCGTCAGCCCGAACCGCTCCATGAGTTCCAGCCATCCCGGCCGCCTATGGTGACGGCCACGGTCGGAACGCACCCGAGGACGCGCGCCCTCGGGCAACGTGGCGGCCGCCTTCTCCGGCATGGTGTCGGCGGGCTGTACGTTGGGGCCGTATCCGGCTGTGTAGGCGACTATCTTGCCGTCGTGGCAGTCGATCACCGGCGAGAGATACACCTTGCCATCAGCCGCCTTGATCTCGGTGATGTCCGTCAGCCGCTTCTCGTTGGGACGTTCGGCGGTGAAGTCCCGGGTGATCGGGGTGCCGGGGGCGGGATTCGTCCCGCCCTCGTGGGAACCGTGCCCGCGACGTCTGGGAACATGCGCCACGGGCCCGTCCTCGGCCATGATCCGTCCGGTCACCTTCTCCGGGACGCCGGTTCTGAGAGCGGTCTTGATCCCGCGGTACCCGTAACGACTCTTGGACGCGGCGAACGCATCGGCCGCCTCCGCTCCGAGCCCGGCGTGTTTATCCTTGCCGGCCTTCGCATGGTGGCAGTGGTGGCCTCCGGGCGCGATGGCGGGCAAGCGGAGCTTCGCCGGGGTCTCGATGGACGGATTCATCGGCATGCTGGACGAGTACATGGTCTGGTATCGGGACAGGAGGATCAAGACGGAGTCCGGACACGGGCATCATGGACCGTCGACACGAGCTCGGTCTTGTGGCATGATTGGTAGTGATGGAATCAACGACGAGTCCAACAAAACGTCACCAGCCCCACCTAAAAAGGTTTGTTCTTCATAACGCAATTCGCGGCACGAAAAATAAACCCTTCAGTATCTCAGGAACGTCGCCTCCAGCGATGACCTTCTTCCTGTGTAGGAGGAAGACGATCGCCCGCATCTATATGCACGACGCGAGCATCCGGCACCGCCCCACCGCGGGGACCAACTTCCACATATTCGCCGGGGCGTTTATTATCTTCGCCCGGCTTGAAAACAGCTGCCATTGCAGCTCCTTTCATTGTCAGGAGCCCATCTCAACCGTTTTGACATACCATTGCGGTAGTTTTGTAGCGTCGTGCAGACACCTACGAGTTCGAGAGGCTCGTTTTCCTAGGTTCCGACCTGTTCCAGCAGATCGGAACCTTTTTGTTTCCAGGCTTCGGATGAAGCCCCGCAAAGACCATACCACACGAAACAGCTTGAGACAAGTTTCGCCAATCTAAGACACATATCGTCTATATTAATGGCTATAGTGGAGATAGTATTACCCTTCGAGGCTTTACTGGAGCGTGGCACATATGAAAAAGAAAGACGTTTTGGATCTCATCCGCTATCACACGGAGCACAACGACGCCGCTTTTCGGACCCAAGCATACAATATCGCCAAGGAATTCGCCGAATCCGGAGACACCCAACTATCCGAATACATCCTCGCGCTTATCTCAAACGCGAACACCCTCGTTCCACAATCCGCAAGCATAGAACTCGATTCCACATTTCTCACAAAACGAACAGTTGTGCGAACATCACTCCCCTTGCCGGAACCCATCGCAAACGACATTCAAGGCGTGCTCAATGCCATCGGGCGCAACATCGGCATACATCGTTTCCTTTTCCACGGCCCCGCGGGCACAGGAAAAACCGAATCCGTGAAACAGATTTCCTCTCTCCTGCAACGAGAACTTTACGTAGTGGACTTCGCATCCATCATCGACAGCAGACTCGGCCAGACCGCCAAAAACATCACGAAACTCTTCAACGAAATCAATCAATTCCCACAACCCGAGCAAATGGTTGTTCTATTCGACGAAATCGACGCCCTCGCATTAGACCGCATCGACTCCCGAGACGTACGTGAAATGGGTCGAGCAACATCCATGCTGCTCAGTCAAATGGACGAACTGTCAGAGCAAATCATGCTGTTCGCCACCACAAACCTGTACTCCAAATTCGACAAAGCCTTCATCCGCCGGTTCGACGCCACAATCGACTTCGGCAGATACACGAGCGAAGATCGCTCTGACATCGCCGTAAGCATCCTGAACGGATATTCGAAACAGTTCTCGTTCATCGGGAAGAATACGCGACTGTTCAAAAAAATCCTCGCCAACGCAGGCATACTCCCCTACCCAGGAGAAATGAAAAACATTATCCGCTCATCCATCGCTTTCAGTAAACCTGACGACGAAAACGACTACTTGCGGCGTTTATACACCGCCTTGGTACCCAATGGCTCTGAAACCATCCAAGACATACATGCACTGCATGATCAGAACTTCACCTTGCGTGAGATTGAAATCCTAACCGGAATATCCCGCAGCACCGTAGCTCGAGAAATCAAGGAAGCCAGCAATGAATAATACGCTCGTACTCAAAGGCAAACTCCAGACTCGGCGAGCGCAACGCCCCGGCGCTCCAGCACTGCCAGTAGGCAAATCAGTCGATATGAACGATATGGAAGCGAAAATCGCAAGCCTTCAGACAGTACGTGATTACTGGAGAGAGCAACCGCCGATTATCAATCCTCTGGTTGAAGTGCACTACAGGCAGGTTGTGGCTAAAAGTAACAGGATCAAACAACTTCTTTCCGGTCATGGGAAGCGAGCTAATGATTCCATAGTTGGCGCGCGCTTTGAGCCAATCGAAAGCAAACTCAGCACTTATGACGGATCCGAACATGGTTCCAGCCAAATCGGTACGCGCATGCGTCACATCATCACGCATTACGTGACCATGGACACTATCGATTCGACGCTTACTGACTTGGAAGCGTGCAAAACGATCCTGGAACATCATGGCGGTTCCATCAACGACGAACAACTTGCCACAATTACCAAAGCGGGTCTCGACAAAATCGACGAACGCGCAGGACTGAGCAAAACAACTTTCGCACAGCTCATTCGCGACATATATTTCGTTGACCATTTCGACGTGAGGTCCGTAATAAATAATCCGAAGTATCGCGCTTTGGTGACGCTATATGATACGGGGCGAGACGCCAGCCAAACAGTGTCACTGTTGAATTCCCTTGGCATCAATGTGATCTCAACCAGTCTGCTCGATCCGACAACCATCAACCTGTTGCCAGAACAGTACAGCAAGCTGGCTGAAACTGCGCCATATCTGATTGCCATGGCGCAAAAAAACATCTTGGATCTGAAAGTTGAGACAAGCACTAAGCAGAATCCGCAGGATGCACGAGACTCTCAAAACGAATACGGCCTTTCCGTTCCGCCACCGCATAACGAGCCGATTGTCGGCGTCATTGACACACGATTTGATGAAACCGCTTATTTTGCCGATTGGGTTGAGTATCACGATGATCTGATCGACCCGCAATTGGGGGTCGATCCGGAAGACTATGCGCATGGCACGGAAGTCGATTCCATCATTGTGGACGGCCCTGCCCTGAATCCTGCTCTGGAAGACGGTTGCGGCAGATTTCGCGTACGTCATTTTGCGGTCGCTAAAAATGGCAAAAATAGCTCTTTCAGCATTCTAAAATCCATACGGCACATCGTGGAAACGAATCAAGACATCACCGTATGGAACCTATGCCTCGGATCAACAGAGGAAGCACTCGAAAACACCATATCCCCCGAAGGCGCAATGCTGGATGAACTTCAAGAGAAATACGGCGTTATCTTCGTGGTGGCAGGGACGAATAAGACTTCTAAAGATTCCCCAGATACCCCCAAACGAATCGGCGCCCCGGCAGATTCCGTCAACGCTTTAGTGGTCAATGCGACTTCCATACTCAGAGAGCCCGCAAGCTATACCAGAGAGGGACCGGTATTACATTTCTTCCGGAAACCAGATATCTCCTACTTTGGTGGAGACAATTACGGCGAGATGGCTGTGTGGTCTCCAAGAGGAGTGGCGACCACACGAGGAACCTCCTTTGCCGCGCCTTGGATCACACGAAAACTAGCATATCTGGTCCACGTCATGCATCTTTCTCGTGAAGCAGCCAAAGCACTGATTATCGACGCAGCTTCCGGCTGGGAGCCAATTTCCGCGGACAATATCAAGCTTGGATATGGTATTGTCCCCACCCGAATTGAAGACATTCTGGAAACCCCTTCTAACGAAATACGATTCGTTTTGGAAGGAACCATCGACACTTTCGAAACATACAACTACAACATTCCCGTGCCAATGAAAGATGGAAAATACCCATACATGGCCAGAGCCACGCTTTGCTATTTTCCAAAATGCGATAAAAGGCAAGGCGTGGATTACACCGACACCGAGCTTGATTTCCACTTCGGACGCATGAAGACAAGCGGTATCGACTCACTCGACAACAACATACAAGGAGATCCTTTCGCTCGAACCTATGAAGATACGGCTCGGAAAATGTATCGCAAATGGGACAATGTGAAACATGTCAGTGATATCGAAAAACGCAGCTTCCGACCGCGTGTTTCGCACGGAATTCCTTACTGGGGTTTCAAAATCCGCAAAACCGAACGCTTCGACCCTCCAGTAGACAAGAATGGCAACGTCGGAAAGAACGCAGGAGATGGTCTTCGTTTCGGCATTGTGGTGACGTTACGCGGCATGGACGGACGTAACCGTTTCGACGAATTCAAGATGCAATGCCAACTGCAAAGCGAACCCTGGATCGTAGAAGAAATCGACATGAACACTAACATCAAGATTTACCAGGAAGCTGACGCTGAAATCACGTTCGACGACGAAACTGAAAAGTAAACCAGTCGTCAGGCTGACCGTCCGGCAGTGTGAAACGTGACTTGTGCAGACACCCACAGCCCGCCCGCACAAGACGCGTTTTACACCTGCACAACTCGGATTTTGTCCGACTAACGTGACTTGCGCAGGCATGGTTTTAGTAGTAAAGAAGCACCCATTACGGCGTGTCGATTTGTCAAAAACGATTTCTTCATGTAAATTGTCCACTTACATGTACGTGGAGCGACTCGACCGATTCTTATGAATGTGAAGCGGTCCTCCAAAAGTGGATAGTCGTTATGGCTATCCACTTTTTTCTTAGGGAGCGCAAACGATGCGATCGGCGTCAAACGTATCGGCAAGTAAAAATAGGATCGCCTTGAACACTAAAGAACAGTGCGATCTTTTAGAAAGCCATGGTGTTGAATTCAAACTCTGCTCCAAGGCGGAAGCAGAATCTTTCCTACGAAACAATACTTACTTCTTCAAAATCAAAGCCTTTGACAAGAACTTCAAACGCGATCAACAAGGCAACTACAGCAAGCTGGATTTTGCCTATCTTAAAGATATATCAACTATCGATTTTAAGCTTAGAATGTTGATTCTTCGCATGACAGGCGATATAGAACATGCGTTGCGCATTCGATTCAACAACTTAATTTCAAGAGTCCAAGAAGACGGATACCAAGTAATTGCCGACTACGAAAAAGATCAAAACCTCTACTATGCCAAACATGGCAGATCGTTTGTTCCAGAAGATGATTACAAAAAATCGGTTTATACGGAAGGAATGATCAATAAGTATCTGGATCAAAAACCAGTGTGGCTGTTCTGGGAGACTTGCACTCTGAACAGTCTTATACGTTGTTACAGTTCTTTTCTCGAGCATCGCAAGTTTTATGATATGACGTATTCTTTGCTCTACGGAGTAAGGCTCTTACGCAATGCGGCCTCGCATCATAATTGTCTTCTTATCCCACCAGCGGCCACCATCAAAAAGACAAAAGTCTTGGATAGTTTGATGCCTATTTTTCTCGCGACAGACAACCCGGTAAGGGAGAAGACTCTTTATCTTGCGCAATCAGATCCTTTGATACATGATCTTTCCTGCATCCTTCTATCTCATATCAATTTGGTCAAGAGTGCTGGAATGAGGCGATACACAGACGACCAAGCAGCCTCTGTGCTGAGACGAATCGATGAACACGCGGCGTGGTACAAAGACCCGCAGAGCGGCTGCGACTACCTTCTGGACCAGTTTGCCGCCATCAAACTGTTGCTATCGGAATATATAAAATTCAACAAGCAGTACGATTCCGGCAAACTGTCAGAAACGCAATTAGAACTGAAAACAGAGCCTACCCGAAAACCCGTACGCCATGGACGACGTCGTCCTTCAAAGAAAGCCCGGAACCAAGCCACCAGTGTTTAGTCCATTGGAAACTTTGAGACCGAGGAGCTGACCTTGAACCTTGCTTCCGATCATCGGATTGAAGAAATTCGGATCCGATGATCGGAGTGTGGTTTCATGTCTGCATTACCAACGTTTTGCGTCTATACAGCTCAAGAAAGAGACGGAAAATACTAGTTGTGCAGACGCGACGACTGCAGATGGACCGTTGCGTATGCGCAGATTGCGGAAGCGATCACCAGCAGCAGTGAGATGACGGCGAGCGCCTGCACTGCGGAGCCGGTACGGGGCATGTCTGGCTGCTTGGGCTCGGCGGGCTTGCCAGGTTCGTTCGGCTTGTCTGGCTCTTCTGGCTTGGCTATGGATTTGATGTTCACTGTTACTTGCGTGCTGGCTTCATCATGGCCGGAGGTACGGAATTGCGGGTCCGCTCCCCCATCGGCGGTTTCAGTATTGCGTGTTGCAGTGATGGTGACGGTTTGGCTTACCGCATCAAATGCCTTTCGCTTGGCGACTGCCTGTAGCGCGAGCTCGATCTGCTTGTTCAGAGCTTGCAGTTGCTCGGCATCCGCTACGAGACGATAGTCGGAAATACCGTTCAGTTTGGTTCTGGTGAAGTCCAGCAGACTGTCGTTGGTTAGCCTCTGCAAGGTTGAGCCTTGCTCAAGTTCTACCGTGGGGTAAGCGCTTGAAATAGCCAGCTCACTGATATTAAACATGCTATCGTCGCCGTTTGGGATTAGGCCTGCCATGTTGGCTAAGTAGGGTGTGAGATTCTCCGTAGTGGAGAATGAACCGCCCATGAGCACAAGCGTGTCAAGCCCGGCGGGGATTGCGCCATGGTATTCACCGTCGCGAATGCTCACATAACCAAGGTGTTCGGCATCGTCCAACATGCCGATCAGTGTTGGTGCGGTGAATGTTCCTGCGGAAATACTGGCCTCGGCAGAGGCACCGCTTGTTTCCGCGAACCGCATGAGCGTGGTGTTCGATGTGAAGTTTCCACCTTGAATCCGCGACGCTCCACGGCAGTCGATTGCAGGATTATCTCCACCGGCAACCGTGCCCGATCCGGTGATGGTGAGCTGCATGTTCGCAGGAACGGTGATTGCCGTGGTATTGCTGGCGTTGAGCGCATGTCCGTTCAATTCGAGCGTGACCCCGCGCACCATCTTCGGTGGGGTGACGGTGATGCTTTCCGTAGTATCGGCAAGCAATGTGACCGTATTGTTCTTCATCGACGTATGTCCAATCGCATCTTGCACGCTCATATAGGTCGTGTTGCCCACTTGAGCGACCGGCTGCGGCTCATCTGCAAACGCCATCATGGGAAACAACATCGTTCCCAATAATGAGATAATCAAGAAAAACGTGATAATCGCCGTCGAAAGCGTTGGCAACATATGGATGTGGTTTGATTGCAGGCGTTCGACCGCCTGCTTTTCATGCTTATACATGATCGTTCCTTGCATGGAGCGGTGATTAACTATTCCAAACGCACCGAAATGCGTGTAGACCACCCTCAGCCCTGAGGGATAAAGAAAAGCAAAATAACAATATTACAGCGTTGAAAAATTATCTCACACAATCTACATAAAAAGCAAATCCACTACCGAAAGAAACTAGACAAATAGTAGAGTAACTAACTCTATATCAGTAGTATTGCAGCCATGTCGGCAATTCCCCAGAAATTCTTTACACAAGTAAAGAATAACAATCAATAGTAAAAGATACACCACAATTCAAATACTATAGGAAAGTTTTCTTACTTATACGTCAGTATTGCACGCAAAAAAACGACGCGATCCATCCAGGTGATGCAAACACCCCCATGAACCGCGTCATACCCCACTATTTCCCAGTGCATAACACCTTAGGGCAGAAGGAAAAATAAAAGCTCGGCAAGAGCGAACCCAAAAAGGTTCAGAGCACACCCTGATCGCTTGGAGTCTGCGAACCAGAGCTAGAATCGCTGTCGGAACCAGGATTATTGCCAGGAGGTGTAATAGGAGTCGAGGGAGTCAATCCACCGCTTGGAGTCTGCGAACCAGAGCCAGGATTACTACCGGAACCAGGATTATTGCCAGGTGTAATAGGAGCCGGGGGAGTCAATCCTCCGGAAGGCTGCCGCGTGTACTGGTAGTTGTATGAATTGCCCGTATTGCTCTGTTGTTGCTGCTGCTGTTGATTCTGCGCAGCCAACGCGTTCATGGAAGCATTCACATCATCAGATGCGGTTTGCAAATCCGTTATCGACTGGTTAATGGCATTAGTATCGGTACTATTGCCATTGAACAATTCCAAAGCATGGTCAATGGCACTCTGCAACGTCACTCGCGTGGAATCATCCGCCACTTGGTACAAGCTATTGTCAAGCAGTGACTGCGCATTATTGATGGCTGTTTCAAGCTTCTTCAGCGCATCAGCGTTGTCTTGCGTTTCCTTAGCCTTCTGACTGTTCGTAACGGCTGTTGCAGAATCATTCAAGGTCTTGGACTGGCTTTGCAACGTAGGCAGTTGCTTGTTCATGGCTTTACTGCGCTGGCGAAGTTCAGCGTTGCTCAAATCAGCACTGCACTCCCCTACCGTTGTAAGATTCTGCGCATCTTTCACTGCAGACTGCAACGTGGTCAGCGTTTTCGTATCCGAAACCTGATCGCTTTTCACATTCTGCAACGATTTAGCGTTCTTCAACGCCGCCTTGTATTCCTTCACAGCCTTCTCATATGCCTTGGAAGACTTTTTGCACATGCCCAACGCGGTACGCTGCTGTTCGTTCCGTTCAAGCTCCTGATCATACTGTTGGCGCTGCCAAACACCGAATCCAACGACCGCGGCAACCAACGCCACTACGGCTACAATCGCAACGGTAATAATAATTGTCTTGCGATGTGACTTCTTCGGCGGAACCGGAACAAGCTTCAATGGATCATGCTCATCGTTTTCCATGTCAGACAGATCATCTGGCATGGGCAGGCTTTCAGGTATGAAGGCAGTAGAAGCAGAGGCAGGAGAATCCACAAAAAGCGGTATAGTGGAATCCACAGAAGAGGCCGACTCTACCGGAGATGCAAACGAAACAGTTCTCTCGGCAGATTCAGCAGATGGTGAAGCATCAGCAGACTGTGCAACATCGAGCGTTGCGGTCGAAGAAGACATCGAATCAGGCTCGCACGACGAGGCGGAATCGTTGTCAGCACCAGAAATATGCTTTCCTGCACTATTCGGAAAATCCTCAACACGAAGGTTTACCGTGGGCGCATCACTCACCGGCGTGGATGACGTGGCAGCGGTCATGCTTGTGGCTGCAGCCTGCGCATAAGCCGCATCAGATGCCTCGCCACGTTCCACAGCCGACTCAACTTCCGAAAAGGTGATCAGTGGAATATCCCAGAACGTATCCACCACATCATGCTCAGAAGCCGACTGCGCCTTGGTCTGCCGCTTGCCCTGAGAGCTCAGAGAGTCTCCCGACGAAACAAGATGCGACAGATTCGGCACAGTATTGTTGTTGTCACCCATGTTGATTCCTTATTACAACGTGAGACCGAAGCTTCACGCTCCGGTCTCACGTTCACGCCTTATACACTACTTGCGGCTACTTTTTGTGGCTTTTCTTCCGTGGAGCATCCTCGTAGTAGTAGTAATAGTAGTTCGAATTGGAATGTGTCTTCTTCAGATCGGCATAGTTGAAGATGAAACCAAGCACCGGGACCTTGGCTACATGCAAGGATTCGGAAACCTCCTTGAGTTCCTTCTTCTCGCATACGCCACGACCGGTCACCAAAACCAGACCCTTGGCCCACCGGCCGAACACGACACCATCGTTGGAAACACTCAACGGAGCGGTATCAATAATAACGTAATCATACTGGGTCAAAGCCTGCTCGACCATAATACGCATGGTGTCTGATCCAAGAAGCACGCCAGCATTCGCCGGGCGTTTACCAGCAGGAAGAATATGCAGATTCGGCTTCCAGTAGTTCTGCACCACATCTTTCGGAGACATCTGACCAGAAAGCACGTGCGCCAAACCGGCAGAACCTTCAAGACCCAAATGATGAGCAACGGAAGGATGGCGCAAATCGGCGTCAATCAGCAACACGCGAGCACCATCTTCAGCTAAGGCCGCAGCCACGTTGATTGACGTGGTGGTCTTGCCCTCAGAAGGCTGCGCACTGGTAATGACCAGTAGCTGCCCCTTGCCCGCAACCTTATCGGTCTGCAAGAATTCGATATTGGTGTGAATACGGCGGAATTCCTCAGCGATAGGACCATTAGGCTGGCTGATGAGCACTGGGCGCTTCTCACCTAGGGAATTATCCTGAGGCACGGAACCCAAGGAAGACGCCCCAACCAAGCTGCGCACGTCGGAAGTCTCCTCGACCTTGGTGTTCAGCATGTCTTTCAGCAGTGCGGCGAACACGCCAAGCACCAGACCTGCGACCACACCGACCGCCAGATACAGCGGCTTATTCGGCGAGCTCGGGCTTTCAGGCACACGTGCCCTCTGCACGATGGAGATCTTCACCGGAGACTTATCTGCTGCGGAATACAGATCGTTTTGAATCACGTTCTGCATAGACGCTGCCACCGCATTGGCAATGTCGGATGCCTGCTGCGCGTCACCGTCTTCCACGGAAATGTTCACGAACGCGGTGTTCGTAGGATTGGTGACAGTCAGTTGCCCGGCCAGACTCTTCACCGAAGTATCCAGTCCAAGATCTTTGATGACCGGTTCAAGCACGGTTTCGGTGGTTGCCAACGTTGTATACGACGTGATCTGCCCGGCGATGTACGTGCCACCCGTATACTGCTGGCTAATGCCCGCATCATCCCCCTGGGAAGCATTGTACGTAGCCATAGCCTGAGCCGTGGCAGTATACTTCGGCGGAACCAAGAAGGTGTACGCAGTCACCCCGGCGAAAACCATCACAAATACGATGGCCGCGGTGACCAGATGCTTGCGAATGATACGCATCAAATCCATCAGCGTGATGCCGTCTTCAGAACCATCTTCAACGGCAACCTGCTGGACGTTAGTGTTCTCTGCGGAAGTCACTGAACCCCTCATCTCCGTATGTCAAAAACCTTAGGAAATGCTACCCTACCCCCTAGAAATAGAGTCGGTTTTTATCAGGCAACAATCGCTTTTTCACTATTTATCCATACGAATATGCCATGATAAAAAGCTGGAACACCTAACAGAGGGGGATTAATGTCTCAACATACGAGCGCTCATGCCGCCCGTTCTCACAAGCTTCGCAATACATTGCTTGTCATTACGGCACTGCTCATCCTACTGATCATTGCCGGGGGCGTCGTCGGTCTGAATTTCTACAAGCAGGCGAAGGAAGTCAAAGCTCACGAGGAGCAGGCGGTCTCGTCTCTTTCGGCCATCACCGACGTCAATACGTTGAAGGATGCGCAGGCGTCGGATGCCGCGATCAAGCAGGCACAGACCCATACCGCCGCGGCAAGAGATATTGCCAATGGAACACTGTGGAACATGCTGTCGAAGATGCCGGTTGTGGGCGGTGATGTTACCAACGTGCAGGGCATGACGCAGGTGGTGGATGATTTGGTGCAACAAACACTGCCGTCACTCACCGATGTGGTACAACAGCTTGCGAACGCGCAGATCAGCGGTGAGAATGGCCAGCTGAATCTTCAGCCCATCGTGGATGTGCAAGACGACTTCTCTTCGGTAAGCAAACAGGTGAAGTCGTTGAATTCGAAGCTCAGCAATCTGCCTGAGCCACGTATCGGCATGGTGAAGAAGGCATATTCGCAGAGTCGCAGCCAGTTCACCAAGGTTACGGACATGGTGGAGCAAGTGAACAATGCGCTACAGATGCTCCCCTCCTTCTTGGGACAGAACGGTGCCCGAACGTATCTGCTGGTGGCACAGACCACTTCCGAACAACGTTCCGGTGGCGGACTGGTGGGCTCCATGGGCACGTTGCAGACCGATCATGGACAAATTCAGGTCGGTGAGTTCCATCACAATGAAGACTTCATTAACGGCAGTAATGGCAATGCTTCGGAACATGCCGTGTTCAAAGGGCCTCTGGGATTCTCCTTCGATATTCGCGATACGTTCGCAGTGCCAGACATCGCCCGCAATGCAGAAATGATGAATGAAGCCTGGCAGCGCTCCCAATATGCTTGCGATGTTGACGGTATCGTATCTGTCGATCCTGTGTTCATTCAAAAAATGGTGGAGATCAACGGCAATGTAACGTTGGAAAACGGTACTGTGCTCACCAGCGAAAATACCGCTGAATACATGCTCAACACTATCTATAAGGAAGTTCCTGTATCTCTACAAGACACGTATTTCGAATACATCGCCTCCACCATCATGAACAAGGCTTTCAGCAACATGGACATTGCCAAGATGATGAAGGTAGCTCAAAGCATCGGCGAATTAACTAAGAACCGCCATTTCTACGCATACACGTTCCATGATGATGAAGCCAAATATTTCCAAGGTGCCGGACTCGCCAAGGGCACTCCAGACAGCGAGACCGATCCGGAAGTGGGCATTTACCTCAACGAACAGAATCCGTCGAAGTTGGGATGGTATATCGACCGCAAGGCACAGATTACCAAAACCGGTCAGAATGCCGATGGGTCGAAAACCTACCATGTCACCTACACGTTGACCAATACGCTGACTTCCAGCGAAATGGCCACCTGCACCGGCTATATTCTGGGCGGCGAGCAGGCGGGTGTAACGGGTAAGCCTGTTGCGGCTCCGGGAACGTCTGCGCAGCGTATGCTGTTTTACGCGCCAAAGGGTGGTTCCATCAGCGAGATCACCTCATCCGGAGATGTGCGAGATCAAAGCAATGCTGTGATGGATGATCAAAAACTGGTCACCAATGTGGCTTATATCGCCCCTGGGGAAAGCGTGACTTTCGATTTCGACGTGACCACCTCACCGAAGGCCGAAAGCGACCTGACCATCGATCAGACGCCATCCGGCAAAATGACTAACGAAGTCAATTACCAGTACTGACCGATTCGGGCCGGCGCTGACTGAAAGCACCGGCACGAAATCGTCGACCATGACGGCCACTGCCATCTAAGCCCACATATTGTAGGTATTAGTGGACTGCCCAGAACAAATCTGCGAGCGCACAGGCGCTATATCCATGCTGTAATGCTTTTTCATGCTTTTCAGCATGGTTCGCAGAGCATTATTGGTCTGGTTGGCCGCGATACGGAACTTGTCGAACGACTTGCCGTGCGGGTCATCGATATCTTTGGGAGTGGGCAACATCGGACGAATCATGGAAGAGACTTTGATAACGGATGCGAGACGCTCCTGGATGGTCAGTCCGCTTACCATGCCGTTTTGCGCGCAGTATTGGCACATGTTGGCAAAGTCGTTAAGCAGAAATGTATAACGGACCGCGCCTGGCGCGAGGGCAACGATGTCTTTGCGCTGTTCTTTCTCGAAGCAGAGAATCAGATCAGCACTCTCAGCCATAGATCGGGTGAGTCTGCGGGATCGGAATCCGCTTGGTTCAATGTTGACGCTGGTCATAAGTCTGGCACTGGACGGATCCATCTGGCATCGCGGAAGGCCACGCGTGCCGGCGCTAGAAACCTGCACAGTGGTGCCATCGAGGTAGCGAGTGAGCAGGAGTTCGCCCATAGGCGACCGGCAGATATTGCCTGTACAGACGAACATGATATGCATACCGCACACCCCTTTGTATCTCTACCTAGCTTATGGAAACTACAATCCTCAATCTTACCTCAGCTATAGATATTACAATTTGGGGCTTAACTGTTTTACCCCTTAGGAAATACCGCAGGAAACATACACACCCCGACAAAGGAGCTGGCTTCTTGAGTTGCAGGTTTATCGCAGAAGTTCGTTTCCGCCGCCACTTTCCGCCGCTATGCAATGGTTAAGGTGGCAAGCAGTGCGAGATGGTCGGAACCTTGAATCCGCTTGGTTTCCAAATTTCTGGCGTACACACCCTTGTCGTAGATGATATGGTCGATTTCAGCGATAGGGGATACCGAAGGATACGTCATATGCAATCCCTCGCCGGCACTCTCCCCCGCATCCGTAAAGCGATCGCCCAACAAATATCTGAAGCTTGCATGATCCCACGTGGAATTAAAATCCCCCATCAGCACATACGATTCCCCATTATCGTAATGCTGTAATTGCGCTATGGAATCCAAACTTTTATTCCATAATCCCTGATTGCTTGGTCGTGGAGAAAACGGATGAACCGACCCAAATCGTACTTTTCTGCCATTGAAATCAACTGTCGCGGCAGGAATACTACTGGATTCAATAGGAATGAGATCCTGCGTTGTTTCCTGCAGAGGATGCGCACTGTACAGTACGTTCACACCGCCATTGTCGTGCCAAGTGAGTTGCGCGGAAACGGAATACGGAAGATAATCCTCAATTCCAGCATCATGCAACCGATCTAATAATCCTGATGAAACTTCCTGCATTGCAAGAATTTCAACATGCTCGCTTTGGATTGTTTGCACGATTTGCTGCGCATCGGCACAACCTTGCTTCGTATTGAACGTCATGACACGCACTGTTGCAGAAGGTTGTATGGCACGATCATTGGTCGGAACGACATACCCCCAATGCCAAATAATCTGGATGATCACGCACAATACGCTTAACGCGACTAAAAGTTTTCGTTTGCCGACAGTGCGAAAAACTGTTGCAATAATTGCGATAATCACGGAAAGCAAGCCCAGCCAAGGCATGAGTGCGACAATCAAAGGCACGTACCGTTTGCCATCGAGACTGTTCGGCAGCATGCGCAGAAGCATCGCGAACACGATGACGGCGGATGCGAACCACAGCAACGCCGTAAGCAGTGAAGCGCGCGTTTCACTTCGTTGGACATCGCCAAGTCGAGTCATGCGCACTCCTCTCCCATTCCATCTTCCCGTTTCACTTCCTATTCCGCGCAATCCGCAATCGTATGCAATCACATGTTGCAACCGATAGTCTTACGCATCGTTTTTCACAACATCTCTCACAACATCTCTTCTCGTGAACGCTACCCGCGTTCATCCCCGCATATGTTTCCCGCGCGCATTGAGGGTGACGCTTTCACAAAAGTGCCACTATATGGACACTTTCCGGCATTTGGAATCGTTCTGATACGTTCATCCGATAATCTATAGGTTACAAAACGGCGCTTAGCAAAAAGAGGCAATCATGAGCGAAGAAGCAATGCGAGAAGAAGTGGCGCAAGCTGTGGAAGTGGCCGCAAACAAGGCCGCCGAAGAGGAAATCAGCAAGCTGGCCGAATTCGAAAGCGCCATCGACGAAACGCTCGCCTCCGGATATTTGGACGACACGCTCACCGTCACCGACGCAGACGGCGTGGCGCAAGTGCTGCCAGTGCTCGATTCCGAGCCGATCTCACACTTGGTGGAAGGCTTGGAAGCCGTAGGCGGGAGCGCCAATGTGTTCGTGCACACCAGCGCAGGCGTGGTGGCCCTCAGCGTAGTGGAATACAAGCCCAACGAAGAGGAGTAGCCGTCGCAGCATGCACGGTCAGGCGGCACGCCTACGGTTGAGGGCGCGTTGCACGGTTTCATGCGTGGAACCGGCACCCTGGCCGCGCACGCCGAAGAACACCATCAGCACCATCACGAAGCAGATTGCCGCACTGATACGAAGCGCCCACTGAATGCCGAACACGTTGGCAGCCGCATACACGGCTTTTGTGCCACCAAGCGCAGTCCAACGAAGAGACGTGAACGTCTCCATCAAAATCACCAACACCGGAGCGCCAATCGCGCCCGCAATCTGACGAACCGTATTCGTCACCGCGGATCCGGCGCTCACCTCTTCCGGTTCCAAACAATTCAGTGACCATGTGGTGATCGGCATCAACACGAAACCCATGCCGATCTGGCGCACAAACTGCCAAATCGACACCCACCAAATCCACGAAGTCATGGAAATCAAACTCATCATGACCGTGCCGAAACACAAGGTAATCGTGCCGATCAACGCCACCGGGCGTGCTCCGAAACGGTCAAGCACCTTACCACCGAAAAACTGCGAAATGCACTGGCCCAAAGCACCCGGAAGCATCACCAGGCCGCTAATCGCAGCAGAATAGCCACGGCAATCCTGAATGTACAGGGGCATGATCACCATAATCGAACTGAACGCGAAGAACGAGAGCGCGGCCGTGATCGTGCCAACAGTAAAACTACGATTCTTCAACACGCTCAAATTCAACAGTGGCGGCTGCGCTTCAGGATTTTCAATCTGCCTGCGCGCGCCATGAATCTGGCGGAGCACAAACCAAATAATTCCCACAACGCCAATCACCATTGGCAGCCAAACCATAGGATTTGCAAACGAATACGATTCAATATTCGTAAAGCCGAACATTAGCCCGCCGAAACCGAAAATAGACAGTCCAACGGAAAAAAAGTCAGCCTTCGCGGTTTTATCGTTCTCACCGAAATTATGCAATCCAAAATAGGCAAGAAGCAGCGAAATCACGCCGATAATGGTCAACGTGAGGAAAATTGAACGCCAACCGTTCAAGTCCGTCTGCACACCGCCAAGCGTCGGGCCGATCGCCGGAGCCACGCTCATCGCCATGCCAACCGTACCCATTGCGAAACCACGGCGAGACAGCGGATAAATCGAAAACACCGTGATCTGCAACACCGGCCACATCACACCCGTGCCAACCGCCTCAAGCAAACGCCCGATCAGCACCATCAAAAAAGTTGGACCAAGCCAAGCGAACAGTGAACCGATCGTGAACACAACCATGGAAACAAGCACGATTTCGCGCGTCGAAAAACGTCTCGTAAGGTATGCCGTAAGCGGCACCATCACGCCCATGACCAGCTGGAAAATCGACGTCAGCCACTGACCGGTCGTAACGGAAATACCAAAATCACTGACGATCGTCGGCAACGCGGCGCTCAACTGCAATTGCGTGAAATTACCGACGAACGTAATAAATGTAAGAATCGCAATGGAAATAAACGCCGTGCGCGTTAAATGACCGTCCTGATACGATTCCTCTCGAGTAAGCGCTCGGGACATGCTCCGCTTCGCTGACATCAATCACCTTCTCCACATTCAAACGCACAAACTATATGATAGCCCGTATGACAGAGGCATGGATATTCGCCTGCGGATTCCTGTTTTTGTCATTTGGGCCCGACCCCCGGAAAGTAGACACCGTGGGGTGAACAAAAGTAGGTGTAAGCCTATCAGACCTTAAGCGGCTTGGGACTCGAACTCATCGGGAGTTTGGTACCCGCACCAAGTGTGCCGACGGCACGTGTTGTAGCGCACGCACCACCGGAAGACGTCTCTGCGGCAGATCAGTTGATTGGCGAAGGTCTTCGCATCTTTGAGGACCTCCCGCTTTAAAGCTGCGTTGAACGACTCGGCGAGCGAATTATCCGCGCTGGTTCCCACCGCGCCCATCGACTGGGCAACGCCCAAGCGCTTGCATGTTGCCTGGAACTGCGACGAGGTATACACGCTTCCATGATCCGAGTGGAAAATCGCACCATCAAGACCTCCTCGCAGGTGGGAAGCGTTTTCGAGGGCCTCTTCTACCAGTTCGGTACGCATGTGATTTGCGATAGCAAAGCCGACAAGCTTGCGAGAAAAGCAATCAATCACTGTTGCTAAGTACATGTTCGCCCCGTCTGCGATCGGCAGATACGTAATATCGCCAACCAACACACGATTGGCAGCACAGGCTGTGAAATCACGGTTCACCAAGTCTGCGAACACGCGCCGGCCTTTGTCACGCGCAGTGGTCTTGACCCTGCGCTTCTTTTGAAATCCGAACAGGTTCTGGGCCCGCATCAAACGAGCCACTCTCTTGCGATTGATGCGCTTAGCCGGAGGTGTAGTGCCGTTGTCGCGCTTGCGGTCGTTGAGTTCAGCAGTGATGCGACGAGCGCCCCAGACGCCGTTTTCAGCGTCGAAAATTGCCTGGATCTCCGCGGCCACCACAGCGTCATCTACAAGGCGCGCACGGCGCCGTGGAGCCGAGTTCTTCCACTTGTAATACGAAGACCGATTTAGCCCCAGGACTGTGCACATCCGCTTGACCGAGTAGTCGGCGAGATTGTCGTCAACGAACTGGAAGCGGATCACCAGGTCGTCTCTTCCGCAAAATACTTCGCGGCCTTACGCAGAATATCGCGCTCTTCACGAAGCCTTTTGTTTTCGCGTTCTAGCTGGCGGATTCTTTCCGCATCAGCAAGCTTTTCTACGGGTGACGCTGCATCTTCATCCTTGGCGACGTTAGTGCCGAATTGCTTGTACCAGCATCCCAAAGTCGAGCGATTGATTCCGAGTTCTTCTGCGACCTTGCGCATTGAGGTATCCGGGTTCGACTCGAACATCGCGACGGCGTCGCGCTTGAACTGTTCCGTGTAAACCTTGCGGGGCATGGTGGTAGATTACCTTCCTTCCCAACCACACTGGCTGGAATCAGAGGTGTCTACCTAACGGGGGTCAGGTCCTTTCGGGGTAACGCTCCCCTATTTAGAGGTATCATGGCACACGAAAGAGGTAGGCAAGTTTTCGACGCAGGCAGCGTCGAGGGGGGGGGGGTGGAGGATAATGACAGTCAGGGCCATGTTCCACATCTGCATGGAGTTGTGGGGTATTTTCATATGCCTGATTTGCGCATGCGGAATTTTCATTGCAACCCCACACAAAACCAGACGAACTCGCATCAAAATACTCATGCAGATCGCCTGCATGCTTCTTCTTGGAACCGACGCGCTCAGCTGGTATTTTCGCGTAGATGCAGACGAAACCGCATACTATATGGTTCGCATAAGCAATTTCTCAGTATTCTGCATCAACTATATTTTCATGAGTTTCTTCGCAACCTATGTTTGGTTGACAGTGAGCAAACATCAGCATCGCAAACCAGCCGCATTGCGTGCTGTCTACGCATTATCCGTAATTGGAATTCTCTTACTTATCATCACACAATTCACTGGTCTTTTCTACTATTTCGATGACCACAATCTTTACCATCGCGGTAATTTCTATCTTCTTTCGCAGGCAATTGCGGTCTTGGGAATCGCATTATGCCTCTTCATGTTGATCTCATATCGCAAGAATCTTGATCGCATTATTTTCCTTTCCATGATGTCGTTCTTCGTGCTACCAGTATTGGCGACCATCTACCAAGCACTGGCATACAGTTTTTCATTGCAATGTTTGGCGATCGTGATCTCCACACAGATTATGTTCGTCATGGACACCGTGGAAATGAACATGCGATTCCACTCGCAACAGGCCGCCTACGAAAAAGCACGGTACGAAGCCGAACATGACGGCATGACCGGTTTGCTGAACAAGGAAGCGGGATGGAAACACATGCGCAAATACTTCGACCGCATGGATTCGCACGACGAAGCGATGCTGATGTTCGTCGACATCGACGATTTCAAAACCATCAACGACACATACGGACACACGGTCGGCGATTTCTGGATCCGCGAGGTCGCATCCCAACTTCGGCACATCTACCGGCAAGATGACATTATCTGCCGATACGGCGGCGACGAATTCATAGCACTCATCCGAAACACCGCCAGCGAACAGGTGCTTGAAACCACGCTGGGCATGTTCTTCCAACAGTTGGCACGCACCTCGGAACAGCACGGGCAAGACGTGCATTGCAGCGTAGGCGTGTGCCGCATTGCAGCCGCTGACGGTGCCAGCCTTGGCACGGGGCGCGCCGATGGAGACGCGATCGGAAGCGTGGATTTCGACCAATGCGTCGCACAGGCCGACTTGGCGCTGTACGAAACCAAACGATTCAACAAAGGAACGTTCACCGTCTACAACTACGACCGTTCCCAGCCAGCACCCGCAAATATCCGCGCCTAAATGAGCAGCTTCAGCTTTCCGGCAATTCCTGCGCTGGGCAACCGTGCAATACGGAAAGCATCGCCCGCTTTTCCTGCGAAGTGACAGTCAGCCCGTACTTGTCTTTCACGCCAATCTGCCGGGCCACGTAATCGCAACGGTATTCACTGTTCGTCGGCAGCCAGTATGCGGCCGAAGCGGAACCCTTCTGCTGATTCGCGGGCCCATCCACGGCCAGCAGATTGTACATGTCGTTGCCGAATTGGTACAGCTTCGCATGATCCCACGTGTTCGCGCCCGACTGCCACGCATTTTCCAACGCGACCACATGATCGATCTGCACCGCCGAAGACGTTTTCACTCCACGTACGAATTGGATGGTCTGACCGGTATACGGATCGTCAAGCGTGCCCGACGCAACCTGGCAGCTACGGCCGTTCTTATATTGCACGTCCGTCAGATCGCGCGCGAGCACGTCTTCGCGCACGTCGCAACCGTTGCCATCGTCGTCGGTTTCGCGGAATCCGAACGCATCGCGATCATATCCGGCCTTGCTGGGATTGTCGTCGACGGTAAGTTTTTCCAACGTTTCCGCAGCTGTGCCGGTTGCCGTGTACTCGCCGGTGATTTCGCCTACGGTCGGATTGACTTTCGGCAGCAGCATGCCGATAGTGACGCCGATTACCGCAACGACTACCAGCAAAATAAGAATACGTTCCAGCGGACCGTCGGCGTTGATCCAACTTTTTTTGAACCGTTTGCCGGCCCGCTGGATATCACGCACGTCGCGTTCAATATTCCGATAATTATAAGAATTACGATTATTCTTTCGAGGCATAATTATTAAAAATAATACGAAATTACGGAATTACGGAGTATCAGGCGTACGTGAACGTCATCGGATCATGTCCGGCGCGCGTCGGACCGTCAAGCGCGTCGATCGCGGCATGTTCTTCAGGGGTGAGCACGAATCCAAACAAATCGAGATTCTGCTTCTGCCGATCCGCATGCACCGACTTGGGGATGATGATCGTGCCATTTTCGATATGCCAACGCAGAATCACCTGCGCAGGGGTAACCCCATGCTCCGCTGCGATGCGCTCAATCGCACCATTTCCGGCGTTCAAATCAGCACCGCGAGCCATCGGCGAATATGCTTCCACGGCAATGCCGTGCGCCTTGCAATAGTCCACGACCTCGCGCTGCTGCCAGGTCGGATGCAGCTCAATCTGGTTGACGGCAGGATATTCGCCGGTCTCCTCATGCAAGCGGTCGAGATGCTCGGGCAGGAAATTGCACACACCCAGCGTGCGCACGCGCCCCTCCGCGCGGAATTCCTGGAACGCCTTCCACGTTTCGCTGGAACGCCAGTCGAACGGGGTGGGCCAATGCAGCATGTACATGTCGACATAATCGAGCTGCAGCAAGCCAAGCTGGCGGTCGAACGCCTTGCGTGCGCTGTCATACCCCTGCTCGGAATCGCGCAGTTTCGTCGTAACCCACAGGTTTTTGCGCTGCTCACCTTCCGTGAATCCCGCATTGTTCAGCGCGCGACCCACGCCGGCCTCATTGTTGTACCCCGCCGCGCCGTCGATATGACGGTAGCCGGCTTCCAGCGCACTCTCCACTACGGGGGTAACGCCCTCATCGTCGATACGCAGCACGCCCAAGCCGATTTGCGGAATCAGATTGCCGTCGTTCAATGTGACCATGGGGGTATGGAAAGTTGCCATGCGTTGTCCTTTCGAAGGCTGTGTTTCAGGCGATTATTCTCAACCGTTCTTATGCTTGTTCCAGCTTAGCCGCAGGTCGCCGCAATTCGGCCATATTTCGTGGCACATGCCTCGCATTGCGTCTTGGAACGGTTCGGACGCGCCGTTGCATGAGTCGCGCATATGCCGACAGATGATATGCGCGTACGTAACATAACCGCGCAGCCTCGTGCGCTATAACATTGCTCGGATAAGAGGGCGACGAACATGAACAGTACAGACGACGCGAACGATATGGACGGCATGGGAGGCATGGTCAATGCGGGTGCGACGGATGGCGTGGAATGCTGGGAAACGGCACGGGCGAATCACGATTTCTCTTCCCGCCACGGGCACGCGCTTGCCGGCATGCTTGGACCTGCTTTTGTGGCGGCCGTCGCCTACGTGGATCCCGGCAATGTGGCGGCGAATATCACATCCGGCGCGAGGTACGGATATCTGCTGGTGTGGGTGCTGGTACTCGCCAATTGTATGAGCGTGCTCATTCAATATCAGTCCGCAAAACTTGGTATCGTCACCGGAAAAAGTCTTCCCGAAATCCTGGGAGAACGACTTGGCGACGGCGGTCGATTCATGTTTTTCATGCAAGCGGAAGTCATTGCAATAGCGACTGATCTTGCGGAAGTAATTGGCGGCGCAATCGCACTGAAATTATTATTTGGACTTCCGCTTTTTATTGGTGGGTGCATAATCGGCATTATTTCTACGGTCTTGCTTATTTTTCAAAAGAGTGCCACGCATCATATTTTTGAAAAGCTGATTATTGCATTGCTGCTGGTGATTACTTTTGGATTTATTGCAGGCCTTTTTATTGATCCACCAAATCCTGCGCAAGTTTTGCAAGGTCTTGTTCCGCATTTCAAAGGAACCGAAACGGTATTGATGGCAACTTCCATGCTGGGCGCCACGGTGATGCCGCACGCGATTTACCTGCATTCCACGCTGGTGAACGACCATTACGTGCCAGGAGAGCCCAAACCGAGCGTAAAGACCCTGCTACACGGAAGCAAAATAGACGTGTTCTGGGCATTATTACTTGCTGGATCGGTGAATCTTGCACTATTGATTCTTGCGGCGAATTCATTGCATGGCATGACCGGCACGGATACGATCGAGGGTGCGCAACAGGCCATTCAGCATGTGCTAGGTCCGGTGATCGGCACGATTTTCTCGGTCGGACTGCTGGCTTCCAGCCTGAGTTCCACGTCAGTCGGCACATATGCGGGCGCCGAAATCATGCATGGACTGTTGCGGATCAAAGCGCCGATGTGGGCATGCCGCGTGGTGACGCTCGTACCGGCGTTGGTGGTGTTGTGGTTTGCTAAGAATCCGACGGAAGCGCTGATCATAGGGCAAGTTGTGCTGTCGATCGGCATTCCATTTGCGATTATTCCGTTAATGAAATACACGCACGACCGTTCTTTAATGGGCGATTATGTGGATGGTCCGGTGAAATTCGCGATCAATATGGTAGTTGTTTCGCTGATTGTCGCACTTAACGTGATTCTTGTAATTCTCACGCTCTCCGGTCGTTCCTGATGTGGGTCCCATTTCGGTGTCCGCACAGTCGACCGGCGCAGCTGCGTCCGCACAGCCGCCTCGCGCAGGAATTGCCGGAACACCGAGGTTGATTCGGGTCTGCACAAACATCGCGAGCTGCGTCGCGAAGCCAACGATACGAAATCAACAGCACAAAGGGCGATAGCGCGAAATCAACGGCACGAAGGACAACGGTACGAAACCGATGGCTCGAAGGGCGACGGCACGAAACCAACGGCGAGCTACACGCGCGTGGTGGCACGGGCGATCACGTGCGACTGGGTGGTGATGTAACTCGGCTCCAGCACACGCGTGCCGTCGATCCGGTCGAGAATGCGGCTGACCGCAGTCGGCGCAATCCAGTCGAGACAAGAATCCATGGTGGTCAGCGGAGGCTGGAAATATGCGGCTTCTTCAATATTGTCGAAGCCGATCACCTGCATCTGTTCAGGCACGGAAATGCCGTTCGCAGCCAAAGTGAACAGCGCACCCAACGCAAGCTGGTCATTGAACGCCACAATACCGTCGAATGGAATCCCGGAATCAATAAGCTGCTGCGTAATGCGAGCGCCGGAACCAATCGTCCAATCCTGCCCAGTGCTCATTACCAGTCGGGAATCGAATGCCGCTCCCCGCGCGGCGCACGCTTCGAGCACGCCGCGAAGTCGCAGTTGCGCATTGCCTTCCACTGCTTCACGCACGGAATCGATATGCTCCGGTTCGGTTCGCGATCCGACCACCGCGAGCCGGGTTGCGCCATGGTCGAACAGGTATTCGGCTGCGAGTCGGGCTTCCTGAATATCGTCGGGGGTAACGTGGTCGGCTTTGCCGTGTGTGGAACGCGCGCCCACGCATACGAGCGGATAGTCCACGTCCAAGTCCGCCGCTTCAAGGTTTTCGACTTCGGAGATCGACAGGATCATGCCGTCCGAGACGGTGGTGTTGAAGTTGCGCAGGAGTGATTGCGCTCCTTGTGCGGATCCTTCGGCGTAGGTGGTGACGTATACGGAGTAGCCGTAGCCGCGGGCCGCGTCGATTACGCGGTTGGCGAGCTCCGACAGGTATGGGGCGGTCAATGTTGGTACGGCGAGTGTGATGAAACCGGTTTTGCCGCGGTTGAGATTGCGCGCGGACACGTTCACGCGGTATCCGAGTCGGTCGATGACTTCCTGGACTTTTTCTCGCGTGGAGTCGGTCATACGGCCGGAATGGTTGATCACGTTGGATGCGGTTTTGAGTGAAACGCCTGCCTCTTCGGCCACGTCTCGTAGGGTGACGCGTTTTTTGTCCGGCTTCGGCTCCGGCTTTGACTCGCCCATGTTCGTCTCCGTGATTGTTGAATATGCCGGTAAAAAGTTTACCAGTTATGGCAAGCCCGCCATTCTTGAGTTTCAGAATGGCGGGCTCAGGTTGTGTGAGATTGTTGTGTTACACAATCAATTGCGCGAAATTGCGCGAAATTATGCGGAATTATGCGCGCTTTACGACGAGTACGCCGTTGCGATGCACGGTGTAGCTGCCCGTCTGTTCCTCTGCTTCCGCTTGGAACAGGTAGATTGGTTCGCCTTCGATGCCCTGCAATGCGATTTCTTTCTTGCCGCGCGGCAGATAGAAATCGAAGGTTGCGTCGGCGGACTTGCGCACGGTGTGCAGTACGTCGGAATCGGTCGGATTGGCGACATTTGCGGAATCTTCCACGATATTCTCGCGCACGAATTCCGTAAGATCGGCGACGTTGAGATCGCAGCCGACGAAGTATGTTTCGCCGGAACCGTACGGATTGCGGGTGATTGCGGCGGTGCCGCCGAGTTCCCATTCGTCGGCTTCTTCACCTTCGTAGGTGGCTAATACCTGCGCGCGTTCGCCGTCGACGTTCACATCGTTCTGCCACAGGCGGGTGACCGCACCGGAGCTCAAACGAATTTCGGACGGTTCGCCTTCGGCTTCCGCGCCGAGAATGTTGAATTCCTCGCCGCGAATACCCAGCATTTCGCGCAGCAGGCCGTCTCCGGCTCCCGGGTATCCGCCGAGCCAGGTGTGGAAGTTTTCGTCGATCAGTCCGGTTGCGTAACCGATGACCACACGGCCGCCGGCAGCTGCGAAATCGGCCAAACGCTGCGTATCTTCGGCGCTGAGCATGATCACGGTCGGCAGTACGACGGTCTTGTATGCGCTCCAATCGTATTTCAACGGCACAATGTCGGCACGGGTGCCGGCGTTGAGGAACGCACGGTACCAGTCGCGCACGTCATGCCAATGGTTGAGCTTCATGCTCGGCAGGGTTTCGGAGCGTGTGGCCCATTCGGATTCCGCGCTGAACAGGATCGCCGTATCGGACTGTTCCAGTTCGGTACCCTGCACGCCAGCGTCGCCGAGGGTTTTCAGCGCTGCGCCCAGTTCGCACACTTGGCGGAACAGTTTGGTGTCTTCGCCCGCGTGGGGCACGAGTGCGGAGTGGAAGGATTCGGCCCCGAATGCGGAGGCACGCCACTGGAAGAAGTTGATGGCGTCGGCACCCATGGCCACATGCGCAATGGAGTCACGCACGGTTTCACCCTTGCGCTTGCGTACGTTGAGCGGCTTCCACTGCACGGCCGAAGTGGAATGTTCCATCACATACCACGGCTTGCCGAGCGCGAGGGAATCCATCAAAGCGTCGGAGCAGAACAGTTCGTCGATATGCGATTCGCCCTCATGGAAGTAATGGTCGTTCGACACGAAATCGACTTCCTCGGCCCAGTCGGCGTAGTCCATGCAGCACTGGTCGGTGGAGACCATGAAGTTCGTGGTGAACGGCTTGTCGGGGCAGATTTCGGCGATGGCGTCGCGTTCGGCCTTATAGAAGTCGAGCAGCATATCGTTGCCGAAACGCTCGAAATCAAGCTTTTGACCGGGGTTCACCATGGAGTCGGCGCCCATGAAACGCGGGATGAGCACTTCGTGGAAACCGTTCATTTCCTGACCCCAGAAGGTGGTGCCCCACGCCTTGTTGAGGTTTTCGATGGTACCGTATTTGCGTTCGCACCACAGGCGGAAGGCATTGAGCGCGTTGTCGGAGTAATCGTAACGGTTGTTCCAGCCGTATTCGTTGCCCATATGCCATGCGGTGACGTACGGGTTGGTGCCGTAGCGTTCGGCCAGTTTGCGGCACAGGGTGAGCGCGTATTCCTTGAACACCGGGCTTGTCGGGCTCCAGGATTGGCGCGATCCCGCGTTGACGGGATGGCCGAATTTGTCTTGCGGCAGCACTTCCGGGTGCTTTTCGTACAGCCACAGCGGCGCGGTGGCGGTTGCGGAGGCCAGATCGACCGCGATGCCGGCTTTGCCGAGCTTGTCGATGATGCGGTCAAGCCAGCCGAAATCCCAACGGTTTTCTTCCGGCTGAATGCGATCCCAGCTGAAAATGGCCACGGCCACGGTATTGACACCGGCCTGTTTCATGAGGCGGACGTCTTCGTCCCACACGTCTTCCGACCACTGGTCGGGATTGTAATCACCGCCGTATGCGATGCCTTTGCCGTTGTCGGTCAGCAGTTCCGGCCATTTGAACGTGCGATGCATGGATTACTCCTTTGTGTGCGTATGGCATCCGCTATAACGCTGAGGATGCCAGCTCGACAGCTTCCCTTCGAAAGCTCTCGTAAAATCTTTTTATAAAATCTAGTATATATATTTACTAAGATATTTGAGATGGTCCCGGGGATGTCCACGATGACACCCCCGAGGTCTTATTTTTTGTTCTTTTCGGACGATTGCCGAAAAATCGGTATGCGCTTTACCGAAATTTCAGCATGCGACCGTTGCGATCATTCCTTGACGGCGCCTGCGGCAAGGCCGGACTGCCAGTACTTCTGCAGGCACAGGAACGCGATGACCAACGGGA